>OEPS010000221.1_pt1 | contig 21393 bp, 21 predicted proteins | sample 1539411 | NCBI WGS metagenome assembly OEPS01 (sample SAMN02671747, study PRJEB22543) | soil metagenome | biome: bacteria | place: China:Hunan Province, Lengshuijiang City | collected 2012-10-15 | depth 0.08m m
CTACAGCCATAAAAAAAGGGCCCGTATCGTGAGATACGGGCCCTTTTTTCGTCAGCCGGATCAATTACTTGATCTTGGCTTCCTTGTAGATCACGTGCTTGCGAACAACCGGATCGAATTTTTTGATTTCGATTTTGTCCGGAGTGGTGCGCTTGTTCTTGTCGGTGGTGTAGAAGTGGCCGGTATTAGCGGTCGACACCAGACGGATCAATTCACGCATGATTCTCTCCCTTAGACCTTAGCGCCGTTACGGCGAATGTCGACCAGAACGGCATCAATGCCGCGCTTGTCGATGATGCGCATGCCTTTGGCAGATACGCGCAGACGCACGAAACGCTTCTCGGACTCGACCCAGAAGCGATGATGCTGCAGGTTCGGCAGGAAACGACGACGGGTTTTGTTGTTTGCGTGGGAAATGTTATTCCCGGTTACCGGACCCTTACCGGTAACTTGACATACTCTCGACATGCCTCAGCCCTCTAAAACCACATGCCCAACCCGGCATGGGTTGGCCGCTTAATCTCTCAGTCTTTGGCGCTAGGCGCCGTGTTTCTTCAGGGTCTTATCGACTCAATCAGCAGATGCGACAAGCCGAGCCCCTAGAAAAGAGCGCTGCTTTATACCAGAAAGACCAGAGCACAACAACAGAAGATGTACTTTGCCTTGCTGGGCGACACGCCGGAGCAGCATAACGACTGGCCTGGCAAGGTGTCGACCACTCGTCGCACGATTGGTAAAAAAGGCTATGGCCATTTAGGACGTGGCGCACTAGGGTAGGACTTTTCCAGACTGCACTGGCAGATGGGCCATCGATCAGCCAAGGAATCCCCATGCGCGTTGCCACTTTACCCCTGTTGTTCGCCATCCTGCTCGGCCCGGCACTCGCCCAGGCGGCCGCGCTGAGTGTGTGCACCGAAGCCAGCCCCGAAGGCTTCGATGTGGTTCAGTACAACTCGCTGACCACCACCAACGCCTCCGCCGATGTCTTGATGAATCGCCTGGTCGAATTCGACGCTGCAAAAGGCCAGGTGGTGCCAAGCCTGGCGGACAGCTGGACGGTTTCGCCCGATGGCCTGATCTACGAATTCAAGTTGCACCCCGAGGTGAAGTTCCACAGTACTGCTTACTTCAAGCCCAGCCGCAGCCTGGACGCCGACGATGTCCTGTTCAGCTTCCAGCGCATGCTCTACCCCGCTCACTCCTGGCACAAGATCGCCCAGAGCGGCTATCCGCACGCCCAATCGCTGCAGTTGCCGAGCCTGATCAAGCAGATTGAGGCCGTTGACCCACTGACCGTGCGCTTCACCCTGGACCACCCGGATGCCACCTTCCTGGCCACCCTGAGCATGGGTTTCGCCTCGATTTATTCAGCCGAATATGCCGATCAACTGCTCAAGGCCGGCACCCCGGAAAAGCTCAACAGCCAGCCGATCGGCACCGGACCTTTTGTATTCAACCGCTTCCAGAAAGACGCCGTGATCCGTTACCGGGCCAACCCGGACTACTTTGCCGGCAAGCCTGCGGTTGATCCGCTGATCTTCGCCATTACCCCGGACGCCAACGTGCGCCTGCAAAAGCTCAAGCGCAATGAGTGCCAGATCGCCCTGTCGCCCAAGCCACTGGATATCGCCGCCGCCAGCGCGGATCCGGCACTGAAGGTGGAAAAGACTGAAGCCTTCATGACCGCCTTCGTCGCCATCAACAGCCAGCACCCGCCCCTGGACAAGCCGGAAGTGCGCCAGGCGATCAATCTGGCGTTCGATAAGGCCAGCTACCTCAAGGCGGTGTTCGAGGACACCGCGGTAGCCGCCAACGGCCCCTTCCCGCCCAATACCTGGAGCTATGCCAAAGACTTGCCGGGTTACCCTACCGACATCGATAAAGCCAAGGCGCTACTGGGCAAGGCCGGTCTCAAAGACGGTTTCAGCACCACCATCTGGACCCGCCCACAAGGCAGCCTGCTCAATCCGAACCCGAGCCTCGGTGCGCAGTTGCTGCAGGCCGACCTGGCCAAGGTCGGCATCAAGGCCGAGATCCGCGTGATTGAATGGGGCGAGCTGATCCGCCGCGCCAAAGCCGGCGAACATGACCTGCTGTTCATGGGCTGGGCCGGTGACAACGGCGACCCGGATAACTTCCTCAGCCCGCAGTTCGCCTGCGCGGCGGTGAAGTCCGGTACCAACTTTGCCCGCTACTGCGACCAGCGTCTTGACCAACTGATCAGTGCCGGCAGGACCACCACCGACCAGAGCGTACGCAGCCGCCTGTACCAACAGGCCCAGGGTTTGATCCAGCAGCAGGCGCTGTGGCTGCCGCTGGCACACCCGACTGCCGCGGCCCTGGTTCGCCAGAACGTGGAGGGTTATCAAGTCAGCCCGTTCGGTCGCCAGGACTTCGCCAAGGTCAGTTCGACGCGCTGAACCAGCCGTGCTCGACCATCGACAGAGGCTCGCCCTCGCCGACGATGAAGTGGTCGAGCACACGAATGTCGACCAGTTCCAGGGCCTTCTTGAGCCGATGTGTGAGCTGCACATCGGCCTGGCTAGGCTCCGCGATACCCGAGGGATGGTTGTGGCAGAGAATCAACGCAGCAGCATTGTGAGCCAGTCCGCGCTTGAGCACTTGCCTGGGATACACACTGGTGCTGTCGATAGTGCCGCGAAACAACACTTCAAAACCGAGTAGCCGGTGCTTGCTGTCGAGAAACAGGCAGGCAAACACTTCATGAAGCTCATGCCGTAGCTGAGCCTTGAGGTAATCCCTGACAGCCTGCGGGCTCTGCAGAGCGGAGCCGCGACGCAGCCGATCCGCCAGATGGCGTCGCGACATTTCCATGACTGCTTGCAACTGGGCGAACTTCGCGGGCCCGAGGCCAAACTCCCGGTTAAAGCGCTTTACGTCCGCTTCCAACAGGCCGCGCAAACCGCCGAACTGTCCGAGCAAATGTCGGGCAAGATCGACAGCGCTATAACCTCGTACCCCAGTGCGCAGGAAAATCGCCAATAACTCCGCATCCGAAAGACTCAAAGCGCCCTGCTCCAACAGTTTTTCCCGCGGCCGCTCCGCTACTGGCCAATCCCTGATGCTCATACCCACCTCCCTGTCTATCGGTTACTGCTCCTGTGTTTCAGCCCTGTGCTACATTACCCGCTCTTTTTTACGCGACGATTCGGCCTGGGGAGGCGTCGTCGCCGCGTGCAATCACTGAGCAAAAGGCAAGCCTATGCAGCGGCTGTATCGTAAGCGCATCGTTCTCGGCGTCGGCGGCGGCATCGCCGCCTACAAGAGTGCCGAACTGGTTCGCCGACTCCTGGAACACGGTGCGCAGGTGCGTGTCGTCATGACCCGCGGCGGTGCTGAATTCATCACACCGCTCACCCTGCAAGCACTGTCCGGTCACCCGGTGCACATGGACCTATTGGACCCTGCTGCCGAAGCGGCGATGGGCCATATCGAACTGGCCAAGTGGGCCGACCTGGTGCTGATCGCCCCGGCCACCGCCGACCTGCTGGCGCGCATGGCCCAGGGCGTCGCCGACGACTTGCTGACCACCCTGGTGCTGGCCACCGACGCCACTGTGGCCGTCGCACCGGCCATGAACCAGGCGATGTGGCGCGACCCGGCCACCCAGGCCAACCTCGAATTGCTCGAGAGCCGCGGCATCAAGGTCTTCGGCCCGGCCTCCGGCAGCCAGGCCTGTGGCGATGTTGGCCTCGGCCGCATGCTCGAAGCTACAGACCTTGCCTGGTGCGCCGCCGAAACCTTCTCGCGTGAGTTGCTGACCGGCAAACACATCGTGATCACGGCCGGACCGACCCAGGAAAACATCGACCCGGTGCGTTACATCACCAACCACAGCTCCGGGAAAATGGGCTTTGCCCTGGCTGAAGCGGCTGTAGAAGCCGGCGCCAAAGTGACCCTGATCAGTGGTCCTGTGCACCTGCCAACACCGGATCGAGTCACCCGCATCGACGTGGTCAGCGCCCGCGACATGCTCGCCGCCTGCGAAGCCGCGATGCCCTGCGATATTTTCATCGCTTCGGCCGCCGTCGCAGACTACCGCCCGGAAGTGGTCGCACCACAGAAACTCAAGAAAGACCCTACGACAGGTGACGGCCTGCTGCTGCAGATGGTCCGCAACCCGGACATTCTGGCGAGCATCGCCACCCGCCCCGATCGCCCGTTCAGCGTCGGCTTCGCCGCCGAGACCGAACACCTGCTCGACTACGCTGCGCGCAAGCTCAAGGACAAAAACCTCGACCTGATTGTCGCCAACGATGTGGCCAACCCCAGCATCGGCTTCAACAGCGAGGAGAACGCCTGCAGCGTGATCGATCGCCAGCTTCACGAAACACTCTTCGCACAGACCAGCAAGGGCAAGATCGCCCGTCAGCTGGTTGCTTTCATCGCCGAACGTCTCAACCAGGTTTAACTCTGCATGCACGCTCTACAAGCCAAGATTCTCGATCCACGCATCGGCAACGAATTCCCGCTGCCACAGTACGCCACCCCGGGCTCGGCCGGTCTCGACCTGCGTGCCATGCTCAAGCAAGACACCGTCCTTGAGCCGGGCCAGACCCTGCTGATCCCTACCGGCCTGTCGGTATACATCGGCGACCCGGGCCTGGCGGCGCTGATCCTGCCGCGCTCGGGCCTGGGCCACAAGCACGGTATCGTGCTGGGCAACCTGGTCGGCCTGATCGACTCCGACTACCAGGGCGAGCTGATGGTTTCCTGCTGGAACCGTGGTCAGACCGCATTCACCATCACCGTCGGCGAGCGTATTGCACAACTGGTTCTGGTACCGGTGGTGCAAGCTCATTTCGACATCGTCGAAACCTTCGACGAGAGTCAGCGCGGTGCGGGTGGCTTTGGTCATTCCGGCAGCAACTGATCCACTCGCTGCCCACTGCGCGCCAAGGACGGCGAACTCTCTGGCGAAAAGACCGTCAAAGCGTTCAGTTTGAGCCTGCCCTGCACGCCCTCGATATTGGAGCTCCCCAGAGATGAACGACATGGCACACCTGGTACCTGCACTCCCGGAAAGCATCTTCCGCGCCTACGACATCCGTGGCGTGGTCGGTGACACCCTGACCGCCGAAACCGCTTACTGGATCGGCCGCGCCATCGGTGCGCAAACCCTGGCCCAAGGCGAACCGAACATCTCGGTAGGCCGTGACGGCCGCCTGTCCGGCCCGATGCTGGTCGAACAACTGATCAAGGGCCTGGTCGAAGCCGGTTGCCAGGTCAGCGACGTCGGCCTGGTGCCGACCCCTGCCCTGTATTACGCCGCCAACGTCCTGGCCGGCAAGTCCGGTGTCATGCTCACCGGCAGCCATAACCCGCCGAACTACAACGGCTTCAAGATCGTCATTGCCGGCGATACCCTGGCCAACGAGCAGATCCAGGCCCTGTTGACCCGCTTGAAGAGCAACGATCTGAGCCGCGGCGAAGGCAGCGTCAGTAAAGTTGAAATCCTTGATCGCTATTTCCAGCAGATCACTGGCGACATCAAGCTGGCGAAAAAACTCAAGGTCGTCGTCGACTGCGGTAACGGTGCGGCCGGTGTGATTGCGCCGCAGCTGATCGAAGCCCTGGGCTGCGAAATGATCCCGTTGTTCTGTGAAGTCGACGGCAACTTCCCTAATCATCACCCTGATCCGGGCAAACCCGAGAACCTGGTCGACCTGATCGCCAAGGTCAAGGAAACCGGTGCCGACCTCGGCCTGGCCTTCGATGGCGATGGCGACCGCGTCGGTGTGGTGACCAACACCGGCAGCATCGTCTACCCCGACCGCCTGCTGATGCTGTTCGCCCAGGATGTACTTGAGCGCAATCCTGGCGCCGAGATCATCTTCGACGTCAAATGCACGCGCCGCCTGACCCCGCTGATCGAGCAATACGGTGGTCGCGCGCTAATGTGGAAGACGGGTCATTCGTTGATCAAAAAGAAGATGAAGCAAACCGGTGCTTTGCTGGCCGGCGAGATGAGCGGACACATTTTCATCAAGGAACGCTGGTACGGTTTCGACGACGGCATCTACAGTGCCGCGCGCCTACTGGAGATCCTCAGCAAGGCCAAAACCGATGCCGAACAGCTGTTCGCCGCGTTCCCGAATGATATTTCCACCCCGGAAATCAACATTGATGTGACCGACGAAGGTAAATTCAGCATCATTGATGCACTGCAACGCGAAGCCGACTGGGGCCAAGACGCCAACCTGACCACCATTGACGGTGTGCGGGTCGACTATCCCCATGGCTGGGGCCTGGTTCGCGCCTCCAACACCACGCCGGTGCTGGTGCTGCGCTTCGAGGCCGATACCGACGCTCAATTGCAGCATATCCAGGAAGTATTCCGCGCCCAGTTGAAGCGCGTTGCTCCTGAACTGCAACCCAAGTTCTGACTGACCCCCTGTTCCAACTGGAGCCCTGCATGACCCTCGATCGCGATGCCGCCACCCATGTCGCCCAGGTTTTGTCCGAAGCGCTGCCTTACATCCGACGCTTTGTCGGCAAGACCCTGGTGATCAAATACGGCGGCAACGCGATGGAGAGCGAAGAGCTCAAAACCGGTTTTGCCCGCGACGTGGTGCTGATGAAAGCCGTCGGCATCAACCCGGTGGTCGTGCATGGCGGCGGCCCGCAGATCGGTGACCTGCTCAAGCGCCTGTCGATCGAAAGCCACTTCATCGATGGCATGCGCGTCACCGACGCGCAGACCATGGACGTGGTCGAGATGGTCCTTGGCGGCCAGGTGAACAAGGACATCGTCAACCTGATCAACAGCCATGGCGGCAGCGCCATTGGCCTGACCGGTAAAGACGCCCAGCTGATCCGTGCGAAAAAACTGACCGTCACCCGCAAGACGCCAGAGATGACCACCCCGGAAATCATCGATATCGGCCATGTTGGCGAAGTGGTCGGGGTTAACACCGACCTGCTCAACATGCTGGTCAAAGGTGACTTCATCCCGGTTATCGCGCCGATCGGCGTCGGTGCCAACGGCGAGTCGTACAACATCAACGCCGACTTGGTCGCAGGCAAGGTGGCTGAAGCACTGAAAGCTGAAAAGCTGATGCTGCTGACCAACATCGCCGGCCTGATGGACAAGCAAGGCACCGTACTCACCGGCCTGACCACCGAACAGGTGAATGAGCTGATCGCTGACGGCACCATCTACGGCGGCATGCTGCCGAAGATCCGCTGTGCGCTGGAAGCGGTACAGGGCGGCGTCAACAGCTCGCACATCATCGACGGCCGGGTGCCGAATGCGGTGCTGCTGGAGATCTTTACTGACAGTGGTGTTGGTACCCTGATCAGCAATGACAAGCAGCGATAACCAAATAAAAAGGCGACCCTAGGGTCGCCTTTTTATTTGCCTCAGATGCCGTACTGGGCCCGATAAGCCTCAACGGCCGGCAAATGCTGCTTGAGCGCCGGATCGTCGGCGAGGAACTCCAGCACCTGGGTCAGCGAAACGATGCTGACCACCGGAATACCGAAGTCACGCTCCACTTCCTGGATTGCCGACAGCTCGCCGTTACCGCGTTCCTGGCGGTTCAACGCGATCAGGACACCCGCGGCCTTGGCCTGCTGACCCTGGATGATCTGCATGACTTCGCGGATCGCGGTGCCAGCGGTGATCACGTCGTCGATGATCAGCACGTCGCCGGTCAGCGGTGCACCGACCAGGCTACCGCCTTCGCCGTGCGCCTTGGCTTCTTTGCGGTTGAAGCACCACGGCAGGTCGAGGTCATGATGCTCGGCCAGCGCTACGGCAGTGGCTGCCGCCAGGGGAATACCCTTGTAGGCCGGGCCGAACAGCACGTCGAACGGAATCTTGCTGTCGACGATCGCCGCCGCATAGAAACGTCCCAGCTGAGCCAGGGCCGAGCCACTGTTGAACAGGCCGGCATTGAAGAAATACGGGCTGGTGCGCCCGGATTTGAGAGTGAATTCACCGAAGCGCAGAACCCCGCGATCGATGGCAAAACGAATGAAGTCGCGCTGATACGGCTGCATGAAGAGTCCCGGATACCACGGATTTAGCTAAATGAGTACAGCTCGGGTATCATACACGCACGAGATTTTTGGGGCCATTTATGCGGATCATCAGTGTGAACGTAAATGGCATTCAGGCTGCGGCCGAGCGTGGTTTGCTCAGCTGGCTGCAAGCCCAGAATGCCGACGTCATCTGCCTTCAGGATACCCGCGCCTCGGCCTTTGAACTCGACGACCCAGCTTTCCAGCTTGATGGCTACTTCCTTTATGCCTGCGACGCAGAAGTTCCCGCCCAAGGCGGCGTGGCGCTTTATTCGCGGTTGCAGCCCAAGGCAGTCATCAGCGGCCTGGGCTTCGAGACAGCCGACCGCTACGGACGTTACCTGCAGGCCGATTTCGACAAGGTAAGCATCGCAACGCTGCTGCTGCCTTCGGGAATGAACGGCGACGAAGACTTGAACCAGAAGTTCAAGTTGATGGACGACTTCGCCAAGTACCTGGACAAGCAGCGACGCAAACGTCGTGAGTACATCTATTGCGGCTCGTTGTACGTGGCGCAGCAGAAGCTCGACGTTAAAAACTGGCGCGATGGCCAGCAGTCGCCGGGCTTCCTGGCGCCTGAGCGGGCCTGGATGGACACCGTCGTCGGTGACATGGGTTATGTCGACGCCCTGCGCGAAGTCAGTCGTGAAGGCGACCAGTACAGCTGGTGGCCGGACAACGAACAGGCAGAGATGCTCAACCTGGGCTGGCGTTTCGACTACCAGTTGCTGACCCCGGGCCTGCGCCGCTTCGTGCGTAGCGCACGCCTGCCGCGTCAACCGCGCTTCTCCCAGCACGCGCCACTGATCGTGGACTACGACTGGACGCTGACGATCTGATTCGTTCAGGCACAAAAAAACCGACATCACGTCGGTTTTTTTGTGCCTGACGGCTGAGTGCCCTCAGTGGGAGCCGGCTTGCCCCGCGATGCGATGGGGCTGACAAACCGCAATCGCGGGACAAGCCCGCGCCTACCGGCCCTATTTGATCGGCCGCCAAGTCAAGGGGTAGCGATAGGGCTGTCCGTCATTGGCCTTGACCCCGGCAACGATCGTGAGGATCAGCACGGCAACCATCAACATGCCGAACAACACGATTCCCACCAGCACGAACATCAGCGCAAAGCAGATGATCGAGGCCAGGAACACGGTGAGCTGAAAATTCAGCGCTTCCTTGCCCTGGGCATCGATGAACGGGTCCAGGTCCTTTTTCCAGATCCACATCACCAGCGGACCCAGCAGGTTGCCGAACGGCACGACCAGCCCCAGCAGGGCGGCCAGGTGGCAGAACATCGCCCACTGACGAATCTCGGCATTGGGGGTGGGCAACGGTAACGGTTGCTCGCTCATGTTCTGCTCCTTGCCTGGTCGGACTCAGTCAGCCAGTGCGGCTTGCTGCAGTTCGAACAGATCGACCATGCCTTTTTGCGCCAACGCCAGCATGGCGTTGAGCTCTTCAGGCTGGAACGGCGCGCCTTCGGCGGTGCCCTGGACCTCGATGAAGCCACCCTGGCTGGTCATGACCACGTTGAGGTCGGTCTCGGCAGCCGAGTCTTCCAGGTAGTCCAGGTCGAGCACGGCTTCGCCCTGGTACATACCAACCGAAACGGCAGCGATCATGTGCTTGAGCGGGTCGCCAGCCTTGAGGCCGCCACGCTTCTTGACCACGCGCAGGGCATCGACCAGGGCAACCATGGCACCGGTGATAGACGCGGTGCGGGTACCGCCATCGGCCTGGATCACGTCACAGTCGACGTACAGGGTGATGTCGCCGAGCTTGCTCATGTCCAGTGCGGCACGCAGAGAGCGGCCGATCAGACGCTGGATTTCGAGGGTACGACCGCCCTGCTTGCCGCGCGCCGCTTCACGCTGGTTACGCTCGCCGGTGGAGCGCGGCAGCATGCCGTATTCGGCGGTCAGCCAGCCTTGGCCCTGGCCCTTGAGGAAGCGCGGCACGCCGTTCTCGACGCTGACCGTACAGACGACTTTGGTGTCACCGAACTCGACCAGTACTGATCCCTCGGCGTGTTTGGTGTAGTTGCGGGTGATGCGGATCGAGCGGAGCTGATCGGCAACGCGACCACTTGGACGTTTCATTTGGGATACCTGTACTGGGTTTGAATCTGCCCAGCATTATAGAGCGCACCGGGCCGTGAGGACACGTCTATTGTCGCAGGCCCCGAAACAGAGGGCCCAGAGGCGCTGGTCGGTTTTTTCCGGAAGTTGCCTGGCTGTTTGTAACATCACTGCATTGGGAGCCTGCGCCGCACTGCGCTACAATCTTGCGCCTTTGCAGCCTGTTGGCTTTTCCTTGATCCATTTTTTGCGAGGTACTTCCCATGGTGCACAGCATGACCGCTTTTGCTCGTGTCGAGCGCGCCGGTAGCCAGGGCACCCTGATCTGGGAACTACGCTCGGTCAATCACCGCTACCTGGAGCCGCACCTGCGCCTGCCTGAAGCCCTGCGCGACCTTGAAGGCGCAGTGCGTGAAGCCCTGCGCCAGGGCCTGTCGCGCGGCAAGGTCGAATGCACCTTGCGCTTCAATGAAGAAAACGCCGGCAAGCCCCTGCAGGTCGACCGCGAGCGCGCCGCGCAACTGGTCGCTGCCGCCGAGACCGTGGCCAGCCTGATCAAGCAGCCAGCGCCGCTGAACCCGCTGGAGGTGCTGGCCTGGCCAGGCGTGCTGGTCGCTGATGCCAGCGACCCGCAAGCGCTGAACAATGACGCGATGAACCTGTTCGAAGAAGCCCTCAAGGAGCTCAAGAACGGCCGTAACCGCGAAGGGGCCGAACTGGCCCGCCTGATCCACGAGCGTCTGGACAGCATGGCCAGCGAAGTCACCACCCTGCGCGCCCTGGTGCCGCAGATGCTCGCCGCCCAGCGCCAGAAAGTTCTCGACCGTTTCACCGACATGCAGGCCGAACTCGACCCGCAGCGCCTGGAACAGGAAATGGTCCTGCTGGCGCAGAAGAGCGACGTCGCCGAAGAGCTCGACCGCCTGAGCACCCACATCAACGAAGTACGCCGGGTGCTCAAGTCCGGCGGTGCCGCTGGCCGGCGCCTGGACTTCCTGATGCAGGAGCTCAATCGCGAAGCCAACACCCTGGGCTCCAAAGCCTTCGACCCACGCAGCACCCAGTCCGCGGTCAACCTCAAGGTTCTGATCGAACAGATGCGTGAACAAGTACAGAACATTGAGTAAGGCCACCCCGACCATGAATCACAGCAGCGGCACCCTTTATATCGTTTCCGCCCCGTCCGGCGCCGGCAAGACCAGCCTGGTCAAGGCCCTGATCGACGCCGACAACAGCATCCAGGTGTCGGTCTCGCACACCACCCGGGCCATGCGTCCAGGCGAAACGCACGGGGTGAACTACCACTTCGTCGAGCACGCCGAGTTCAAGCTGATGATCGAGCAAGGCGACTTCCTCGAACAGGCCGAAGTCTTCGGGAATTTCTACGGGACTTCGCGCAGCGCCTTGCAGCAGACCCTCGACCAGGGTCACGACCTGATCCTGGAAATCGACTGGCAAGGTGCCCAGCAGGTGCGCAAGCTGATGCCTGCGGCGCGTTCGATCTTCATTCTGCCGCCGACCCAGGAAGCCCTGCGCCAGCGCCTGACCAACCGTGGCCAGGACAGCGATGAGATCATCGAAGGACGGATGCGCGAAGCGGTCAGCGAGATGAGTCACTACGACGAATATGACTTCGTCATCATCAACGATGACTTCGCCACTGCGCTGGAAGACCTCAAAGCGGTGTTCCGCGCCAACCGCTTGCTGCAGGCTAACCAGCAGCAGCGTCATGGCCAGCTGCTCAAGCAATTGCTTGCCTGAGCAACCGGTCACTCCAGCCGCTTAGCGGCGGCTGGAGACAGTGGCGTGACGTTGCAGGGTCATGCCGAGGAAGAACGCCGGCGCCCGCAGGCGTGACAGCATCATCAGCCCCAGCCCCAGCAGTGTGATGATCATTGCGATCACGAACACCAAGCCCAGACCACCGACATGCGAACCGCTGCCAAACGATGGCGAGGCGCTGTCGTAGGCCGTCTGCAGGAAGATCACCGAGAGAATGCCACCCCCGAGCAGCGGGCACAGGCCACGCAGCAGGAAGTGCCGCACGCTGTCGAACAGGCTGTGACGGAAGTACCAGACACAGGCAAAAGCGGTCAGCGAGTAGTAGAAGCAGATCATCATGCCCAGGGCGGTGATGGTGTCGGCCAGTACGTTCTCGCTCAGAGTACGCATGGTGACGTAGAACACGCCTGCCGCTACACCGGCACAGATGGTCGCGTAACGAGGGGTTTTCGAACGCGGGCAGATGTTGGCGAAACGCTCCGGCACCGCACCGTAATAACCCATGGCCAACAAGGTCCGCGCAGGCGAAACGAAGGTGGACTGCAGCGACGCTGCAGTGCTGGCCAGCACCGCAATCGACATCAGGATCGCCAGTGGCCCCATGACCGGACCGGCCAGGTGAGCGAAGACGTTTTCCTGAATGCGTGGGTTGTTCAGCCCCAGACCGACATCGCTGATACCGGCAAACTGCAGCGTGGCAATTGCCGTCACCAGGTACAGGCCCAGAATCAGCAGGACCGTCAGGGTTGCCGCACGGCCAGGGGTGTCACCGCTGCCCACCGACTCTTCGCTGATGCTCAGACAGACGTCCCAGCCCCAGAAGATGAAGATCGACAGCGACAGACCAGCCGTGAACGCCGAGAACGACTCAACGCCAAAGGGGTTGAACCAGTCGAAATCAAACTCCAGCGGCGGCATCGCCGAAGACTCGCCAAACGCGGCCATGGCGAAACCGATCAGCACCACCAGCTGCAGGGCCACCAGGCCGTACTGAACGGTCATGGTGGTGGTAATCCCACGGCAGCAGATCCACACCGCCATGGCAATGAACACGCAGCAGGTGACCACGTTGATCAACAGGTTATCGGCCAGCGCCGCCACCTCGTGGCTGCCGGATATCTGCCCAAGGAACAGATAGAAGAAGTCGACCGCCACCCCCGCGAGGTTGGACAGCACAATGGTGGTGGCCGTGACCAGCCCCCAACCGCCAATCCAGCCGATCATCGGGCCAAATGCCCGCGCCGACCAGGTAAAGGAAGTACCGCTATCAGGCTCCGCCGAGTTCAGCTCACGGTAGCCCAGCGCTACCAGCAGCATCGGCAGGAAACCGACGATGAACACCGCCGGCAGGTGAGCGCCGACTTCACGCACGGTTGGCCCGAGGGCGCCAGTGAGGGTGTAGACCGGTGCAATGGTGGAGATACCCAGGACAATGCTCGCCAGCAGACCAAGCCGGCCCGAGGCCAGCCCTTTGGATGCTTTCGATGCACCTTTTTCCTGAGTGCGAGCTTGTCCCATACCTGGGGACAGGCCTGCTTCGTATTCGCTCATGAGTAGTTGCCGCCGCTTTTACTATTGTTTTTCAGGACGCCTTGCAGCGCGTCCGCTTGCACTCATTGAAACCTGTTGCTTCAGTTCCGGATCAACCGGATGACCTCATACGGTCTTCTCCCGGTGACGCTCGCCCCTTGCACGGGCCAGGCATGCCTCACGAAACGCCTGGAACAGACGCAACGAAACCGGGTTTTCGGCCAAGCGGTACTCCGGGTGCCATTGCACACCGACCACAAAGCCCGGGGCGTCCTCCATGGACACTGCTTCGATCAATCCGTCCGGCGCCAGGGCCTCGGCACGCAAACTGTCCGCCAGGCGATCGATGCCCTGACTGTGCAGCGAATTGACCATGAAGCGCTGTTCCAGCCCCAGCCGCTCGAACAGCCCGCCGGGCTGCACGGTAACGCTATGACGTGGGCTGTATTGCTCTTCCAGTGGCGCGTCCTGCGGCTCGCGGTGATCGAGGAAACCCGGCAGCTCCTGCACCCGCTGGTGCAGCGTGCCGCCCAAGGCAACGTTCAATTCCTGGAATCCACGACAGATGCAGAACACCGGCACACCGGTGGCAATGGCGGCCTGCAGCAACGGCAGGGTCAAGCGGTCGCGAAACACATCGTGCTTCGTACCTTCCACGCTGGGGGCGCCATTGTAATGATGCGGCTCGACATTAGAAGGCGAACCGGTAAAAAGAATGCCATCGAGGCGTTCCAGCACGCGCTGCGGGTCACCCGGCTCGGCACGTGCGGGCAGGATCAGAGGGATCCCGGCAAAACCTGCTGCTTCGACATACTTGTCGCCGACAGTGTGCGACGAATTGTTGCCCAACTGCTGACGACAAGCGGAAATGCCAATCAAAGGCGGCAGGTCATTGGTAGTTTGCATGGGTTCACCCTCCCTTACAGCTTGATCCAGGTCGCCTTGAGTTCGGTGTATTTATCAAAAGCGTGCAGCGACTTGTCCCGACCATTGCCCGACTGCTTGAAACCGCCAAAAGGCGCGGTCATGTCGCCGCCGTCGTACTGGTTGACCCAGACGCTGCCGGCACGCAGGGCGCGGGCGGTCTTGTGGGCACGGGAAATGTCGTTGGTCCAGACCGCCGCGGCCAGGCCGAAGGGCGAATCGTTGGCAATGGCAACGGCCTCTTCGGCGCTGTCAAAGGTGATCACCGAAAGCACCGGGCCGAAGATTTCCTCGCGGGCGATACGCATGGCATTGGTCACGCCATCGAAGATCGCCGGCTGCAGGTAAACGCCGCAGGTGTCCTCAAGTACACGTTCGCCACCGGTCAGCAACGTGGCGCCATCGGCCTTGCCGGCTTCGATGTAGCCGAGCACGGTATCCAGCTGGGTGCTGTCGACCAGGGCGCCGACGCGGGTTTCGGGGTCCAGGGCGTGACCGGGCTTCCAGGCCTTGAGGGCCTCGACCACCATCGGCAGAAAACGCGCCTTGATGCTGCGCTCGACCAGCAGACGCGAGCCGGCAATGCACACTTCGCCCTGGTTGAAGGCAATCGCCGCCGCTGCGGCATCGGCGGCGGCCTGCAAGTCCGGGGCATCCGCGAAGACGATGTTCGGGCTCTTGCCGCCGGCTTCCAGCCAGACGCGCTTCATGTTCGACTCACCGGCATAGACCATCAGTTGCTTGGCAATACGCGTGGAGCCGGTGAACACCAGAGTGTCGACGTCCATGTGCAAGGCCAGGGCCTTGCCGACTGTGTGACCGTAACCCGGCAGCACGTTCAGCACACCGGCCGGGATACCGGCTTCGAGCGCCAACTGGGCGATACGGATCGCAGTCAGGGGTGATTTTTCGGACGGCTTGAGGATCACCGAGTTACCGGTGGCCAGGGCCGGGCCGAGCTTCCAACAGGCCATCATCAGTGGAAAGTTCCACGGAACAATGGCCGCAACCACGCCGACCGGCTCGCGGGTGACCAGACCCAGCTGGTCGGACGCGGTTGCAGCAACTTCGTCATAAATCTTGTCGATGGCTTCGGCATGCCAGCGGATGGCATTGGCCGCAGCCGGAATATCGATACTCAGGGAATCGGCAATCGGCTTGCCCATGTCCAGGGTTTCCAGCAACGCCAGCTCTTGGGCGTTGGCCAACAGCAAGTCGGCGAAGGCAATCAGCACCCGCTTGCGTTGCACCGGTGCCTGCAATGCCCAGACACCACTGTCAAAGCTGCGCCGAGCCGCGGCCACGGCAAGCTCCGCATCGGCGCTGTCGCAACTGGCGATCTGCGCCAGCTGGCGGCCATCCACCGGGCTTGAACAATCGAAAGTGTCACCAGCCACACTGGTGCAATACTGCCCATCGATAAAGGCACGGCCTTCGATCTTCAGGGTCTGGAACAGCTGTTCCCAGTGTTCACGTGGTGCAATTGTCATTGTTGTTTTCTCCGGGCATCACACGGTATGCAGGTACCAGTTGTATTCGAGGTCGGAAATCGACACCTCGAACTCAGCCATTTCGCTTTCCTTGCAGGCGACAAAAATGTCGATGTAGTCCGGGCTGATGTATTTGTTCAGCACTTCACTGTCATCGAGCTCACGCAACGCATCGCGCAAGTTGTTCGGCAGGCTCTGTTCCAGTTGCTCGTAGGAGTTGCCTTCAATCGGCGCACCCGGTTCGATCTGGTTGGTCAGGCCGTGGTGAATACCGGCCAGGATCGCAGCCATCATCAGGTACGGGTTGGCATCGGCGCCGGCCACGCGGTGTTCGATACGCACCGCATCGCTGCTGCCGGTCGGTACGCGGACCGCCACAGTGCGGTTGTCCAGGCCCCAGCTCGGCGCATTGGGCACATAGAACTGGGCACCGAAACGGCGGTAGGAGTTGATGTTCGGGCACAGGAAGGCCATCGATGCCGGCATGGTTTCCAGCACACCGCCGATGGCGTGACGCAGGGTCTCGCTCTGCTCGGGGTCATCGCTGGTGAAAATGTTCTTGCCGGTTTTCTTGTCCAGCAACGAGATATGCACATGCAGACCGTTGCCCGCCTGGCCCGGATAAGGCTTGGCCATGAAAGTGGAGTCCATCTCATGGTCGTAGGCGATGTTCTTGATCAGGCGCTTGAGCAACACGGCGTAGTCACAGGCCTTGATCGCGTCGGCGACGTGATGCAGGTTGACCTCGAACTGCGCCGGCGCGCTTTCCTTGACGATGGCATCGGCAGGAATGCCCTGCTCTTTCGCCGCTTCGAGCATGTCCTGCAGGCAGTCAACGTACTCGTCCAGGTCATCGATCAGGTACACCTGGGTCGACTGCGGACGCTTGCCGGAGATTGGCGAGCGTGGTGGCTGCGGCCGGCCGTTGAGGTTGTCCTGGTCGATCAGGTAGAACTCCAGCTCGAACGCCGCGCAGATATCCAGGCCCAAGGCGTCGAACTTCTCCACCACACCACGCAGGACTTCCCGCGGGTCGGCGAAGAACGGCGCGCCGTCCAGTTCGTGCATGGTCATCAGCAACTGGGCGGTAGGACGCTTCTGCCAGGGTTCGTAGCTCAGGGTGCCGGGAATCGGGAAACAGATGCGGTCGGCGTCGCCGATATCCAGGCCCAGACCAGTGCTTTCCACAGTGGAGCCGTTGATGTCGAGGGCGAACAACGAGGCCGGCAGGTTGATGCCTTTTTCGTAGACTTTGACCAGGCTCGCACGCTCGATGCGCTTGCCGCGTACCACGCCGTTCATGTCGGCAATCAACAGATCGACAAATTGCACCTCAGGGTGGGCCTGGAGAAATTCACCCATCTCGTCGAGAGGGATGGCGCGCGGGGAGACCGACGTCATGGCTAGGCATCCTTTGATTTTTTATCGAACGACTGTGGAGGAGGTACTGCGGCGCTAACGGGAGCGGCGATGGTTTAATTTGTTCTTTTAAGTAGTCCCATCGTGGGGAACTGCAGAGCGTTGTCATATAGGACTTTCGTTCCACATGCTGACAACGTTACGAGTTGATTCACGACTGCTGCCTCACTATAGAATGGCCCTAGCGCAACAGACATTGGCATTTAGGCAAGCAAAGAGTGCACCCATGCAATATCAGATCAGTCACGCCGACCTCTCGCTGGTACTCGCCCTGGTACGCGGGCGCTCACTGGCAAAAGCCGCAGAACTGCTGCGGGTTGATGTTTCGACGGTGTTCCGTTCGATTCGGCGCATGGAAGCTGCCCTCGGTACCGCCTTATTCGTAAAAAGCCGCAAAGGCTACATTCCCACCGGCACCGCCCAGGCCCTGGCCGAACAGGCCGAGCGCGCCGAACAAGCGCTGGATGCCGCACGGGTGGCGCTGGAGCATGGCGAACAGGTGGTCAGCGGCACCGTCCGCCTGACCTGTACCGATGCCGTGCTGCACAGCCTGTTGCTGCCGGCACTGGCGGAATTCATGCCGGCCTATCCGGCCTTGTCGCTGGAGCTGGCGACCTCCAACACCTTCGCCAACCTGAGCCGCCGCGACGCCGATCTCGCCCTGCGTCTGACCAACTCGCCGCCGGAGCATCTGGTTGGCCGCTGCCTGGGCTCGGCTTCGTATGTAGTCTGTGGCCGCGAGGAGTATCGGGGGAAACTCAAAGAAGCCCCGGCCAGCCTGCCCTGGATCGCGCCCGATGACGCCATGCAGGACCATCCCACGGTGGTCTGGCGCAGCGAGCATTTGCCAGCGGTGACGCCACGCTATCGCTGCAGCAGCATCTCGGCGATTGCCCAGTTGGTAACTGCAGGGCTGGGGGTGGCGGCTTTGCCTGATTACATGGCGCACACTCTGCCGGGCGTTGAACCCTTGAGCGAGGCGCTGCCGGGTTGCGACACCGAAGTCTGGCTGCTGACCCGCCCGGATTGCCGGGCGCTACGCTCGGTGCAGACGCTGTTCGACGAGCTGACGCCGCGGCTGCGGGATGCCCTCGGCCGCCAGTAAAACCACCATTGTAGGAGCGGATTTATCCGCGATGGGCCGCAGCGCGGCCCCAAGGGTTGGGCCTGCTGCGCAGTCCATCGCGGATAAATCCGCTCCTACAGGCGTTCCGACAACATCACAAACAGTTGTGCCAGAGCCTCGGAAGTGGTTATCGTCAGAGGTATCAAGGACCCGAAATGAAATCAAAGCTTCCCTAAAGGCTGGTGATTTTTTAAACTATCGAGTCCGCTCGCCCATTCGGGCTGAACACCGCATTTGCTACTTGAGGAAGACCATGGCCCGCGTAACCGTTGAAGACTGCCTAGAACACGTGGATAACCGTTTTGAGCTGGTCATGCTCTCTACCAAGCGTGCCCGTCAGCTGGCCACCGGCGGCAAAGAGCCGAAAGTGGCATGGGAAAACGACAAACCTACCGTCGTTGCCCTGCGTGAAATCGCTGAAGGCATCTGCACCCCTGAATTCATCGCTGCCGAATCCATTGTCGAAGTCGAGCCTGCCTTTGCTTTCGGTAGTGAGGAAGAGGCCAACGAGGCGGTCTAAGCCTATGCCTGGTCGACGTAGTACGGCGCAGGTCCCCTTTCCTCGGCAGGAGGTAATCCTGTGCCGAGCATAGACGCCCTCGCCGATCGTCTGTCGGCCTACCTCGGCGCTGACCAGGTCAACCTGGTGCGCCGAGCGTACTTCTACGCCGAACAAGCCCACGATGGTCAACGCCGTCGTAGCGGTGAGCCTTACGTCACGCATCCGCTGGCAGTGGCCAGCATCCTTGCCGACATGCACATGGACCATCAGAGCCTGATGGCCGCCATGCTCCATGACGTGATCGAAGACACCGGCATCGCCAAGGAAGCCCTCAGTTCGCAATTTGGCGAGACCGTGGCTGAACTGGTCGATGGGGTCAGCAAACTGACCCAGATGAACTTCGAGACCAAGGCCGAAGCCCAGGCGGAAAACTTCCAGAAAATGGCCATGGCCATGGCCCGGGATATCCGCGTCATTCTGGTCAAGCTGGCCGACCGCCTGCACAACATGCGTACCCTCGAGGTGCTGTCAGGCGAAAAACGTCGGCGCATCGCCAAGGAAACCCTGGAAATCTACGCCCCCATCGCCAACCGCCTGGGGATGCACAGTGTGCGCGTGGAATTCGAAGACCTGGGTTTCAAGGCCATGCACCCGATGCGCTCCGCGCGCATCTACCAGGCGGTCAAGCGTGCCCGCGGCAACCGTAAGGAAATCGTCAACAAGATCGAAGAGTCGCTGGCCCACTGCCTTGCCGTCGATGGCATCGAAGGCGAAGTCAGCGGCCGGCAGAAACACCTCTATGGCATCTACAAGAAGATGCGCGGCAAACGCCGAGCCTTCAACGAGATCATGGATGTCTATGCGTTTCGCATCATCGTCGACAAGGTAGACACCTGCTACCGCGTGCTCGGCGCCGTGCACAACCTGTACAAGCCGCTGCCCGGACGCTTCAAGGACTACATCGCGATCCCCAAGGCCAACGGCTACCAGTCGCTGCATACCACGCTGTTCGGCATGCACGGTGTGCCTATCGAGATCCAGATCCGCACCCGCGAAATGGAAGAGATGGCCAATAACGGCATTGCCGCCCACTGGCTGTACAAATCCAGCGACGACGAACAGCCCAAAGGCACTCATGCCCGCGCCCGCCAGTGGGTCAAAGGCGTGCTGGAAATGCAGCAACGTGCCGGCAACTCGCTGGAATTCATCGAGAGCGTGAAGATCGACCTGTTCCCGGACGAGGTCTACGTGTTCACGCCCAAGGGCCGCATCATGGAGCTGCCCAAAGGCTCCACCGCGGTCGATTTCGCTTACGCGGTGCACACCGACGTCGGCAACAGCTGCATCGCCTGCCGGATCAATCGACGCCTGGCGCCACTGTCCGAGCCCCTGCAGAGCGGCTCGACGGTCGAGATCGTCAGCGCACCGGGCGCACGCCCGAATCCTGCCTGGCTGAACTTCGTGGTCACCGGCAAGGCCCGTACGCATATCCGCCACGCCCTCAAGCTGCAGCGCCGCTCCGAATCCATCAGCCTCGGCGAACGCCTGCTGAACAAGGTGCTCAACGGCTTCGACAGCGCCCTGGAGAAAATTCCCCAGGAACGCATCCAGGCCATGCTCAGCGAGTACCGCCTGGAACAGCTCGAGGACATGCTCGAAGACATCGGCCTGGGCAACCGCATGGCCTATGTCGTCGCCCGCCGCCTGCTGTCCACCGAAGGCGAGCACTTGCCGAGCCCCGAAGGCCCGCTGGCGATTCGCGGTACCGAAGGCCTGGTGCTCAGCTACGCCAAATGCTGCACACCGATCCCGGGCGACCCGATTGTCGGCCACCTGTCAGCTGGCAAGGGCATGGTCGTGCACCTGGAGAATTGCCGAAACATCAGTGAAATCCGCCACAACCCGGAAAAATGCGTACAGCTGTCCTGGGCCAAGGATGTCACGGGTGAGTTCAATGTCGAACTGCGTGTCGAGCTGGAGCACCAACGCGGCCTGATCGCCCTTTTGGCCAGCAGCGTCAACGCCGCCGACGGCAACATCGAAAAAATCAGCATGGACGAGCGCGATGGTCGCATCAGCGTGGTCCAACTGGTGGTCAGCGTACACGACCGCGTGCACCTGGCTCGTGTGATCAAGAAACTGCGTGCCCTGACCGGGGTGATCCGCATCACCCGCATGCGCACGTAGCCCAATAACAGCAAGGAGTCATCATGACCAAGACCGTCATCACCAGTGACAAGGCCCCCGCCGCCATCGGCACCTACTCCCAGGCGATCAAGGCCGGTAACACGGTGTACATGTCCGGCCAGATCCCACTGGACCCGAAAACCATGGAACTGGTCGAAGGCTTCGAAGCCCAGACCGTTCAGGTCTTCGAAAACCTCAAGGCTGTTGCTGAAGCTGCAGGCGGTTCGTTCAAGGACATCGTCAAGCTGAACATCTTCCTGACCGACCTGAGCCACTTCGCCAAGGTCAACGAGATCATGGGCAAGTACTTCG
>OEPS010000222.1_pt1 | contig 21389 bp, 15 predicted proteins | sample 1539411 | NCBI WGS metagenome assembly OEPS01 (sample SAMN02671747, study PRJEB22543) | soil metagenome | biome: bacteria | place: China:Hunan Province, Lengshuijiang City | collected 2012-10-15 | depth 0.08m m
GTAGAGCTTGTGGTGCGAGACGCCGTTGGCGAACAGTCGCCCGGTCGCCTCCTCTTCCCGGGTCGCGGCCGCCTGGCCGGCAGCGACCAGGGCGATGGCTGTGGCGACAACCAAGAACATCAGCCCGAGCATCCCGGCAACTCCTCCCCGCGTCGCCCCGATCCGGTCGAGGGCCTTGACCATCGTCGGGTTCAGGGCGGAGACCGCCGATCGGGCGATGTACCCCCAGAAGAGCGAGGCCAGCGCGATCGAGGCCAACCAGGCCGCCGCGGTCCCCCGGCCGAGCCGTCCTGCCAGCAACGCCGGGCTTCCCAGGAGACGGTCGTCAGCCCGGGAAGCCTCGTGGGCGGACAGCAGGCTGGCCCCCAGGTCCCGGACTCCGGCGAAGTGCACCGTCAATCCGCACAGCGCCGCGCACAGGGCCACGACCGGCAGCAGCCACAACGGACTCGAACCGACCAGCGGCTGGAGGTTTTCCACCCAGCCGAGCGGGTTGACCCACAGCAGCCAGTGCAACCCGGAGCCTACGTCGGCGATTGCCCGGAGTAGGTAGCAGATGCCCAGGACCCCCCCGGCGATTCCGGCCGCCTGGCGCCGGGTGGCGGCCAGCTGCCCGATGAGGGCTCCTACGGCGAGGAAGATGGCCCCGCCGGCGGCCAGGGTCAGACCGAAGTAGCAGCACGCGCTCACCGGTATCGCCGGGGACACGGCCCGTCCGGCGGCGACCGCCAGGATTGTGACCACGCCCAGAAGAACAGCCCACCCGACGCCGAGGCCAAGCAGACCCTGGACAGCTGACCGCCTGCGAGTCGTCTCGCCAGTCAGCAGGAGCTCCCACCGCCCCGCTTCCTCCTCGCCACGGAGCAGCCGAGTGCTGAGCAGGAGCGCCCACAAGGCACCGGCGACGCTCACAATGCCAAGACAACGCCAGGCGGTGAACCCAGCGACGGTGTCGAGCCGGCGCCCCACGCCGATCATCGCGGCAAGACCGGGGTTGGTACCCAGCGTACGGGCGAAGTTCTCCCTGGCTGCCTGGGTCTTGTAGATCCCCTGATATCCCGTCGCCGACCCGTACACATAGAGGCCGAACCCCAAAGCCCACACCCAGGTTGCGCGGACCGCTTGGCGAGCCGTGCGCCGGGCCACTGCGGCCGCGGGACCACCTGCTGGCCGAGTCGAGGATCGGGCCAAGAGCTCAGCTGACACCGGCCACCTCCCGGCTCGCTGGTGCCGGGGGCGCCAGCGAAGCGGGTTCGGACTCCGGGCCGTAGTGGGCGATGAAGAGCTCCTCCAGCGTCGGCTGCCGACTGAGGAGCTGTCGCACGTGGCAGCCGTGGAGGACACCCAGGAGGGGCTGCAGTTCTCCTTGTAGGTGAAGGCGTACACGCTGGCCGTCGACCGAGACGGCGCTGACGCCGGGCACCCCGTTCAGATTGGGCGGCGTCCCGTCAAACAGGATCTCCACCGACAGCGTCGAGAGGTGGCGCATCTCGGCAAGCGTCCCCACCTCGGCCAGCCGACCCGCTCGCAGGATAGCCACCCGATCGCACAGTGCCTCAACCTCGCTCAGGACGTGGGAGGAGAGGAACACGGTCTGGCCGCGCTCCTTGGCCTCGGCGATGGTCCTCCGGAACGCCTGCTCCATCAACGGATCGAGCCCACTGGTGGGCTCGTCCAGAACCAGCAGGTCGGGGCGCCCCATCAACGCGGCGATCAGGATCACCTTTTGGCGATTCCCCTTTGAGTAGGCGCGGACCTTCCGGTTCGGGTCAAGATCGAACCGGGAGATGAGCTCGTCCCGGTAGGCGGTGTCGACACGGCCCTGGACGTTGCCGAGAAGGTGCAGCGTCTCTGCTCCGGTGAGCGACGGCCACAGGCTGGGCTCCCCGGGAACGTAACCGAGCCGGCGATGTGCGGCCACCGGATCGCGCTGGCTGTCGATCCCGAACACTGAGCACCGGCCCTCCGTTGGCGAGATCAGGCCGAGTAGGAGCCGGATTGTCGTGGTCTTCCCCGCGCCGTTGGGACCCAGGTAGCCGAGCACCTCCCCAGGCGCCACTTCGAGGTCGAGATGATCGAGGGCGGTCAAGTGCCCGTAGCGCTTGGTCAGCCCCTCGGTGCGGATTGCGGGTGTGCCCATCGTGGGTGACCTCCGATCGATCGTGTTCCCGTCCGTACCGACTGTCGGCCTTGCTGAGCCATCCGGATAGGGCCGAATGACCCCGCCCCGCGGAGCCGACCCGCCCCGGAAACGGTGGGGCGGTCTCTCGTCCTCGGCTTGGCCCAGTAGGGACGAGCGATCCTTCACATGCAATCCCGTAGCTCCGGGGGCACGGGGGCCTCGAGTGGGCGCCCGATGACATCGCCTTGCGGCCCCTGCCACGCTCGAGGCGGAGCCGGTTACGATCCCCGCCCTACCCGTCCTGCAACCCGGCGGGAAGCTCGCCCATGCCGCCGACCCCGTCACCGGATCGTTCGTCCGCAAACCTCAGGCCTCCGGAATCTCGCCAGTGGCCAGGCTCAGGTTGCCGCTGTTGACTGCCGGCAACCCGGGCACGTGCGGTGCCCTAGGCCTTCGTCACGCCAATCGCCTCAACGATCGGGGCGGTCTTGGCCCTTCCCTCCTCGCAGGCACGAGCGCGACGGCCAGCACCGCGAACCAGAGCATGAAGCCGGCGATGCTGACGCGCTCCCATACCCCGATCCACGGCGTCGGCAGGTTCTTGGGAATCCGTGGTCCGTAGAAGCCAGTCAAGGCGCCGAATACCAGTGTGAGCACGATAGTGAATATCGAATAGATTCGGAATCGCTTGCCGAGCGCACTAGCTCCCACGCCGATGGCCACGAGAACGATGGGAACCGTTACCGCAGTGAACACGATGTGAATGGCGTCAGTCAGCGATGTGCCGGCTCCTCGGAGATGCATCGGCGGCCAGGCAAGGCCGAGCAACCCATCTGCGATCAGCAGGGCCCCGACGATGCGCAGGCTTCGCCCCCCACGGGCCACCATCCACACGCCCACACCGAACGCGACCAGGAGAGCGCCGTAGAGAATGCCGAATCGAAGCCACAGCGACCTCGACGGAGCACCGATAGCGGAGAGCTCGCTCACGGTTTGGTTGACGGTGCTGTAGCCCTTGAACCGGATGGCTCCAACGATGTTCATGACGACGTAGAGGGCCGGCGCCGCGATGCCGCACGCGAGGAGCACGCGTTGCATCACCCGGTGCGTGCCTGCCAATGTGCGCTGCTCGGCCGTCGCCTGCCGGTCGATGGTCCTGGACATGGTGAGCCTTTCTGTGGGCGGAGGAGCAGGAATGCCCCACGAGTAGCTTGACCCTCAGGCGCGACGGTGCCGAGAGTCATGTGGACCCCAACCCCTGGGCCTTCCGGTCTGCCCCGCAAAGGCTTCGCCGCCCTGCTGCTCCCAGGGCTCGTCGGACGGCATCCATGGTCGCCGCGCGCTCCTCCCGGGGCCGAGTTCCTGGGCATCGTGCTCGGCGGGGTTCGGGATGGCGCCTGACCACCTCGGCTCGAGTTACGGAGCGGGTCGGGAGCCGCCACGGCATCCGGGTTGACCGGCCAAACGGCCCCCACGCCATGGTGCAGATGGCCGATGACGGGCAACGCGCGCCAAGGCGCGATGAACGTGGTGGCTCGCAGAGGTGGTTGCCGGCAGGCTCCGAGTCGGGAGGCGCGACATGAGCTCGCAGGACGAACCTGTTCAACTCGAATCCGTCGCCCACGGCGCGCCGGAGTGGCCCGGGGGGTCGTCGCTCGATCGGGCGCTGGCCGCGCAGCAGCAGAGGCGTTTCCTGGAGCGCGGCCTACGGGAGAGTTCCGTCGGCGGTCAGGCGGCCCCCGTCCCCCCGATTCGTCCCCCGACGGTGGTCGTCGAGATTGCCGGGGCTGAGATGGGTGCAGCGGTCGTTGACGTGCTGCGCTCGGAGGGCTATCAGGCTGTCGTCTGCGGCGGTCCCGCCGCCCTTCTGACTGGGCAGTGCCCGCTGGTGGAGGGACGGTCCTGCCCCCTTGTCGAGTGGGCGGACGTGGTGGTGCACGCGCTCGGCATCGAGGACCCGGAGGGGCGGGCGGTGTTCGAGGCGGAGCGGCGGGCATCGCTCGACCGGCCGAACGTGGTCGTCACCGGCCTCGGCGGTCGCCCCGCCGACAGGCTCCGCGGCCGGCGCGGGAGGACAATCGTTGTGGATGGGCCACTGACCAGGCGATCGCTGCTGGGAGCTGTGGAATCCGCCCTCCAAGCACAGCCACCGGGGGTAACTGTCCTGAATCCCGGCGGAGTGAGCGATGAACCCTGACCGAGAGTCGGTGCCCCGGGGGCCTGGCGGACCGACCCGCTTGGGCCAAACGGCCCTGTTCCGGGATCGAGCCTCGGTCGAACATGGGGGCCGTGGAAACTCCTGCGGTTGAAGAAGACAGGTACGTGCACGACGACTTCGAGTCCCTGGCCCTGGATCCGGCCGTCCCGGGGCCCACGATTGTCGTGCTGGGTGGCGGGACCGGTGGAACGCTGGCCGCCAACCGGCTGCGCAAGGCGCTTCCCAAGGCGCACATCATCGTCGTCGACCAGGACGACCGGCACGTCTACCAGCCCGGCCTCCTGTTCGTTCCCTTCGGCCTGACCCACCCCGAGGACATCGTCCGGCCCCGCAGCCGCCAACTCCACCGGGGCATTGACTATCACTGCAGCGCCATCGACCGGGTCGAGCTCGAGGCGAATCGGGTCGTGCTGGCGGACGGCACCGAGCTCGGCTACGACGTCCTCATCGTGGCGACGGGGGCCAGGCTGGTGCCCGAGGAGACCGAGGGTCTCACGGGGCCCGGCTGGATGGAGAAGGTCTTCACCTTTTACAGCCTGGAAGGAGCCGCCGCGCTCGAGGCCGCCCTGGCCCGCTTCGACGGCGGGCACCTGGTGGTCAACGTCGTGGACATGCCCATCAAGTGCCCCGTGGCACCGCTGGAGTTCGCCTTCTTGGCCGACTGGTATTTCAAGGAGCGGGGCATCCGGGACCAAGTCCAGCTCACCTACGTGACCCCGCTCGACGGCGCCTTCACCAAGCCCGTCGCCTCCCGCACCCTCGGAGGCCTGCTCGATGAGAAGGGCGTGGAGCTCGTGACCGAGTTCAACACCGGTGAGGTGGACGGGGCGGTCGGGCGTCTGGTCGCCTATGACGGCCGGGAGGTTGCCTTCGACCTGGCGGTGGTGGTCCCGTTGCACGCCGGGGCCGCCTACGTCGGCCGGTCCCCTGGCCTCGGCGACGAGCTCAACTTTGTCCCGGCCGGCGAGCACACCCTCCAGTCCCAGGCCCAACCGAACGTCTTTGTCATCGGCGACGCCGCCAACCTCCCAGCCTCGAAGGCTGGCTCCGTCAGCCACTACGAAGGCGAGACCCTCGTGGAGAACGTCCGCCGGTTCCTGGAGGGCCAGCCGCTCGATGCCAGCTACGACGGCCACACCAACTGCTTCATCGAGACCGGCTTCCACAAGGCCCTGCTGGTCGACTTCAACTACGGCACCGAGCCGCTCGCCGGGCACTTCCCGGCCTCGGTCGGGCTCCCGCTGCTCAAGGAGTCTCGGCTCAACCACCTGGGCAAGCTGATGTTCCAGTGGTTCTACTGGCACAGCCTGCTAGCCGGCCGGGAGATCCCCGGCATCACCGCAGCGATGCCCGTTGCCGGCAAGATCCCGGCCCCAACACCGGCTCCGTAAAGAAGAGAGGAGGAGCTGCCATGCCAACCGACACCATCGCCCAGGAGCAGGTCGACCTGAACGAGGAGGGATTCTTCGTCCACCCCGAGCAGTGGACATCGGCCATGGCCCCGGAGCTTGCCACGCGAGAGGGCATCGCCGAGCTGACTCCCGACCACTGGCAGGTGATCAACTTCATGCGGAACGAGTACCTCACCAAGGGCGCCGGGCCCTCGGTGCGGGCGTTGGGCAAGGCGTCCGGGGTGCCGATCAAGCGACTCTACGAGCTCTTCCCCAAGGGCCCGGCCAAGGTCGCCGCCCGGATCGCCGGCATCCCCAAGCCGCGGGGCTGCATCTAGATCCCAGATCTCCGCCCGACTCACGAAAGGAGTGAGGAGCCATGGGCGACACCATTGAGAAGGTCTCGATCATCGTCTCCAAGGGTTCTCTGGAGGGCGTCTACCCGGCGCTGATCATGGCGAACGGAGCGCGGGCCGAGGGAATCGAGGCCAACCTGTTCTTCACCTTTTTCGGGCTGGACGCCATCGACAGGAAGCGCCACGAGCACATCAAGATGGCCACCGTCGGCAACCCGGGACTACACCTGGCGACCTGGGCGGGCGGCCTTCCCGGGGTGGCGTCGGTCATGACCCACTACCTGGAGAGCAAGATGGAGAAGATGGACATCCCTTCCGTCCCGGAGTTCATCGAGATGATCGCCGACACCGGCGCGGGCCTCTACGCCTGCAAGGCCTCGGTCGACCTGTTCGGGCTGGAGAAGAACGACTTCATTCCCCAGGTCCAGGACATCATCACGGTGGGCGAGTTCTACGCCATGGCCGCGGGGGGCCAGATCATCTTCACCTGATGCCCCGAGGAGGGCTGGAACGGTTCTCAACAATCCCCCCTACGGCTCGGAGCGCACGGATAACGGGCTCCGTCTCGAGGGCGCGCCCGCCCGGAGTGCTGGAAGCCGGGGCCTGGACCTAGCACGGGTTGCCCTGCCAAGCGGGTCGTGAACGCCACCGAGGAACAGATCCAGGGCGTTGGCGGGCTCTCGATGCCCGAGGCCGCCTCGATGGCCCCCGAGGCCGTCCTGGACCGCCTCGGGACCGCGGCGGCGGGCCTTGGCTCGGAGGAGGCCGTCCGGCGTTTGCATGCGGTGGGCCCGAACGCCATCCGCACCCATCATGCCCGGGCCCTTGCCGTGCTGGGCCGTCAGTTCCGCAGCGCGCTGCTGGCGCTGCTGCTCGTCACGGCCGTCGTCTCCGCGTTCTTCGGGGAGCGGACCGATGCCCTGATCATCGGCGCCATCCTGGCCATCAGCATCGGCTTGGGCTTCGTCAACGAGTACCGCGCGGAGCGGGCGGTGGAGGCCCTGCACGAGGAGATCCGCCACGACGTGCCCACCCACCGGGACGGGCAGTGGGTCGACGTCGACGTGACCGACCTCGTGCCCGGCGACGTCGTCCGGCTGGACCTGGGGATGATCGTCCCGGCCGATCTCCGGATCCTCGAGTCGGCGAACCTGACCTGCAACGAGGCCGTGCTCACCGGCGAGGCGGAACCCGTAGAGAAGGCCGCCGCTCCCGTGGCTCCCGGACTGGCCACGGCCGACCTCACGTCCTGTGCGTTCATGGGGACGACGGTGCGTGAGGGGGCAGGCCGGGGTGTGGTGGTGGCCACGGGAGGACGCAGCGTGTTCGGCTCGATCGCCCTGGGCCTGGGGCAGCGCCAGCCGGAGACTGCGTTCCAGATCGGGCTGCGGCGCTTCTCGGGTCTCCTCGCCCGGGTGGCCGCGGTGCTGACGGGCTCCATCTTCGTCGTGAACCTGCTGCTCCGCCGGCCCGTGATCGATGCCCTACTGTTCTCGCTGGCCATAGCGGTGGGGATCACCCCCCAGCTCCTGCCCGCCGTGGTGACCACCAGCCTGGCAACCGGCTCCCGGCGCTTGGCCCGGCGGAAGGTGCTGGTCAAACGCCTCGTGGGCATCGAGGACCTGGGCAACATCGAAGTCCTGTTCACCGACAAGACCGGCACGCTCACCGAGGGCCACGTCACGTTCCAGCGGGCCACCGATCCCGACGGCAACCCGTCGCCGGACCTGCACCTTCTCGGCCTGCTGTGCAACGAGGCGAGCCCCGGGCCGAGCGGCGCCGTCGGCGGCAACGAGCTGGACCGTGCCCTGTGGGATGCCCCAGGGGCTCAGGATGCTCCGGTTGGCGAGTACCGCCGCCTCGGGATCGCGCCCTTCGACCATGAGCGGCGCATGACCTCCGTGCTGGTCGACAGCGCCGGCCGGGGCCGGTTCCTCGTGACGAAGGGCGCGCCGGAAAGCGTCCTCCAGCGGTGCTGCTCGGTCCTCGAGGAGGCGCGTGCGTTCCTCGAGAGCCAGTTCGCCTCCGGGAGTCGAGTGGTGGCCGTGGCCACCCGCGATGCTCCCGCCATGGAGCGGATCGCCGCAGGGGATGAGGCTCGCCTCGACCTCGTGGGGTTCCTGGTCTTCCTCGACCCTCCGAAGAGCAGCGCCGGGGACTCGCTCGCCCGGCTCTCCCGCCTGGGCATCGAGGTGAAGATCGTCACCGGCGACCACCCGGCCGTGGCGGAGAAGGTGTGCCGGGACCTCGCCATGCAGCCGGGGGCGACCCTGATCGGTACCCAGGTCGATGCGATGGACGACCGCGCCCTGACCGGCGCGCTGGAGCACACCAGGATCTTCGCCCGGGTGAGCCCGGAGCAGAAAGCCCGCATCGTCCGGGTTCAGCGCATCGCCGGCCGCAATGCCGGCTTCCTGGGGGACGGCGTGAACGACGCCCTGGCCCTCCACGAAGCCGACGTGGGCATCTCGGTGGACACCGCGGTCGACGTGGCCAAGGACGCCGCCGACGTGGTGCTCATGGAGAAGGATCTCGGCGTGCTGGCGGGCGGCGTGGTCGAGGGCCGGCGTATCTTCTCCAACACCATCAAGTATGTGCTGATGGGCACGTCCTCGAACTTCGGGAACATGTTCTCGGCCGCCAGCGCCTCGGCCTTCCTCACGTTCCTGCCCATGCTGCCCTCGCAGATCCTCCTGAACAACCTGCTCTACGACACCGGTGAGATGACGATCCCCACCGACGAGGTGGACGAGGAGATGCTCGAGCGGCCCTCCCGGTGGGACATTGGCTTCATCCAGCGCTTCATGCTGGTGTTCGGGCCCGTCAGCTCCATCTTCGACTTCATCACTTTCGCCCTGATGCTGGGGGTGTTCCATGCCGGGGCCGCGACGTTCCGCTCGGGCTGGTTCGTGGAGTCCCTGTCCACACAGGTGCTCGTCATCTTCGTGATCCGCACCCGGCGGGTGCCGTTCTTCCGGAGCCGGCCCAGCCGCCCGCTGCTCGTCGCCAGCCTGGCCACGGTCGCCATCGGGGCGGTGCTGCCCATCTCACCGCTGGCCCACGTGCTGGGCTTCACCCGTCTCTCTCCCCTGTTCTACCTGGCCCTGGTCGCGATGGTGAGCGCCTACCTCACGCTGGCCGAGCTGGTCAAGCGGCGCTTCTTCCAGGCTCCGCTCGGGCCTCGCCCGCTGGCCGCGAAAGGTGCGGAGCGGGAGAGGCGGATCCAACGCCGTGCCTTCCGCTGGAGCCACAAGGACGAGCTACCCGGCTCCTCCGAGAACACCCCTGCAAGCGGGATTAGGCCGAAGCAACTTCGGACTAGGAGGTGGGCGCGCCGAGCGCCGCCGTCCGGTGATTAGCCCTGTCGTCCCGGACCGGGATGCCGCCCGGCCGGCGCCACCGGGTCCAAGCTGCTCGGTCGAAGCCCCAGGAGGGCAAGCCAGGCTCGGAGTTGGGACCCATCCATGACTCCGCAGCGGAAGCCAACGTACCCGTCGGGTCGGACGGCCAAGACGGCGGTCCCGGGCTCGCTGGTCAGTCGACGGACGGTGACGTTGGAGCCGAGCGCGGTGGGCCCTACGTCGTCGGCGTCGCGGTGCAGCAGGATGTGGACGCCGGGGCGTGAGAGCAATGCGTGCAGGCGCACGCTGCGATCACCGCACGTCACGGACGCGTCCGGCAGCCGATCCCCCGCCTTGGGTTGCCCGCTCGGGCACGGGGTCCCTTCCACCGAGAGGGGGCTGCCGCGGTAGTTGACGCGCATGTGTGACAACAGGCGCACACCTTCCGCGACCGGCCGGCGACAGTTCATCACCGCCGGGAGCGCCCTCGCGCCAACCGGGGCAAGCCGAGTCCGCAGCAAGGACGGAAGCAGGCCCGTCGACGCCTCCGCCCAAAACGTCAGATGCGTCAGGGCGAGCCTTCGGCGTGCCACGGGCCGACGCTCCCGCTCGTAGGATTCAAGCAAGGCCGGAGCGGCGGTTCCCGAGGTGGCGAACGCAAGCTTCCATCCGAGGTTCATTGCGTCCTGGATCCCCGTGTTCATGCCTTGGCCCGCCGCCGGCGAATACACGTGTGCGGCATCGCCTGCGAGGTACCGCCGACCCTCGCGGAATCGATCGGCGACGCGGTGCTGAACCCGGATTCGTTCGGACCACGCGAGCCTGGCAATGCTGGCGCCCAGGCCCGAGGCGTTCAAGAGCGCCTGCAGCTCGGCAACCGGCACCGGGGGGCCGGGCTGACCGGACGGTAACGCCCCGCCGCGGACGGGTTGCGTTGCCAGGAGTCGCCAGCTGGCCCGCTCGCCGAGGGCGAAGGCGAACAGCAGGCCCCCCGCTCCGGAGGCGACGTGAGCGACGCCGGGCGCGAGATCGCCATCGAGCTCGGCGTCGGCAAGGACGATCTCGTTGGGATAGGTCCCCCCGTCCCAGCCGATGCCGGCGCTGGCTCGCACCGTGCTGGCCGCGCCGTCGCATCCGGCGACAAAGCCACACAGCACCTGCTCGCATCCCGCCGGCGACCGAAGCATGGCACAGGCTCCTTCGGCTCCGTCGCCGACGCCGACCAGCTCGGTGCCGCGTTCCACTTCGATGCCACGGTCTTCAAGTGCCTGCACGAGCACCGCCTCGAGATCCATCTGCCGCAGCAGGGACAGATGCGGAAAGGCAGTATCGTCGAGCGCGAAATCGGCGAGCCGGACGCGGGTGACCTTCAGGCCGAGGTGGAGGTGGGCCTCGGGGACGATGTTCGCCGCAGCGAGTAGGGCGTCGGTAACGCCGAGCGGGCGGAGCACCTCCAGGGTTCTCGGGTACACGATGAGGGCTCGGGACGGCCGGAGCGCCTCGGCTCGCCGATCGACAATTCGAACGCGGGCCCCGTGGTCGTGAGCTTGGAGGGCCAGGGCGAGCCCAGTTGGGCCGGCACCGACAACGAGGACGTCCGTGACCCGAGTCAAGCAACGCCGACCAAACGCCACCAGGCTGCCGAATCGTCGACCGTCTCACCGGTCAGCACATGACATTGATTGAGCAGTTCGTCGCGCCGCAAACCCGGCAGTACCCGGTAGTGGATGGAGCCACGGACGCTCACCAGGGCAAGCACCCGCCAGAGGCAGCGGGCATAGTGCTCGGCCCTTGCCGGGCCGTCCCACTCGTAGAGGCCGCGATAGACACCCCCCCGGTCATTGGCCAGCCACAGCTTGGAGACGAAGCCTGGGAAGCCCACAAACAGCGGGGTGTTGAGGATGCTCTCCCGGCGGAACAGAGCATGTCCGAAGCCACGGACCGCCCGCAGCTTGAACTCAACCAGCAGCACGCATGGCTCTTCCGTAGGTCCCCGGTCGACAATGGTCTCGCGAAACACGGGCGCGGCGGTCCCGTCGGCGAAACACAGGTGCAGTCCCAGGTGCTCCTGCCGGAGGTGAATCCTTGCCCGCGCAGCCAGGCGAGCCGTCGTGGCAGTACAGCGTGCGAGACCTCGAATGGCTACCCCGTACGGAAGCGGAGATTGCTGGTTCACGGAGCCTCCCATCGGCTTGGATCAGTAACGATCGGGGAACCTCCTACCGGCTGATCCGAGCTTCGAGCTCGACCACCCTGGCGGTCGTCCGCACCACCGTGTCCGGGTTGAGGCTCATCGAGTCGATGCCGATCTCCACCAGGAACTCGGCCATATCCGGGAAGTCCGAGGGCGCCTGGCCGCACAGGCCGGAATGGATGCCGTGGCGCCGGCACCCCTTCACGGCCAGGCGGATCATCTCTTTCACGGCCTCGTCGCGCTCGTCGTAGTCGAAGGCCACAATCTCGCTGTCCCGATCCACCCCGAGAGTGAGCTGGGTCAGGTCGTTCGAACCGATGGAGAACCCGTCGAATAGCGGGGCGAAGTCCTTGAGCAGAATCACGTTGCTCGGGATCTCGCACATCGCGTACACCTGCAGCCCGTATTCCCCGCGGCGCAGTCCGAGCTCGGCCATGCGGTCAAGAACCTGCCGGGCCTCCCGAACCCGCCGCACGAAGGGCAACATCAGCACGACGTTGGTGAGGCCCATCTCTCCCCGCACGCGCACCATGGCCTGGCATTCCAGCGCGAACCCCTCGGCGTAGGCGGGGTGGGCGTAGCGCGAAGCCCCCCGGAAGCCCAGCATGGGGTTCGCCTCCGCCGGCTCGAAATCGGCACCACCGATCAGGTTGGCGTACTCGTTGGTTTTGAAATCGGACATCCGCACGACCACTGGGCGGGGCCAAAACGCGGCGGCAATGGTCCCGATCCCTTCAGAGAGCCGCTCCACGAAGTAGCCCTCCCCGTCCGGATAGCCGCGACAGAGGCGGGCGATCTCGGCCCGGGCCTCTGGGTCCGTGACCCGTTCCGGGTGGATTAGGGCCAGGGGGTGCGCCTTGATCGACTCGCTGATGATGAACTCCATCCGGGCCAGACCGACCCCATCGTTGGGCAGGAACGACGTCTTGAAGGCCAGATCGGGGTCGCCCAGGTTGATCATGATCTTGGTGGCTGGGCGTGGCAGATCCCCCAGCTCGGTGCGCTCGACTTGGTAAGGGATCTCGCCGGCGTAGACCCGGCCGGTGTCACCCTCGGCGCAGGAGACGGTCACGGGCGTGGCCCCCCGGATCGTGGCTGTCGCCACTGCCGTCCCGACCACTGCCGGGATCCCGAGTTCCCGGGCCACGATGGCGGCGTGGCAGGTGCGACCGCCCCGGTTGGTCACGATGGCCGCTGCGGTCTTCATGACCGGCTCCCAGTCGGGAGTGGTCGTGTCCGCCACAAGCACCTCCCCCGGCACAAATTCATGGAGGTGGGACAGGTCAGGGATGAAGCGCGCGGACCCGCTGGCGATCTTGTCGCCGACGGCGCGGCCCTCGACCACGACCGGGCCATTTCCGAGCAGCACGAACGTCTCCAGCGCCGAGGTCGCCCGGTTGGCCGCCACCGTTTCGGGCCTCGCTTGCACCATGTACAGCTTGCCGTCGATGCCGTCCTTGGCCCACTCGATATCCATCGGCCGCCCGTAGTGCCGCTCGATGGTCACGGCGTAGTCGACCAGCGCCAGCACGTCGTCGTCGGTGATACAGAACCGCTCCCGGTCGGCTTCGGGGGTGGGCACATTGCGGGTGGTGCGCCGGGCTTCTCCATCGACCATGACCAGCTTCATTTGCTTCTCGCCCAGGCGCCGCCGGAGCACCGCCCGGTGACCAGCCAGGAAGGTGGGCTTGTGGACGTAGAACTCGTCGACGTCCACTGTCCCCTGGACAACGTTCTCCCCCAGGCCGTAGGAGCCGGTGATGAACACGACGTCGGGGAACCCGGATTCGGTGTCGAGGGTGAACATCACCCCGGAGGCGGCAAGATCTGAGCGCACCATCTTCATCACACCGACCGAGAGTGCCACCTTGTCATGATCGAAGCCCTCATCGATGCGGTAGTGGATGGCCCGGTCCGTGAACAGGCTGGCATAGCAGCGCCGGGTGGCCTCCAGAAGGTTCTCGTCGCCCTGGACGTTCAGGAACGACTCCTGAGCCCCGGCGAAGCTAGCCGTCGGCAGGTCCTCGGCGGTGGCGGAACTCCGCACCGCGAGGCGCACGGCGTCGCCGTACTCGACTTGCAGTTGCCGGTAGGCGGCCAGTATCTCTTCGGCAAGGTCCTTCGGCAGGCCGGCGTCGTAGACGATCGCCCGGGCAGCCTTCCCTCGCTGTTCCAGCCCGGAGACGTCGGCGGGGTCCAGCCCCTCGAGGGTCACCCGCAGGCGGGGAGTAGCCCCCGCTTGGTCCAGAGCGTAGCGGTAGGCATCGGCGGTGATCGCGAAGCCGTTCGGGACCAGCAGACCCTCGGCGGAAAGTCTGCGGTACATCTCTCCCAGTGAGGCGTTCTTCCCGCCCACCAGCGGGATGTCATCCATGCCGAACTGATCGAAGAACTTGAGGTAGCGGAACGAGGGCATGGCCGTCCTCCTCGGTGGCTCAGGTCCGGACGCGCGCTGCCGGCGTCGCCGCGGACCTCTCAGCGGCTATAACTCTTCCGCTCGCGCCCGGCGCCCGGGGGCGGGCCGTTCATCTTCCGGCTCGGGTGCGCAACCACGAGCCATCAGCCATGGTGTCCTCCTTCACCTCGTGCTGCCGCGGCGACTCCTACTGTGCAGATGGTGCCCCGTCGGCGACCTCGGCCCCAGAGCCAATTGACCCCCTGAGCGCAGGCCGGGCGGACCGGGCGTGCGACCGCGCGATGAGTTTCCGGACTTCGTCAGCGAGGAAGACCACCGGGAGGAACGGAACGAAGTAGAGCCACCACCGGAGCGGGAGCGGGGCCGTCTGGAAGACGTGGTGCAGCGGGGAGAGATAGATCAGGCCGGCCACGAAGAGCAGTTCGAAGGCGATGCCGTAGAGGAGCGGGTGGTTACTGGTCAGCCCCACCGTAAGGACCGAGGCACGCTCGGTCCGGCAGGCGAAGACATTCCCGACCTGCATGAGCACGATGCCCAGGAACACGATCGTCGCTGCCTCCGTCGCGGTTCGGGCCGCCGGAGCCGGACCCGCCCAGCGCCAGCCGGCGCCGTGGAGGAACACGAAGAACGCCGACATCACTACGGCGGTGCTGATCCCTCCGAGGAAGCCGTACCCGCGCAGGAGGGAGGCGGTGCTCAACAGACGCTCGCTGCGGCGACGGGGGGGCCGGGCCATAACGTCGGGCTCCGGCCGCTCGATGCCGAGGGCGAGCGCCGGAAGGGTCTCCGTCCCCAGATCGATGGCCAGGATCTGCATGACCGTGAGCGGGAGCGGGACCCGGAACAGCGCGTAGAGGATGAAGGGGAGTGCCTCCGGGGACAGGTGGGCGAAGATGTAGACGATGAACTTCCGCATATTGTCGAAGATGGCTCGGCCCTCTTCGACGGCGGCAACGATGGTGGCGAAGTTGTCGTCGATCAGGATCATGTCGGCGGCCTCTCGAGCGACATCGGTGCCGGCAAGACCCATGGCGACGCCGATGTCGGCACGCTTCAGAGCCGGCGCATCGTTGACGCCATCCCCAGTGACGGCCACGATCTCGCCCATTGCCCTGAGCAGCGCCACGACGCGCAGCTTGTGCTCCGGCGTGGCGCGGGCAAAGAGCACCTGTTCCCCCGCAAGGTGGGCACGCAGCTCGTCATCCGGCATCCGGTCGAGGTCGGCCCCATCGATCACCGTCAGCGGACCGTTGTCAGCGATGCCCACTTGGCGGGCGATCGAGGCCGCCGTCAGGCCGTAGTCCCCCGTAATCATCACGACGCGGATCCCGGCCTGCCGGCACTTGGCAACCGCGGCCGCCACCTCGTCGCGCGGGGGGTCTTGCATGCCGACCAGGCCGGCGAGCACGAGCCCGCGCTCAACCTGACCGGGCTCCGCCGTCGCCAGACGAGCCTCGTCAGCGGCAGTGAAGTGCCCGTAGGCCATAGCCAGGACGCGCATACCTCGGCCGGCCAGCCGGTCGTTCTCGGCCAGTGCCTGCTGGCGCAACTGGGCCGTCAGGGGGACCTCGCGCCCGTCAACGAGCATCGCCGAACACTGGGCGAGCAGCTCCCGCGGGGCACCCTTGACGTAAGCCACCAGCGGTCCGTCGGGTTCGGAGCTGCGGCGGATAGTGGACATCCGCTTGCGCTTGGCATCGAAGGCGAGCTTGCGCACCAGCGGCCGGAGCTCCTCCTGGCAAGCCCGGTCCAGCCCGGCCTTGGCTGCCACCACGAGCAGGGCCGCCTCGGTCGGGTCGCCCTGCTCCCGCCACGGCTCGCCCCCCTTGGGGGCGATCAGGGTGGCCGAGTTGCACAGCTGCCCGATGCGAAGGGCCGGGAGGAACGGGGCCAGCTCCCGAGCTCCCGCTGGCTTCCCCTCGACGTCCAACCGGCCCACCGGCTCGTACCCGGTCCCGGTCACCGAGGCTGAGCGCCCGCCCGCCCACACCTCCCGAACGGTCATCTGATTCCTGGTGATGGTGCCGGTCTTGTCGGTGCAGATGACCGTGCACGAGCCAAGCGTCTCCACCGAGGACAAGCGCTTGACGATGGCACTCCGGCCGGCCATGCGCTTGACGCCCATGGCCAGGGCGAGCGTCATCGTGGGCAGGAGGCCTTCCGGTACGTTGCCGAGCACGATCCCGATCGCAAAGATCGCGCCGCCGCGGAGGGTGAGCCCGCCCAGTGCATGGCCGACGAGGAAGAACCCAGCGCCCATCCCGACCGAGAGGAGCGCCACCCGCTTCGCCACCCGGCCTACTTCGACCTGAAGGGGGCTAGGCGCCTCTTCCACCGTCTGGGTCAGTGCGGCGATGCGTCCGAACTGGGTGGCCATCCCGGTGGCGATCACGACCGCAGTCCCCTCCCCGGAGGTCACGGTCGTGCCGGCGAATGCCAAGTTGTGCGCCATGATCGCCGTACCGGGCCGTTCCCGCTCGGGCTGCGCGGCCTTATGGGCGGGCGACGCCTCGCCTGTGAGGCTTGACTCGTCGCAGCGCAGGTCGGTGGCGGCCACCAGCCGCACATCGGCGGGCACCCGGTCCCCTTCTTGGAGCACGATCACGTCGCCAGGTACCAACTGCTCGAGCGGGAGTCGCACCGCCGCGCCATCCCGGAACACCGCGGCCTCGCCGGGGAGCAGGCGCTTCAGAGCGGCGACGGCCCGCTCGGCGGCGTGCTCCTGGACGAAGCCGAAGACCCCGTTCAAGATAATGACGGCGACGATGGCGACCGCGATGGTCGCCTCCCCGGCGACCAGCGCCAGCAGGGCACCGGCCCACAACAGCAACGCAAACAGGTGGACGAACTGTTCGAGGAGCCGGTGCCACCACGACGAACCGGGGAGCTCGACGATCTGATTCAGGCCGGCCAGGGACCGCCGGGCATCCGCCTCGGCGTTCGACAACCCCGTCGGCGCCGAAGCCAGCGCCACGTAAACCTCGTCCACCGGCAGCTGGGCGAACGCCACCGGCTCCAGCCGACCGTTCCCGCCTGGCTCATGCCGGGCCTCGAGCTCCTCCGGGACGGTGGCCATGGGTCAGGCGGGGAGGCAGCGGAGGATGTCTCCCGACGCCTGGGTGACCGCCCGCACGGGCGACGCCCCATCCCTGGAGAGCGCTTCCGGCCGTGCCTGCAGAGGGGGCGTCATCGGCGGATCGGGCGGCCGTACCGATCGAAGGTGCTCGTCAGCCGGGAAGCGTCAACGTCGGTCACGCCGGGGGTTCGGGCGCCGGAAGTCACCAGATCCACCTCCGCTGCCTCCGGGACCTCGCCCCGGAGGGTCACGACTCCGTTCTCCACCTGGATGCGAAGCCGGTAGGGGTCGATCCAGAGCTCCTCGACGAGGTAGTCCCGGAGCTCTCGAGCGATCTCATCATCGGTGCGCTCGAATACCTTGAGCACGTCGTTGCGGGTCACGATGCCGACACAGTGCCCCTCACGAACAACCGGTAGCCGGTTGACCTTATGGCGCAGCATCAGCTGGGCCACCTTGCTGACGGGCGTGTCTTCCGGGACCGTGACCGGATCAGGGCTCATGACGTCGGCCGCGGTGTGGCCGTGATACCGGCGTCGCTCCTGGCGGCCGAAACTCGTGACCACATTCCACGGGGCGGGCAGGTCCTCTTCCGCCAATGCCTTGACCAAGAGGTCGGCCTCCGTGACGATGCCGATCAGCTGACCGGCCTCGTTGACGACCGGGACGCCGCTGATGTGCTTCTCTGCCAAGATCCGAGCCACCTCTCCCGCCGGGGTATCGCCGGTCACCGTCACCGGATCGGGGGTCATCACGTCAAGCGCTCGAGGTCGTCTCATCCCCGCCTCCTTGCTAGCTGTCGCCGCCTCTGGACCTGTTCTACGTCAGGACGCCGATCGCGAAGCAGAGCCACCCGGACCCAGTTGGGAGGGACCAAGGACCTGTTTGGCCAGTTGACCGGCGGGCCGCAGAAGTCGGTTGAGATCCCCGCGCGGGACAGGCTGATCGACTCCCGCCCGACAGGCCGTTGCGCCCTGTTTGGCATGCCGGCAGGGCGGGAGGATGCTCGCTAGCGGTGCCGTCAGCGGCGCCCAGCGCACGGGAGGAGAGCGATGGACGGTGAGGCCTGGATGGAGATCGTGGCCGAGGAGCTGATGGTCAAGCCAGAGCGGGTCCGGACGCTCGCTGGGGCCGCCCGGGAGGTGGGAAGGCGGCTTACCGCCGCTGACCTGATGGCTCTCGGAGCACAAGGGGTTCTCGATCAAATGGTGAGTTCCGCCGCGCCGCCCGCCCGCCAGGGCGCGGGGAGAGCCCACAGGCCGGTCTGGGGCCATTTGCGCTCATGGCGATAGCCGCCCACCGCCTTCCCCGAGCGCACACCCCCGGCCTCGCGTCAGGCCGGGTGACCACCGACGGAAACGAGGCTGCCGCGCACGTCGCCTACCGGCTGAGCGATGTCATCGCGATCTACCCGATCACACCAGCGTCCCCGATGGGCGAGGCGGCGGACGCCTGGGCGGCCTCCGGGCGGCCCAACCTGTGGGGAAGCGTTCCCCGGGTGATCGAGATGCAGAGCGAAGGGGGGGCCGCCGGCGCCGTGCACGGAGCCCTGACCTCCGGCGCACTCGCCACGACCTTCACGGCCTCACAAGGCCTGCTGCTCATGCTGCCGAACATGTTCAAGATCGCCGGGGAGCTGACCCCGGCTGTCATTCACGTGGCCGCCCGCACCGTGGCCACCCATGCTCTGTCGATCTTCGGTGATCACAGCGACGTCATGGCCGCCCGCACCACCGGTTTCGCCATGCTGGCCTCCGCTTCGGTCCAGGAGGCGCAGGACCTCGCGGCGATCGCCCATGCCGCCACCCTGCGGGCCCGGGTGCCGTTCCTCCACTTCTTCGACGGATTCCGAACCAGCCACGAGGTCACCCAGATCGATCGCGTCCCCGACGAGGTGCTGCGGGCGCTCATGGACGAGGAGCTGGTCCTGGCTCACCGCCGCCGCGGCTTGAGCCCCGACCATCCCGTGCTACGGGGATCGGCCCAGAATCCCGATGTGTTCTTCCAGGCCCGGGAGGCGGCCAATCGCTATTACGACGCGGTCCCGGCCATCATCGGAGCAGCGATGGTGACCTTTGCGGAGCTGACCGGTCGGCGGTACCGCCTGTTCGACTACCACGGGCACCCGGAGGCCGACCGGGCGATCGTGCTGATGGGATCGGGCTGCGGGGCGGTCGAGGAGACGGTCGACGCCCTGAACGCCCGGGGCGAACGAGTCGGGGTCCTGAGAGTGCGCCTGTTCCGGCCCTTCTCTGCCGACGCATTTGCTGCGGCGCTGCCGTCGACGGTTACGGCGGTGGCGGTACTCGACCGGACCAAGGAGCCCGGAGCCCCTGGTGAGCCGCTCTACCAGGACGTCGTCACCGCGCTGGCCGAACGCCCGGCCCGGGGTCCGGACGGCGCCGCCCTGGCTGGAGACGCCCCCCGTGTGATCGGCGGTCGCTACGGCCTGTCCTCGAAGGAGTTCACCCCGGCGATGGCGTCCGCCGTCTTTGCGGAACTCCGGGACGCTGCCCCGAAGAAACCACTTCACCGTGGGCATCGTCGACGACGTGACCAACCGCAGCCTCCCGGTCAACCGCTCGTTCCACGTCGATGCCGGCGACGTCTTCGCCGCGGTGTTCTACGGCCTGGGCAGCGACGGAACGGTCGGGGCGAACAAAAGCTCGGTCAAGATCGCGTCCGAGCAGGCCGGTCTCTTCGCCCAAGGCTACTTCGTCTACGACTCCAAGAAGTCGGGTTCCGTGACCGTCTCCCACCTGCGGTTCTCCTCGGCCCCCATCCGGTCGAGCTACCTTCTCCAGGAGGCCGACTTCGTGGCCTGCCATCAGTTCGGCTTCCTGAACCGCATGGAGGTGCTCTCGCTGGCCAAGCCGGGGGCCACCTTCCTGCTCAACAGCCCGTTCGGCCCGGACGAGGTCTGGGACCGGCTGCCCGCCGAGGTCCAGGAGCAGATCCTGGCCAAGCACCTTCGCTTCTTCGTGGTCGATGGCAATGGCGTGGCCTCGTCGGCCGGACTCGGCGTCCGGATCAACACCGCGCTGCAGACCTGCTTCTTCGCCCTGTCCAGCATCCTCGCCGCCGACGACGCCATCGTCGCCATCAAGGAGTCAATCGCCAGGACCTACGCCCGGCAGGGGGAGACCGTGCTCGGCCGGAACTACGCCGCGGTCGACGGAGCACTGGCCAGCCTGCGCGAGGTCACCCTCGGCGGGCGCGTTGCCAACGGCCGCCGCCGATCCCCGCTTGTCCCACCGGAGGCGCCGGACTTCGTTGCCCGGGTCACTGCTGCGATGCTGGCGGGGGAGGGCGATCTCCTCCCGGTCAGCGCGCTGCCGGTCGACGGTACCTTCCCGACCGGCACGGCCCGCTGGGAGAAGCGATCCATCGCCGCCGAGATCCCGATCTGGGACCCGAGCATCTGCATCGACTGCGGCAAGTGCGCGCTGGTCTGCCCGCACGCCGCCATCCGAATGAAGGTCTACGACCCGTCGGCGCTGGACGGCGCGCCGCCGGGCTTTCAGTCCAAGCCGTTTCACTCCAAGGAGATGCCCGGCAAGCTGCTAACGATCCAGGTGGCACCCGACGACTGCACGGGCTGCGGGATCTGCGTGGACGTCTGCCCAGTCCATGCCAAGGAGCAGGTGCGCCACAAGGCGATCGATATGGAGCCGGCGGTGGCCCACGCCGGACGGGAGCGGGTGTCATTCGACTTCTTCCTCGGCCTTCCCGAGCCCCACCGCGCCGAGGTCGACGTGCGCACGATCAAAGGCTCCCAGACCCTCCAGCCGCTCTTCGAGTTCTGCGGGGCGTGCGCCGGCTGCGGCGAGACCCCGTACCTCAAGCTGATCTCGCAGTTGTTCGGGGATCGGCTCGTGGTCGCTAACGCCACCGGGTGCTCGTCGATCTACGGCGGGAACCTCCCCACCACGCCATGGACAACCGGGGCCGACGGCCGGGGGCCAGCCTGGTCAAACTCGCTGTTCGAGGACAACGCCGAGTATGGCCTCGGGATCCGGCTGGCGCTCGACCAGCGCGCGAGCCGCGCCCGCTCCCTGGTCCAGGACCTCGCCCCCCCGATCGGAGGCGAGCTGGTGCAAGCCATCCTGGCCCACGAGGGATCCGACCCCCGGGCGATCGACGCGCAGCGCCAGCGGGTCGAGGATCTGCGGGCGGCGCTGGGGTCGGTTCCCGGGGAGCTCGCCCGCGAGCTCGACGCCCTAGCCCCGTTTTCCGCACCGCTGTTCTGACTTCTCTGCCCCCGTAGGGAGTATG
>OEPS010000223.1_pt1 | contig 21388 bp, 19 predicted proteins | sample 1539411 | NCBI WGS metagenome assembly OEPS01 (sample SAMN02671747, study PRJEB22543) | soil metagenome | biome: bacteria | place: China:Hunan Province, Lengshuijiang City | collected 2012-10-15 | depth 0.08m m
TTGAGGACCTGCTTCTTCCGCTTGAGGCGCGGGACGTTCGATACGGCGCGTGGCATGGTCGGCTCCTATCAGCTCGCCTGGAGGAGGCGCTTGATGTTCTTCTGCTCGCCGTTGGTGGCGATGAGCGCCCCGCGACGCAGGTTGCGCTTCCGCTTGGACGTCTTCTTGGTGAGGATGTGGCTCTTGAAGGCCTTCATGCGCTTGACCTTCCCGGATCCGGTCACCTTGAATCGCTTCGCGGCTCCGGCGTGCGTCTTCATCTTGGGCATTGCACGCTCTCTTTATTTGGGCGTGAGAATCATCGTCATGGACTTCCCTTCCAACCGGCCCGCGCTTTCCACCTTCCCGACATCCGCGAGCTCGGCACTGACCCGATCGAGCACCGCCTGACCGAGCTCGGGGTGCGCGACCTGGCGACCACGGAACATCATGGTCACCTTGACCTTGTTCTTCTCCTCCAGGAACCGTCGAGCATGACGCGTCTTCGTCTCGAAGTCGTGGTCATCGATGCCCGGGCGATACTTCACTTCCTTGAGCTCGATGACGTGCTGCTTCTTCTTGGCGACCCGGGCCTGCTTCGCCATCTCGAACTTGTACTTGCCGTAGTCCATGATCCGGACGACGGGGGGCCGCGCCGTCGCTGCGACTTCGACGAGGTCGAGCCCCAACTCCTCTGCCATGCGAAGCGCGGCGTCCACTTCCAGGATGCCGAGCTGACTTCCGTCCGCGCCGATCACGCGCACTGGAGAAATGCGGATCTGCCGGTTGACGCGAACGCGCTTCGTAGTGTCCTGAATAACCGTTACCCTCACAGAGGAGAAAACAAAAACGCGGACCCGCTGGAGAGTCCGCGTACGGCACACGCCTTCCCGATGGCGGGAGGGCCGCGTGATCCACGTTGACTCCTGCAGCACACCCCGCGATGAAGATGCGAGGGCCAGAGGGTGAGGACGCCGCGAGGCGTCCTGCTTAGCTTGTTGTCGGGGCGAAAGTTAGGCGGGCGAAGCGCAACAGTCAAGGCGGGCTGGAGGTGGCCAGCCGGTAGCCCTTTCCATCGTGCCCGACCCGCCCCCACGCGACGGACGCGTCGTGCTCGAAGATCATCAGCCACTCCCGCTCGGCGGCCTGGGCCAGGATCCGCCTCTTGCTCTCCAGCGTGACCAGCGGCTCCACGTCGTACCCCATGATCCATGGGAGCGGAACGTGCGCCGCGGTGGGCATGACGTCGGCGAGGAAGATCGCTGTCTCGCCGCCAGATTCGATCACCACGCTCTGGTGGAAGGGCACGTGTCCGGGCGACGCGATGACGCGGATCCCCTCCACGATCTCGCGCTCCCCCTCGATCAGGTCGAGCACGCCGGCGTCGCGGAGCGGGACGAAGTTGGGGGCGAAGTAGCTCGCCGCCGTGCGTTCGTTGGTGTGCGTGGCGTAGTCGAACTCCCCGCGCTGCACGAGGTAGCGGGCCTTCGGAAAGGCGGGCCGGATGACCCCCGATTCGTCGCGGAAGGTATTCCCGCCCCCGTGATCGAAGTGAAGGTGGGTGTTGATGACGAGGGTGATGTCCTCCGGCCGGATGCCGAGCGAAGCGAGTCCATCCTCGAGCGCGGTCCGGCCGCCGCGGCCGGCGTTCTCGACCCCGTAGATCTCGACGAACTTCTCGTTCTCCTTGTTCCCGAGCCCGGTGTCGATGAGGACGAGCCCCGACGGGTGGTCGACGAGGAGGCAGCGCATGCCTAACGGGATGCGGTTGCGCTCGTCGGCCGGGATCTGCCGCTCCCAGAGCGGCTTGGGCACGACGCCGAACATCGCCCCGCCGTCGAGGCGCAGCCCCCCGGCCTGGATCGCGTGGATGTTCAGCGACCCGACCGTGCGCGTCTGCAGCTGCGGGACAGGGGGAGCCATCGAGTTCACCGGTGGTCGTCAGGCGGTGCGGCGCGGCGCGATCCGCCGTCAGGCGGTGGTGTCGCGGCTGACCGGCATCGGCATCGCCGGGGCCCGGCGCGGGCGCCGCCGCACCCCGCGGTTCCCGGCGAGGCGCTCGAGGTGCGACCAGGTCGAGCACTGGTGATCGGTCGCGGCCGAGCGGAGCATGCGGAGGAGGCAGTTCGCGGTGGCGAGGGCGTCGCCGCCGGCGCGGTGGCGCCCGTCGATCTCCACGCCGTAATGATTGGCCACCCAGTCGAGCGACTTCCGCCGCAGCTGCGGGAGCACCGCGCGCGCGAGACGCACGGTACAGAGCCGCCGCCCCTCGATGCGCTTGCCCGTCGCCCGCGCGACCTCGGCGGAAACGAAGCGCCAGTCGAATGCCGCGTTGTGCGCGACGAAGATCGTCCCTTCCATCCGCGACAGCAGCTCCTCGCAGACGTCGCGAAACTTCGGCGCATCCTTCACCATCTCCCAGCTGATGCTGGTCAGCGAGGTGATGAAGGGCGGAATCGAGCGCTCCGGGTTGATCAGCGTCTGGAAGATGTCGCGGACCGCGCCATTCTCGACGCGCACGGCCGCGATCTCGGTGACGCGGTGACCGGCGTCGGGGCTGCCGCCGGTCGTCTCGACGTCGACGACGGTGTAGCTGAGGGAGTCGAGATGGTCGGGCTCGGCGACGGGTGACCGCTCGACCCCGGCAGGTTGGCCATACTCACGGGGAGCGCGCTCGCGCACGGCGCCAGGCGCGGGCGGCTCACCGGTCGCCGGGTCGGCGAGCTGCCACATGCCGTCGGCGTCGCGCGCGAACTCGCGGCGCCCGGCGAAGAGCGCGGCCGCCATGTGCTCGGCAACGGGCCCCGGAACCGCCGGGAGCTGGCAGACCGACGCGATCAGCGACGCCGCCGTCGCCGGCCCGGCGGCGAGGAAGTCGGCCGCCCGGTTGGCGAGCAGCGACTCGGCCGGGCGCGTCGTCAGGCCGCCTAACGGCAGCGGGTACTGGCCGGAATTCGCCCGGATCATGCCCACGGGTCGTCGCGCTGGACGGGACAGGTCATGCAGCGCGGCCCCCCCCCGCCCCGCACCAGCTCCGACCCCTCGAAGACGATCACCGCCCGCTCGTCCTCGCGGATGCGGTCCCCACCGGTGAGGAAGTCGTCGGCGGTGACGAGCCGGAACCCCATCTTCTGCATCTCGCGGAGCGTTCCCTCCGACCGGTGATAGGAGAGCACGACCCCCGGCCGCATCGCGACGAAGTTGCATCCCGACGCCCACTGCTCGCGCTCCTGCATGATCCGCCGGTCGCCGCCGCAGAAGATCGGCTCCATCGGCAGCCCGACCGACTGGAGCGCGGCGAACACGTTAGGCAGCTCGTGGACGTGGTGCTGCCCCTTCCGCCGGTGGAGGATGCGGAGCCGCTCCGGCCCGATGAAATGCGGGGGAAAGAGCACGCACAACTCGCGGTCGACCTGCGTGAAGATCATGTCGAGGTGGATCGCCGTGTTCTCCTTCGGCATCACGACGACGATGACGTCGGTGACGCTCGTCTTCTCGAAAAGCAGCTCGGTCAGGGTGTCGATCGCCGCGGGGCTCGAGCGCTCGCTGAAGCCGATCATCACCGTGTCGCGGCGGATCGGGTGGACGTCTCCGCCCTCGAGGGTGTAGTTCACCCGCCGCTCGATCGAGCCGTCGTAGAGGATCCCCTTGTTCTGGAGCACGGGGTGCGAGAGGAAGAGCGCCTTCATGATCAGCTCCTCCGACCAGCGGATCCCGTAGCGCATCGACCCGATCAGCACGTGGTCCTCGAGGACCATCGCGACGTCGCGGGTGAAGAAGAGGTTGGGGAGCGCGGGGAGGACGTACCCATGCTCGTTCAGCGCGGTCGCCAGCGGCCCCGCTTCCTCTTCACGCCCCTCGATCAGCATCTGCACCAGCGACTCGGCGGGCAGGTCGGCGATCTCGCGGGCGAGCGGCTCGGAGGGGACGATGTCCATCGTCTCCTTCACGAGGAGGTCGCGGACCTCGCGGTTGGCGAGCACCTCGGTGAGGAGCCCGCGCACCGAGTGCACGTTGGCGAAGCGCTCGACGATCGCGACGAAGCGGCGATGCTCGCGGCGCGCCTCCTCGTGGTCGATGATGTCGTCGTACAGATAGTCCTCGCGCGTCGTCGGCGTGACCGCGAGGAGCTCCGGACCGGGAGTGTGGACCAGGACGCTTCTGAGGCGGCCGATCTCCGAACTGACGTGGACTGGCATTGGCCCCCAAGATACCCGGCAGGACACCAAAGGGGCCAGCCCGTTCGTGGGCTGCATGGTGCGCGAGGCCACCACGAACGCTGGCCCCGCGCAACCGTGGCCGCTAACTTGTGAATGAATTCACAAGCCCGCGCCCGATTGAAACGCATCGCCGATTCCACCGTTCGCAGACTCTCCCTCTACCTTCGCTTTCTCGAGGACTTCGAGCAGCGGGGGTTGGAGACCATCTCCAGCGATGAACTCGCTCGCCGGGGCGCGACCACGTCCGCCCAGGTCCGCAAGGATCTCTCCTTTTTCGGCTCCTTCGGCAAGCGCGGGCTCGGGTACTCCGTCCCCGAGCTGACGAGCCGCATCCGCGAGATCATGGGGCTCGCTCGCGAGTGGCGCGTCATCATAGTCGGCGCGGGAAAGATCGGCGCGGCGCTCGCACAGTACGGCGGGTTCTCCCAGCGGGGGTTCCACATCGTCGCGGTCTACGACAGCTCGCCGGAAAAGATCGGGCGGAAGTGGGACGGCCACGTCATCCGCGACGTGCGGAAGCTGGAGAGCGACACCACCGCTGAGCCCCCGGACATCGCCGTCCTCGCCGTCCCGGCGGAAGCCGCGCAGGAGACACTCGACCGGATCACGAAGGCCGGGATCAAGGCGGTGCTGAACTTCGCGCCGGTCCAGCTGCAGGCGCCTGCCGAAGTCACCGTGAAGACGGTCAACATGGCGATGGAGCTGGAAGGGCTCTCCTTCGCCCTGACCAATCGCGAGTCGCCGGACTGACGCTCGGGCGCCGGCGGCACCTGACGGTCAGAGGGAGTCGAGCAGGTCGTCGATCGCCTTCGACGCGGCATCCGGCATCGGCGCGCCGGCGACGACGCGCTGGAGGATGTCCACCGCTTCCTGGGCCAGGTCTTCCGGATGCTTCCGGTCGCTGCTGAAGCGCACGATGTGGCCGAGCAGGATCGCGGCGAGTCCTGAGCCATCGCCGTCCTCCGGCGCCGAGTCGCGCTCGGCGTCCTCGAAGCTCGGCACGCTCGCCTTCCACGGCTCATCCGGCTCGCTGTTCCCGGTCAGGCGCGCCGCGGGCACGAGGGCGACCAGACGTCCCTGAATGCCTGGCTCGCCCTCGAAGGCGAGCAGCCCGACCAGGACCGGTTCCTCGAACAGCTTGAGGGCGACGAGGCGCTCGATCGACTCGCCGGGCATCGCACAACGCGCGACGAGCCGGCCGTCGATGCGTGCCGCGAGACAGACGCCATCCGGGGCCCGGTCATCGGGGAGCGGTGCGACGCTCACTTCGAGCGGGGTCGCGGTTGCGACGAACACCGTGCTCGCCGGCAGCTCGTCCTCCGCCTCCTCGTCATCATCCTCGTCGCCCTCTTCCCGGTCGTAATCGTCGGCGCGACCCTCGATGCCAGCCTCGTCGTCCTCGCCCTCGTCGTCGTCGTCGTCACGTGACGAACCCGCGCGCGCGGCGGCGTCGTCCTCATCGAGGTCGTCGAAGTCATCCGGCTCATCTTCGGGCGAACGCCCGTGTCCCCTCAACATCGTCGACCCCTCCTCTGCACTCGCTGCAGCGACTCGTGCATCTCTCACGCCGTGCGCCCATCTCCGTGCACGGCTGCGATCCTCCCCGGCTAGCGCCGCCTCGCGCGGCCTCGCTTCGGGACGCGTGTGGACTTCGACAGCTTCCGCTTCGACCGCCCGAGCGCTGTCGTTCCGCGCTTCCCGGCCTTCTTCTTCACCTGCTTCTTCTTCGCCGGCTTCCGCTTCTTCTTCGGCGGGGCGAGGATCGAGCCACGGCACTTCGGCGAGCCGCAGAGGCACTTGTAGAACTTCTCGTCCTCCTCGGTGTGCTCCTCGGTCCGCTCGTACTGGTAATCATACGCGATCTCCTCACCCGGCCGGATCGTGCGCAGCGCATAGATGAAGATGCGCTTCCCCTCGATGACCGCTTCCGCGTTCGGGTCGCAGGAGTGATTGATGAACTGCGCGTCATTGCCGTTCACCGCGCCGTCGATGATCTCCTTGTCGTCGACGATGAAGAGGAAGGTGTGATGCCGCTTCATCTTCTCGTCGTCGTACCGGCGGTCGGCCTCGTCGTTGTCGATGTGCTCGCCCTGGTACTCGATGATCCGCTGTCCCTTGCGGATCAACCGTGTCGCGAACGCGCCCCTCCCCTGGATCCCCGACTTTCGCAGCTCGAACGGCTGTCCCTTCACTGTCGCCACTTTTTCAGCTCGATGATCTCGTGTAAGTGATCCGCGGCGTCAGACGACCGACGCGGATTGAATGCGGCCCCGGCACTCGCCGAAGCCGATGCGGGCGTAGCCCTCGCGCGCGCACTCGCCGCGGATGATCACCTCGTCACCGTCCTCGAGGAAGCCGCGGCTCTCGTCGCCGACCCGCAGCGGTTCGGCGCCGCGGCGGGTGATCTCGAGCAGGCAGCCGAGGGAGTCGCGCGTCGGGCCGGAGATGGTCCCGCTGGCGAGCAGGTCTCCCGGGCGAAGGTTGCAGCCGTTGCTCGCGTGGTGCGCGACCATCTGCGCCGCGGTCCAGTACATGTCGGCGAACCGCGCGCGGCTCACCCGCTGTGGCGGGAGTCCCCTCTCCCGCATCGAGCGTGTCCGCAGCAGGACCTCGAGCGCGATGTCGACGCCGCCGCGCGCGCGATCGTCCTCGTCGTCGAGGTATGGCAGCGGCGCCGGGTCTCCGGCCGGCCGCGCCGCCGCCGGGATGCGATAGGGCGCGAGCGCCTCCATCGTCACCACCCAGGGGGCGACGGTCGTCGCGAAGCTCTTCGACAGGAAGGGCCCGAGCGGCTGGTACTCCCAGCTCTGGACGTCGCGCGCCGACCAGTCATTGACGAGGCAGAGCCCGAAGAGCTGCCCGGCCGCGTCGTGCATCGACAGGCGCTCGCCGAGAACGTTTCCGGTACCGATAAAGGCGCCGACCTCGCACTCGTAGTCGAGCGCGCGGCTCGGCTCGAACACCGGGGCGGGAGCCTCCGGCGGCTTGCGCTGTCCCATCGGCCGGCGCACGTCGGTGCCGCTGGCGACGAGCGACGATGCGCGCCCGTGATAGCCGATCGGTACCCACTTGTAGTTCGGGAGCAGCGGATTGTCGGGGCGGAACATGCTGCCGACGTTCGTCGCGTGGTGGATCGACGCGTAGAAGTCGGTATAGTCGCCGACGCGAGCCGGGACGAACAGGTCGGCGTCATCCATCGGCACGAGGAGCTGGTCGGCATCGGCGGCCGACGATGACCCGGCCGCGAGCAGGCTGCCTAACGCGAGGCGCAGGGCCCGCCACGCCGGCCGCCCGAGCGCCATCAGCTCGTTGAGCGCCGTCGCGGCGCACGCCTTCGCCGGGGCCGCCGCCTCGCCCGAGAAGTACCCGAGCCGGCAGGCCGCGCTGACGTCGAGGATCATGTGGCCGATCGCGACGCCGACGCGCGCGACCTCGCTCGTCCCGGCGCGGCGGAAGACGCCGAAGGGGAGGTTCTGGATCGGGAAGTCGGTGCGACCGTCGTTGGCCGATTCGACCCACGAGCGGCGCTTCGGGTCATGCGTCGCGTCGATTTCCGGGATCACAGGAGCCCTAACGCCTTGAGGTCCGTCACCGGCTCGCGGAAGGAGCAGGAGCCGAAGCCGGTGATGGAGCGCGTCCGCCCGGCGCGCAGCGAGGCGATCTTGAAGGCCCGGCCGCGCCAGACGACCGCTTCATCGGTCGCGGTGAGCGCCGCCGGATCGCGTTCCTCGAGCGCGGCGGTCACGTCGCGCTGCCCGCCGCCCTCGCGGGCGATCATGGTGGCCAGGAGCACGTTGAGGAACCCGAACATCGTTCCCTGCGGCGCACCGTCCTCGTAGCTGAGGCGATACTCGGCGCGCAGCGGATGGTGCAGCCCGGCGGTCGCCTTGAAGATGATGTCCCGCTCGACGCACCGGCGGATGAAGCGCGCGACCTGCTGCGGCGTCGGGAACGCCTCCGGTGACGTTCCGCCGGTGCGGACCTTCGCCCGCACCCCGGCGCCCCGGATCGCGTCGAGCAGGGGCGCCGGGTCGTCGGAGATCGGGATCTCGACGAAGATCGCGACGCCCGAGGTGAGCGACGCGCTCGGCATCTCGCGCGGCGTCGTCGCCCGCGTCTCGACGGTGTCGATCATCCCCCGCCCGCGCTCGCGGTGGTTGAAGGCGGCGATCGTGTCGCGCATGACGGGGTCAAAAGCCCCAGCCAGCACCGACAGCGGCCACGCATTTCCCTCGACGGTCGGCGGGGCCTCGCGCGACCACTCGTCGAGCCGCGTCGCCGGGAGCACGAAGCGGCCGAGCATCCACGCGTCAGGCTCCTCGCGATGTGCCGCGTACTCGGTCACCGCCGCCTTCATGTCGAGCGCCGCCGGCGGAAAGAGCCCGGCGTAGTCGACGGCTTCGGCGAGGAGCGTGAAGAGCGCTTCCTTCATCGCGCGTTGACGTTGTAGCGTGAGAGAGTCGCCCGCACTCGGTCGGCGAGGGTCGCATCGGCGGCGCCCCGGCCGCTGACGGTACGGAGCAGCTCAGGTGCGACGCCGAGCTCGCGGGCCCGAGCGCGCGCGCCCGGCTGCTGCGCACCGAGCAGGATCGGGAGCGCGAGGAATGCGATCAGGAGGGAGTGCATCGACGCGAAAGCTAACCGCACGGCTGGGCGCGCGAAATCGCAACACGAAACTGCACTACCCCGCCGAGCCCCTACCAGCCTTCGCGCCGCTTCAGCTCCGTGATGTGAGCGAGATGATGCCGGCAGTGCCACGCATAGAGCGCGAGCATGCGGTCGAGCGACTGTATCCCGTTCTCCGGATGATCGAGCTGGCGGTCGAAGTCTGCCGCGCGCATCGCGCGCAGCAGCGCGGTCCATCGCGCGTGGAGCCCGTCGAGGATCGCGAGCGACGGAGCGACGGGCCCGGTCCGCCCGTCCGGCAGCTCCGCCCACTTCGCCTCGTCGTACGCCTTGATGCGGGGGGTATCTTCGGTGAGCGCGAGCTTGAAGCGCGTGAACGCGTTCATGTGACTGTCCGGCACGTGGTGCACGACCTGGCGGACGGTCCAGCCATCGGGGCGGTACGGGGTGTCGAGCTGCGCATCGGACAGGCCATCGACCGCGGCTCGCATCTTCGCCGGCAATCCGGCGATGGTCGAGATCGACTCGGCGCGCGACCTCTCATCGGCGCTGGTGAAGGCGAAGCGTCCCACGGGAAAGCGAAGGTCGGTCGTCGTCATGGGCGGGAAGGTCGAGGTGAGAGCGACCGTGTCAAGATGCAGCCGCGGCCGGCGCGCAGCCACCCTGGCCGACGCAGCCCGGCCTTGCGCGAGGCTCCTCCTGACACGATCGTTGCCGCCGATGAGCGACCTGCTGCCCCTCTCCCGCGCGTACACCGCGATCGCTGGTGCGCCGACGATCGCCGCCGTCGAACGGGGCATCTTCGAGCGGCGCTATTTCGCGCGGTGCATGGCCTGCGGGTTCTGCGCCGATTCCTGCTGCGCCCATGGCGTCGACGTCGACGGGCTCGTCGAGGCGGCGCTCCTCGCCGAGGCGCCGGCCATCGAACGGCACACAGGTGTTGCGGCGAGTGAATGGTTCCGCGGGCCAGCGGTCGCCGACGAGGACGCCCCCGGGGGAACACTCCGCCGGACCGCGGTGCGCGATGGCTATTGCGTCTTCCACGCACCGGGCGGACGGGGCTGCATGCTGCACGCCTACGCTCTCGCGGCGGGACGCGACTACCACGAACTCAAGCCGATGGTCAGTACGTTGTTCCCGGTGACGTTCGGGAGCGGAGCGCTCGTCGTGTCCGATGAGCTCGAGGATGGATCGCTCGTCTGCGGAGCGACCGGCCCGACGGCGTACGAGGCGGTCCGCGCCGAGCTGGCCTACTACTTCGGCGAATCGCTGGTGAACGAGCTCGATGCGCTGGCCCCGACGGTCTCGGCGCCGGTGGCGTCGGGGTCGCTCGCCGCCGACGCGTAGCCCCAGAGGATCGCGACGACGAACAGCACCGTACCGGCGAACCGCACCATCGCCGCGATGCGCGCATCCTGCTGGAGCACGTCGAGCTCGGCGAGGATGAACGCCCAGTCGTGCTCCCCCCCGCCGACGAGCGGCAGCGCCTGTTCCTGCGCGTCGGCGACGTAGACCGCGATGTTCCAGAAGTTCTCGGCGACCCACCAGAGGGCGACGCTCGCCGCGAACTGGTCGCGGCGCTTCAGGAAGTAGCCGACGAACACCGCGGGGACGATCAGCTGGAAGAGCGTCCCGCCGAGGGCGGTGATCAGCTCGCCGAACGCGCTGAACACGATGTGGCCGGTCTCGTGGATCGGGAGGTTGACGTTGTCGATCAGCGTGAACCCCGGATCGCGGAGGATCGCGACGCCGTAGAGGGCGAGCAGCGTGACGGCGGCGACCCTGGCGATGCGTCGCGGCGGCCAGGCGGTGGCATTTAGTACCATGTGTTACTTTAAAAGCGGTCTGTGCGGTCGCGGGATCCGGCATCCCGGCGACGCGCGATGGGGCCGCCGGGTAACCGCGCCCCTCCTTACACAAATCATTCACATGCCGGGTGCAACCTTCCTGAAACATGGGGTTGTCCCACCCGTACGATCGCGAGTCACTGGTCACGCGACATCATGCCGCGAGACAGCCTCAGAGGAGCCCCCTATGAAGTCCATGTTCAGCGCTGGCGACATCGTCGCCTGCAACTGCCCGAACTGCCGCCAGGTCGTTCAGTCCCGCTTCGAGCTGCGCAACGTCCGCATGCCGCGGTCGCGCCTCAGCGTGCCGAACGTGCTGGTCGATGTCTGCAACCTGTGCGACAACATCATCGGGATCCCGAGCCAGTCGATCCCGCAGCTCCGCGAGGCCGGCTTGGCCAAGTAGCGTCGCGCCGCGGCCGCAGAGGAGTGCGCGTGCCGCGGCGCGATTGTATCTTGGGCGCATGAGAATCGCAGCCATCACCGCCGGCGTGCCCCGGCACGCTCGCCTCGCCGCGCCGGTCGCGGCGACGCTCTTCGCCCTCAGCGCGTGCGGCTCATCCGCGCCCCCCGCTACCGACTCGACATCGTCGCGGCAGGGCGCCGCACGAGCGGCGTCGGTGACGCCGGCGGTTGCCACCCCGGCGTCCGCGGCCGCCGGCGAACCGACGCTCGTCGTCTACAAGACGCCGTCGTGCGGCTGCTGCAAGGGGTGGGTGAAGGCGATGGAAAGCTCGGGCTTCAAGGTCGAGGTCCACGACCTCGACGACCTCGCCGCGACCAAGCATGCGGCCGGGGTGCCTGACGAGCTCCAGTCCTGCCACACCGCGCGCATCGGCGGATACGTCGTCGAGGGACACGTGCACGCCGAGGACATCCGGCGGCTCCTCGCCGAGCGCCCCGATGTCGCGGGGATCGCGGCGCCGGGAATGCCGATGGGCTCGCCGGGGATGGAGGGCGCCTACAAGGACCGCTACGACGTCGTCACCTTCGGCGGGAACGGGCGCCAGACGGTGTTCGCCTCGCACTGACCGACCGTACCGGCGACCCGGCCGCCGGCGGTGCGCCTGCCTAACGCGTTCCCATCTCCGGTTCGACGGTGATGCGCACCTCGCGGCGCTCGCCTCCCGACTCGGCTGCGATCAGGTGCTGGCCGGGAACGAGGGAGAGCCGCGCAGCGGTGAACGACCGGCCATCCACCGACCACCGCACCGCCCCCCGCGCCCCGGCGGCACGGAGCGCGACGGTCGAGTAGCGCGCATCGACCGAGGGCGGGACCGAGTAGCGATCCCCATCGAGCGGGGAGACGATGCGGAAGCCGGCGCGGGAGGGCGCCACGCTTGCCGTGATTCGCGCCCCTGCCCCTCGCTCGGTCGCCAGCCACTCGGCGTAGGCGGGGGGCATCGCCACCTCGCCATGTCGGTGCCAGTCGCACTCGTCGGCGGGCTCGGTCCCGGGGATGAACCATTCGTCCGCGGTCGGACAGTCGGGACCGGCGCGCATTCCCGACAGGCGGCAGACCCGCACGGCGACGTCTCCCACTTCGTGCGGCGCGGTGAACGCGCCAGGCGGGTATCGCTTCGCGGTCTCGAGCACCGCCCGATGGAGGAGTGGACCGGCGCCGGTGATGCCGCTGACCCCTTCCATCGCCCGCCCGCTGAAGTTGCCGACCCACACCGCGACGGTGAATCGGCCGGTCACGGCGACGGCCCAGTTGTCGGTGAAGTGCCGGCTCGTCCCTGTCTTCACGGCCACCGGGAACGCGAACTCGAACGGCGTCGAGATTCCGAAGCCGGGGATGCGGGCTTCGGCGTCGCCGAGGATGTCGAGGACGATCGCCGCCGACCGGGCCGAGATCACGCGGCGCCCCGGACCCGGCGCCGCCGCGGACGCCGGGCGCCATCGGACCGGCCGCCAGAGGCCGCCGCTCCCCAGGGCGCGATAGGCGTTCGCCAGCTCGAGCAGTGTGACGTCGCCGTTGCCCAACGCTATGCCGAGCCCGTAGTAGTCGGCGCTCCGGCGCAGCGACTCGAACCCGGCGGCGCGGAGGACGTCGAGCACGCTGCCGGCGCCGATCCGCTCGGCCGTCTCGACGGCGGGGATGTTGTAGGAGCTGCCTAACGCCTCGCGGACCCTGACCGGGCCGTGGAAGCGGTGATCGTAGTTCCGCGGCCGGTAAAGCCCGACCGACGTCTGGTACTCGCGGGCGACGTCGGGAAGGACGGTCGCCGCGGTGACGCCGCGGTCGAAGGCGAGCCCGTAGACGAAGGGCTTGAGCGCCGATCCGGGCTGGCGCGGCGAGACCACCATGTCCGTCTGGCCGGCGGTGTCGGCCCAGAAGTCGGGCGATCCCACCCACGCGAGCACCTCGCCCGTCCGGTTGTCGAGCACGACCGTCGCCGCCTCGCGGACCCCTCGGTCGCCGAGCACCCGCACGGTGTGGCGCACCTCGTCCTCGAGCGCCGACTGCAGCTGGAGGTCGAGGGAGGTGCGGAGAATGCCGGCGCTGCCTAACGTCGCGCCGCTCGCCAGCGACGAGTCGTCGGCCCACTGGAGGACGCGCGTCGTGAAGTGCGCGGCGAGAAATGGCGTGCCGTGCGGCCGGGCGATCAGCGGCTCGGCGAGGGCGCGCGTGGCATCGGCCTCCCCGACGTGGCCGGCGGCGCGCATGCGGCCGATCGCGCGGGCCCGCACCCGCCGCGCACGGACGAGCGAGGCGAAGGGATTCTCGTTCGCCGGTGCGTGCGCGAGCCCGGCGAGCAGCGCGGCCTGCGCGACGCTGACATCGGCGGGCGACGCGTCGAAGTAGAGCGCGGTCGCGGCCGCGACGCCGACGGTCCCCTGCCCGAGGTGCACGCGGTTCAGGTACTGCTCGAGAATCTGCTGCTTCGTCAGGTGGCGCTCGAGGCGGAGCGCCCACAGCGCCTGCGCGATCTTGCCGCCGATGTCGCGGTCGCTCGGCGCGAGGAGCCGCGCCGCCTGCATCGTGAGCGTCGAGGCGCCGGAGACGACGCGGCGCGCCCGCAGGTCATCGCGCAGCGCGCGGGCAATCGCGCGCCAGTCGACACCGTGGTGTGCGTAGAAGCGCCGGTCCTCGACGGCGAGGAACGCCGTGATAAGGTCGGGATCGAGCTCGGCGATGGAAACCCAGCGCGCCCGCGTGCCATCGCTGGCGCGCGTGCCGCGGAGCGGGATCCCGTTGCGGTCGGCCACGGTGATCGCCGGCGCCACCGACGGCGCAAGCATCGCCTCCGGGACTGGCCAGGCAATCCACGCCGCGAGCATCACCAGCGGCGCGACGCCGAGCGTGATCGCCAGTGCAACCCGGCGGCTCATTGCTTGTTCGTCACCGTGAAGACACCACCGTCCGACCGGCCGAAGATCGCCGGGTTGTACATCTCCTCGGCATGTGCGGGCGGGCGAACGAAGACGCCAGGGGTCGTCGCGCGCGCGACATAGCTCGCGCTGTACGAACCCTTCCAGAGCCGAGTCGCGAAGTAGACGACGCGGTCGTCGCGCAACTCGCGGTGGTCGAATGGCGACCACCATCCCCCCTCCCACATCCCATAGCCCCAGGAGTACCCCGACTCCGACTGCATCTCGTCGGAGTCTTCGCCGCTCGCGTAGGTGGGTCGAGCGGCGCCGGGACCGGCCATCAGCGCGACGGTGTTCAAGCTGAGGTCCACGGCCTCGAGCCCCGCCGGCAGCGCGTCGTCGAGGACGACGAACTCGCGGTCGGCCGGAATCGTGATGCGCAGCCTGACGCGCACGAGCTCACCCTCGACGACGCTCGTGACGCGCGCGCCCCCGTCATAACGTTCGTACCAGCGCTCGACCTGGATGCCGTGGTCGTCGGGGCGGACCGGCCGTTGCTGCGGCACCTCGTGAACGGTGACATAGTAGTAGACGGGCGCGGTCGAGCTCCCGTCGCGATCGATCTGCAATCGCAGCGCCTGCGCACCATCGGGCGCGTCGCTGAGCAGGCCGGTGAGCGGCGCCGACGAATCTGCGGGCTGACGTCCGTCGAGTGTCGCCTGGTACAGGATGCGCTTCCCCGACCGGACGCGCAGCGCGCCGCGCGGACCAGTGCTCGCCGCCTGGACCTTCCGGTCGAACGCCGAGAGCGCGACGACCGCCATCCCCCAATCCTGCGTGTTCCACCATCCGTACCTCGCGGCGCGGCCGCGCTGGATGATGTTCTCGACGAGCGGACCGATGAGCGGGTGGTCGGGCGCGACAGCCAGTGTCGCCGTCAACAGCCGCGCCGCCGGCCTGACGGTGGACTCGAAGTAGAAAGTCGTGTCGCGGAACACGCTGTCCGGGAGTACCGCTCGCCGCCCTTCGATCTGGATCGCGGCCCACTGACTGGCGAGCAGCCCGGCGGCGGTCCGCGTCTGTCCGCGCCGGACGAGCACTTCGGCGAGGCGCGAGCGGTCCTCGGGGCGCAGCTGCGCGGCATCGGCGACCAGCTTGTTCTCGGATGCGATATCCGGAGTGCCGCGACGGCTGAGGAAATCGACGATCGCGACGCGGTCGGCCAGGTGATTCCAGCGCCAGTAGTACCACCGCTGCATCGATGTCGCGCTCACCGTGTCCGCCTTGAGCTCGCGCTTCAGGTATTCACCCATGCGGGCGAGCACCGAGTCATCGACCGCGATGCCGGCGGCACGCGCATCGAGCAGGAACTCGCCGGCGTAGCTCGTCAGCCATGGGGTGGTCCACTGGTCGCTGCTCCAGTAGCCGATTCCTCCATCCTCGCGCTGGCGGCTGGTGAGCGTCCGGACCGCGACCTCGAGGTCGCGCTTCGCGCTGGCCGGCACCGCGGTGCCTGCGATGGCTCGCGCCTGATAGAGCGCGAGGAGCGGACGTCCGCTGCTCGTCACCTGTTCGGTGCAGTACCAGGGATAGACGCGCAGCTGCTCGTACGCCCCGCGAACGAGCGAGAGCACCGATCCACCGAGACTGATCTCGACGCGTGAGCGCGCCGGGTCGGTCCCCTTCGGCACCACGAGCTCCACCGACACGGTGTCGTGCAGCACCCCGCTCGCCGTGTAGGCGCGCGGATGATAGTCGGGACGGAACGGGATCTTCGTCTGGACCGCGTCGACGTCGCTGCCGCTCGTCGCCGTGAAGCGGAACGCGGCGGTATCACCCTGGTCGCCCGCGTTGCCCGCCTGCGCGCGGAAGGGGAAACGCACCTCGACGCCGCGCCCCGCTTCGAGGCGTGCGCGCCGGGTCGTATCGCCGCGCGTCTCGACCGCGGTGGCCGACGCGCTGACGGTGACCGGATCGGGGGCACCCGAGCGGCGATTGATCACCGCGCCCGCGGTGAAGTCATCGCCCGGCCGGAGGAATCGGGGGAGCGCGGGGCGCGCGACGAGCGGGCGCGTGACGAGCATCTTCGCGTCGCCGCTGCCATAACGGTCGCCGGCGGTGACGGCGACGGCCATCACGCGGAATGTCGTCAGGTTGTCGGGGAGCTTCGCGGTCGCGACGGCGTGCCCCTGCGCGTCGGTGACCACGGAGCCGAGGAAGAACGCCGTCGTCTTGAAGCGCGAGCGCAGCACGTCGGCCGCGCCGGCACCGCCGCCACCCCCGGGCTCTCGTCGTCCCTTCTCCCCCTCGGGGATCTGCGGCGCGACGGCCACGAGGTTGCTCGCCAGTCGCATCCCGAGCCCGCGCGGCTGGTAGAGCATGTCGATCGGATCGGGCGTCTTGTAGCCGGTGAGCGCGAGCACCCCTTCGTCGACCGCCCAGAGGGTGACCTCCGAGCGCTGCCCGGCGCCGCGCACGTCGGCCACCTTGAGTTGGACGCGGGCGCTGTCACCGGGACGGTACTCGGCGGCGAGGGGCTGGACCTTCACCGACAGGCGCTTCACCTCGGGAGTGACCTTGAGCTCGGCGTAGCCGACGCGCATCGTCGGGCGGCCGGGATCGTCGAGCGTTCCGGGCTGCGCGCTGCGGCCGCGGGCGACGACGACCGAGACGAACGCGTTAGGCACGAAGGCCTCGGTGACCGGGAACTTGAGCACCGTCGAGCCGGAGGTCAGCGTCATCCGCCGCTGCTCGATGATCCCCTCGCGCTCGACGGTAATCCACGCTTCGGCGCCGGTGAAGGGCGAGGCGAGCATGACGCTGGCGGTGTCGCCGACCGAATAGCGTGCCTTGTCGGCGATGACGTCCATCTTGAAGCGCGACTCGTCCTCCCACGGCACCCAGTCGCTGCCGCTCGCCCAGCGGGTGATGCTCGTCCGCGCCTCCCTCCCCTTCGAGTCCTTCGCCGCGAACGCGACGACGTACATCCCCCCCTCGGCGGGGGTGAAGTCGCAGCGAACGGGATCGGCGCGGGTGGTCGCCGCGCAGCGGGCGACAGTGTCGGACACCCACTCGCCGACGACTTCCGCGGCGCCGTCGCGCTGGCGATGCACCTGGTGCCACTCCCGCCTGGTGACGGTCCCGCGGATCGCGACGCCGGGCACCTTCGCGCCGTCAGGCCTGACGGCGATGAGGGCGACCGACTGCGGCGCCCCCGCGCGCCAGAAGTACGATTGTCCCATCGGCTTCGCGGCGACGTAGAAGTCGGCGGGGTGCACGGTGACCGAGGTCGAAGCCGATACCGCCTGGCGATTGACGTCGGTGACGGTCGCGGTCATGGTCACGAGGGCGGCGCGCCCCTTCTCTGCCGGGGGGGTCGCGACGCGCAGCGTCAGGCGCCCACCCGCGTCGAGGGTATCCGTACCGCTGGCGGTGACGCTCGTCCGCGACTCTTCCTCGTCGTCCTCCCACCACCAGTCACTCTCACCGAGGTACCAGTCGCCCTCCTCGAGGCCGGGAATGCCGAAATCCCACCAGTAGATGGGGCGGCGTGTCGCCTCCCACTGGACCGCGGCGCGCGCCATCGGTGCGCCGAAGAGATAGCGTGCTTCGACGTTCGCGCGCGCCGAGTCTCCGGCGAAGAGCGGGGCCTTCGAGCCAGTCGCATCGACGAGGAACTCGGGGGGCCGGTATTCGGCGACGCGGTAGCCGGCCTGGTCGATCTCCTCCCAGTGGCCTTGCCACTGATACTCGACGGCGACGGTGTACCAGCCGAGCTTCGCGTCGAGCGGGACCTTGTACTCGTCGGCGGCGGTGCCGAAGGCGCTGAGCCGGATGACGCGCTGCTTCACCGGCGCGTTCTCGCGATCGCGGAAGACGATGCGGACCGAGTCGCGGGCAGCGGGAACGGCCAGGCTGCCTAACGCGCCACTGCGGAGGATCGCCTTGGCGTAGAGCGGCTCGCCGGGGCGGTAGATCCCGCGCTCGGTGAAGATCGCCGCGGCCACCGGGAGGCGGCGGCTTCCCCAGGCGCCCGAGACCCCGAAGTTCCACGGGCTGAGGTCGGGATCGTACTGGGTGATGCCGACGAGCGCGCGGTCGTCGCCGAGGGTTGCCTCGACATAGCCGTCGGGTGACTGCGACGGCGAGTCACCGTCGTCGTCGCCGGCTTCGCCGCCCGCGTTGGCGGGGGACGGGGTTCGCGCGAGGCGCGGGAAGTTCGCCACGCCGCGGGCGTCGGTGGTGGTCGTGCCGATCACCTTCCCCTTCGCGTCGTGGACGGCGACCGTGGCGCCAGCCACGGCGGCGCCGGTGCTGACACGCGTCACCCAGGCGACCGCGCTCGCGGCGCCGAGCTTCACGTGGAGGGCGAGATCGGTAACCTGGACGAGGGCGATCGGCGATCCGGCGTTGAGCGTCAGCTTCGCCGAGCCACCGATCCGGACCGCGACGAGCCCGCGACGCCCGGAGCCGTTCACGCCCGGCAGCTTCACCCCGGTGATCAGCGGCTGGTCGATGGCGCGGCGCACCGGGACGCGCGTCTCCGTGGCGCTGGCGGCGACCTGCTTCCAGAGGGTCTCCCAGTTCCACACCGAGCTGCGGAGGAACTTCGGCTCCAGCGAATCGGGGATGGCGACGGCGGTGACGACGAGGGTATCGACGTTGACGTGCTGCACGGCGAGCGTCCCGAAGGCGTCGCGTTCGACGAGCATGCGGCCGTAGGGGTAGCGGATCGACGGCGCGTAGCCGCTCGTCTGCAGCCCCTGCGCGGGGTTTCCCGTCATCTTCTGCCCGAAGACGTCGCGCAGCCCGGTGTCGACGACGACGGCGTAGCGCGTGCGTGGCTTGAGCTGCGCATCGAGCCGCCATGTGGTCGACTCGCTGGAGGTATCAGCGATCGTGAACGGCGTCGCCGGGATCAGCGACACCTTCCGGCGCAGCTCGGAGCCGCGCACCGGGGTCGTGAAGGAGAGGACGACGGGACCGGTCGGGCAGTCGGTGTCGTAGGCGCATGCCGCCCTGGTGAACGCGAGCGGCCCGTAGGTCGCGAACGACCAGCGGGCGAGCCCCTGCGAGTACGAGGAGTCGAGCTCGATCGGCACGACGAGCTCCCCCGCGCAGGCGAGCGGGAGGGGGGTGGCCGGGGTCAGCGAGACGACGCGACGGAGTGAGTCCGCGGCGCGGTCGCGGCGGCCGCTGCCGGCTTCCCGCAGCCGCCAGTCGTCGTCCGGCCTCACGGGGCGGCTGCCTAACGCGCGGAGGCGGACCGTCCTCGCGCCCGTCGTCGCGCAGCTCGGCGAGAGGGCGACATACGACGCGGCCGCCACGCGATCGGCGTCGACGATCGCGCTCCAGACGAGGTTGAACTTCACGTCGGGAGTGAGGTTCGTCGGCGTCGCGCCGTCCGCGACGGGGGTGCCGCCGAGCAGGCGCGGCCCGGAGACGCGGAAGTCGAAGGTGTACGGCCGCTCGAGCCGCGCGCCGTCCATGGCGTGGAAGGTCGTGTCGATGGTGACGGTGTAATACGTCGCCAGCGCCAGCGGGCGCGTCGGGGTGAACACGATGGTCACCGGGTCGCGCCACTCGAGGCGCCCTGGTGCAGCCGGCGAGATCCGGAACACCGTCTTCGGGTCGACGGTGTAGTCGAGCGAGCCGGCGACCGGCCGGTCGAAGGTGACGCGCACCTCAGCGTTAGGCGAGGCCGTCCCGGCAGGGAGCGCGCGCAGCACGTGCAGCGGATCGGGACCGTCCGGCAGGAAGAACGGAGCGCTCGTGAGGAGGGCGAGCGCGGCGAAGCGGCGTCCGACGATCATGTCCATGGTCCGCGGCGAGCGGTGGGGGGCGGTGGTGAAACCGTGCGTCCAGCGGTGCGGCGTCGAGGAAATGACTTCGCCGCCAGCGGCGCGGCAACCGCCGGGCGCGCCATGTCACAATCCTGCTCCCGGTCTCCCCCTCTCCTGCTCGCCCGGGTCTTGCATTCGGGTTTTGTTCGGGATAACGTCAGATCCCCCGACCGAACTCGACCTGGCCCCTGAAAGCAAGATAGCGCGTGGCCCCTCGCTTCCCCTCCCCTCCTGATGTCAGCCCAGCTCCGTGCCCTCCGCCAGCTCATCGCCGAGCGCTTTCCCGATGCGGCGCTGCTCGCCGAGCGGGACGCGCATCGACTGGCGAGCGCGGTGTCGACGGGGATTCCGGAGCTGGATCGGGCGTTCCCGGGACAGGGACTCCCGCGCGGGAAGCTCACCGCCTGGGCGCCGGAGGGAGGAGCCGCCGCGGTACTCCGCGCCGCCTGCCGGGCGGTGATCGCCTCGGGAGAGCGGGCGGCGTGGGTGGACGGTCCGCGCACGGCGATGGCGGGGTGGACGGGCACGGACCATTCGGACACCCCCTGGCGCGAGTGGAGCGAGGGGATGCCCCTCGTCATCCATCCGTCGGACCGGGTGAGCGCGCTGCGCTGCGCCGAGCTGCTGCTCAAGTCGGGGGCGTTCGCCCTCGTCGTGCTCGACGTCCTCGGGATGGCGCCGCGGGCGGAGCCGATGGGCACCGAGACGGTGCGGCTGGCGCGGGCGACGCGCGAGGGGGGCGGCGCCTTCGTCGTGCTGACCCCGAGCGGATCGATGGCCGCGCTGCGCGTCGCGGCGAAGCTCGACCCGCACGGGGTCCGCTGGCGCCGCGGCCCGTGGGGGGAGCCCGCCCTTCCCGCCGAGGCGCGGATCGAGGTCCGTGCCCGCGCGTCGGGGTGGAACGCCGCGGCGCGGATCGTCCTGCCGGTCGCCCCCTATGACGTTCGTTGCGCTCTGGAAGCCGGCCCCGACCGGCGGAACCCCGGCCGCGTCCCCTGACGACGGCGGCCGCGCCGACGAAGCGTTAGGCGACGCGCTCATCCGCGTCGCCCCGCACGTCGCGTTAGGCGAGACGAGCGAGGCGGGGCGCATCGTCTGGGCCGACGCCCGCGGGCTGCCGGCGCGCACCGTCGCCAGCGAGGTGCTGCGCGTCGCCCAGGAGATGGGACACGGCGAGGCACGCGTCGGCGTCGCCCGGGTCGCGATCGTCGCCGCGGTCGCGGCCCGTCACGGCTCGGCGCGCGTCGTCACCGTGAAGCGCGGTGCCGAGGGCGAATATCTCGCGGGAAAGCCGCTCGCCGTGCTCGCCTCGTCGCCGGCGTGGTCGGTTCGGCTGGCCGCGGCGCTCGCCGACGTCGGCGTCGAGACGTGCGGCGACCTCGCCGCGCTCGCCGCCGACGCGGTCGAGGTCCGCTTCGGCGCCGAGGGGACCGCGCTCTGGAAGCTCGCGCGGGGCGAGGACCAGCGGCGGATCTTCTCGCAGCCGCGGCGCGCGCTGCCGAGTGCGTCGCTCGAGTGGCTCGAGTTCGAGACGCGCGACGCCGAGCGGCTGCTCTTC
>OEPS010000224.1_pt1 | contig 21350 bp, 16 predicted proteins | sample 1539411 | NCBI WGS metagenome assembly OEPS01 (sample SAMN02671747, study PRJEB22543) | soil metagenome | biome: bacteria | place: China:Hunan Province, Lengshuijiang City | collected 2012-10-15 | depth 0.08m m
AGGAAGCCTATTACCAGACCCTGAAATCCACCGGTAAAGCGGTGCTGTTCACCGGTCTGTGCCTGGCCATCGGTGTGTGCACCTGGATCTTCTCGGCGATCAAGTTCCAGGCCGACATGGGTCTGATGCTGACCTTCATGCTGCTGTGGAACATGTTCGGTGCGCTGTGGCTGTTGCCAGCACTGGCGCGTTTCCTGATCAAGCCGGAGAAGATGGCGGGCAAGGCGGGGGGATCGATTTTCGCCCATTGATAGATGCTAATCGCGGGGCAACTCGGGTCGCTGCACCACGGCGACCCGAGTTGCCCCGCGATGCTTTCAGGTATCATAAGTTTTTTCTGACGATACCTGCCTGATGACAACCCTTTCCCACGTCCTGCAGTCCTGCGACATGCTTTTGATCGACGGCCTGCATGCCTTCGATTTCACCTTCGACGACACCGGCCTGCACATCGAGTGCATGGACGGCCGTGCCCTGAAGAAGTGGTCCTTCACCCCCGAGCAAATCGCCGCCGCCCGCGCAGATGGTGGGGATTGGCTGATCGCTGCCGACAGCGCCGAGCATCGACTAGTCTGTATGAGTGCCTTTCGCGCCCCGGACGAGGATGACGATGAAACGCCAGCTGACGACCCTGCTGATCGCTAGTGCCATGAGTGTGTTTGCCACCGCCCACGGCGCGCAGTTGCTGGTGGGCAGTTACACCGATGGCGCCAGTGAGGGGCTCTACCGTTACGCGTTCAACAGTGACAGCGGTCTGATCGACGCCAAGCCGTTGCAGGTACTCAAGAGCGAAAACCCTTCCTGGCTGACCCTCTCAGTCGACAACCGCCTGCTGTTTGCGGTCAACGAGAATGGGGCGGGCAAGGGCCAGGCCAGCAGTTTTTCCATCAGCGCCAAAGACGGCACCTTGAAGCCCCTGAATCAGGTCAGCAGCAACGGCGACGAGCCGACCCATGCCAGCCTCAGCCATGACCAGCGCTACTTGTTCGTGGCCAACTACGGTGTCCAGCCGACACCTGGCGGCAGCCTGAGTGTGCTGCCGGTGGCCAAGGACGGCAAACTGGCGGCCTCGGTGCAGCAGGATCAGCACAAGGCCAGCGGCGCCAACCCGCAACGCCAGGCCGGTCCTCACGTGCATTCGGTGGTGTCCTCGCCGGATGGGCATTACGTGTTTGCCAGTGATCTGGGTGCCGACAAGGTGTTTGTCTACCGTTATGACGGCGCCAGTCCCAAGCACCCACTGAGTCCGGCCGAGCCGGCCGCTGTCGACTTGCCGCCGGGTAGCGGGCCGCGCCATCTGCTGTTCAGCAGTGACGGCAAGCAGGCTTACCTGACCCTGGAGATGAGCGCGCAAGTGGTGGTCTTCGCCCATGAGGACGGCAAGCTGGTGGAACTCCAGCGCTTGCCGCTGACCGAGCAGAACGACGCGTCGGCCAAGGCTGCGGGCGCCTTGCACTTGTCGGCGGACGGGCGCTTTCTGTATGTCAGTAACCGCGGCACGGCCAACGAGCTGGTGGTTTTTGCCGTGGATGAAGACAGTGGCAAGTTGATGCAGGTGCAGCGCCGTAGCGTTGAGGGTGACCATCCTCGGGAATTCACCATCGACCCTTCCGGCAAGTTCCTCCTCGTGGCCAACCAGAAGAGCAACGAGATCGTGGTGATCCGCCGTGATCCGCGTAGCGGCATGCTCGGTGAGACGCTGCAGAAGCTGCCTCAGGATGCACCATCGGACCTGAAGTTTCTCGACTGACTATCAACAGCCTTGATAATGGCTACTGCTGTAATGAATTTCTGTGCGCCGCGTGAGCGGCGTAAGTTTGGACCACGGCCTGAAACGGCCACTTCAAACCACAGACTTCGAGGTCAGCGCCATGAACTTCAATCTCTTCCCGGTCATCGCCGCTTCTGCCATTTCTGCTTCGGTTGCCCTGCCTGCTCACGCACAGGTTGAAATCAGCGAACGTAAATCCTCCACCCTCAGCTATACCCAGAAATACCTGCAGCAAAGTGCCAACTTCTATGCCGCGCTGGATCACAAGTCGCAGCACTGAAGCATGTAAATTTTCTGGTAATAGCATATCGCCATGTGATTGAATTTGACGCTAATTGATTGACGTTTGTCCTTAGGGGATAAAGACATGAAATGGCGGATCCTGGCGGTGTTGCTGTTCCTCTATTCTTCGCCGATTCTGGCTTTGTAATCGCGGGGCAAGCCCGCTCCCACCGGCCCCGCGAAGCTACCGTCAGCGCGCCATGATCGCCCTGAACAACGCCGACTCCAGCCAACCCTGTAACCACGCTCGCAGGTGCGGGTAGGGCGCACTGGCGAACCAGTCCGGCTCGACTCCGGCGAACTGGCGCATCAGCGGCAGCAAGGCGGCGTCGGCCAGGCTGGGGTGATCGGCGAACAGGTAGGCGCGTTGCGCCAGCCGTTCATCCAGTTCGGCCAACCAGGCTTCGGCCTGCGTCCGGTAATACTCGCGTGAGTGCTGCGGGTAGCGCTCGGCATATTTGTACAGGTTGACCTGCACCTTGAACACGCGATCATTGCGTTCGATCAGCGCATCGGCCGCCTGTGCGCCCCGGGGATCTGCGCGCAGCAGCCAATCCTGCGGATCATGCCGGGCCAGCGCCCAGCGCATGATATCCAGACTTTCTTCGAGCACCTGATCACCGGCACTCAACACCGGCACCGTACCTTTGGGCGAAAGCTCAAGCAGCTCCGGCGGCTTGGCCTTGAGGCTGACTTCGCGGATTTCCACCGGGCACTCGCTGTAGCGCAGGGCCAGACGCGCGCGCATGGCCCAGGGGCAACGACGGAACGAGTAGAGAATCATCCGCTGATCTCCACGGTACTCAAGCCATTACCCTGACGCCGCACCTGGATCTGAACCGGGATGCGCTCGTGCATCTCCTGTACATGGGATATCACCGCGACCTTGCGGCCTTGAGCCTGGAGGCCATCGAGGGCATCCATGGCCAGTTGCAGAGACTCCGGATCCAGGCTGCCGAAGCCTTCGTCGATAAACAGCGATTCGATACGCAGGGTGCTCGACGCCATCGATGCCAGGCCCAAAGCCAGGGCCAGGGACACCAGGAAGGTCTCGCCACCGGACAAGGAGTGCACCGAACGTAGCTCGTCACCCATCTCGGTATCCAGCACCAGCAGGCCCAGCAGGCTGCCGCCGCGCTTGAGCCGATAGCGCTTGGCCAACTGGCGCAGCTGGGCGTTGGCATGGTGCACCAGCAAATCGAGGTTGTAGCCCTGGGCGATTTTGCGGAAGGTGTCACCGGTGGCCGAGCCGATCAAGGCATTCAGGCGTGCCCAGCGTTGCCATTCGGCGTAGGCCTGAGTAATCCGTTCGGCCAACGCCTGGTTGGCTTGCTGGCGGCGCTGGTCGTCAGCTTGCTCGGCACGCAGTTCGGCGCAGGTCTGTTCGCTGCTGGTCAGTTGTTCCTGCAGGGCTTGCAGTGTTTGCTCCAGCGTTTCGGCTGGCAGTTCCGGCGTGGCCAGGGTCTGGTGTTGTTCCAGGCGCTGCTGGCGTTCCTTGAGCAGAATCTGCGCTTGTTCCAGGGCTTTTTCACTGTCCTGCAAACGCTGGCGCAACTGCTTGACGTCGTTGTCATCCAGGGCCAGCAACTGTTCCAGGCCGCTGTCATCCAGCTCGGGATGGTGCTGGCGCCACTGTTCGATCTTACTGCGCACGTCAGCGTGTTCTTGTTCCAGCGCGCTCAAGTGTTCGCCCTTGGCCTTGAGGTCGCTGGCCAGCTCGATCAACCGTGCCTGGGTGTGTTGTAGCTGTTGGCCTGCCTGGGTCTCTTGCTGGCGGGCGTGTTCGACTGCCTGCTCCAGGTGCTGCTGCCACTGTTCGGCGCCGGGTTGCTCACCGAGCAGTGCGCTGAGGTTGGCCTGACTCTGCTGCTGTTGGCGCTCAAGCTCGGCGAACTGTGCCTGTAGCTCCTGCTGCTTTTGCGTCCTTGCCTGTTGCTGCAGCTGCGCTTTGTCCAGGGTTTGCTGGCGCTCGTTGTGTTCGTGCTGTTCATCCTTGTGCCGTTGCAGCAGGTCCAGGCGCAGGGCCAGTTGCTGATCCAGGCGCAGGAACGCGGCAGCCGGTTCGCGGCGCAATTCATCGAGGGTGTCGACGGGTAGCAGGGTGGCGAAGCTCTCCAGCTCCTGCTCCAGGCGCTCCTGGTCAGCGCCAAGGGCTTGCTGTTGTTGCAGCAGGTGCTGATTGGCCTGCTGGCTGGCGTCGCTCGCGGCCTGCACTTGCTGCTGCAGGCGGGCAGCGTCTTTCTGCAGGGTCAGCAAGGTGCTTTGGCGTTGTTCGTCGCGATTGATGTCATCGCTCAGGCGGCGCGACTGCAGTGCCAGCCAGGGCGTGCGCTGGCTGACGTCCTGGTCGGACAGCGCCGGGTACAGCGGATGCGCCTGCAGGCTGGGCGCCAGGCTTTGCAGTTGTTCGGATAGCTGCTCCTGTTGGTGCAGGTATTCCTTGATCTGACCGTTGACACCGCCCAGTTGCGTGCGCAGTTCGTCCAGCTGCTTCTTCAGCTCATCGACCGTCTGTTGGGCGTTCTGCTCTTCATTCTGGTCATGCCGCCCCAGGCTCTGCAGCAAGGCTTCCGGCTGATGGTAGGGGTGCTCCTGGCTGCCACAGACCGGGCAAGGCTGGTCGTCCTCCAGCTGTGCGCGCAGCTCTTCGACACTCTGGCTGCGGGCCAGGCGCTGGCGTTCGAGCAGTTGCCGGGTGACATTCAGGGCCTGTTCGGCAGCGGTTAGCTGGTTCTTGCCATTCAGACCTGCGCTGATCAGTTGCTCGCGCTGCTTGAGAGCGGTTTGCTGGCGTTCGCGCAGGGAGTCCAGGCGTTGTTCAAGGTCCTGCTGCTGGTTCCACAGGCGGCTGAGCTCCTCCACCTGGCGCTGCTGCTGGCGATTTTTCTGCAGCAGTTCACCGAGCAGGCCGATCTGCTCTGCCAGGGCCTCGGGTTCTGCCTGGGCTTCGTGGTAGAGCAGGGCGATGGCCGCGCGTTGTTGCTCCAGCTCGGTGCTGGTTGCATTGACCCGCGCTTGCAGCCCTGGCAACTCGGCGCGCCCCTGGGTGAGGCGGTTGCCCAGTTGCATCAGCTGTTGCAGGCGATCGCGGTAGGCGCTCCAAGCATCGCCCAGGCCCGCGAGGGATTCACTCTGAAGCAGCTGTTCACTGATCTGGCCGAGGCGTTGTTCAGTCAGTCGCTGCTGTTCTGTCAGGTGCAGCAACTGCTGCTGGCCTTCGCTGCAAGCCTGTTCGGCCTGCTGTTTGAGTGACTGGCAGTTGCCCAGTTCTTGTGACAGGCGGGCCAGGGTGTTCTGCTCGGCAAAGGCCTGACGCAGCATCGGCGCGCTTTCACTTTGCTGGCTCAAGGCCAGGCTCAGCGCCTGTTGGGCGTTGTGTTGGTCATTTTGCAGCTGTTGTTGGTGCGTCTGCAGTTCGCTGTGCTGTTGGCTCAACGTGCTGATGCTGGCAGCCAAGGGCGAAAGCTGGCTGCTCAATGCCTGCTGTCGGGCGAACTGATGACGTTGCGGGGCCAGTTGCTCCAGGCGCACCAGGTTCAAGCGCTCGCCTTGCAGGCTGTCACTGTGCTGCTGGGCGCTGAGCAGTTGCTCGTTGCTGGTCTGCACCTGGGCTTGCAGTTGCTGCAGTTCGGTCAGCCAGGCGCGTTGCAGTTCGAGCTGGCGCAATTGCGCCTGTTCGCCTTTGAGCTGCTCCAGGGCCGCAGCGTAGCGTTGGTCAAGCTCAGCCCGTGCTTCGGCGGCCATGGGCATGACCCCGGCGGCTTGGTCCTGCAGGGCTTTGTGGGCCTCTTCGGCCTCTTTGCTCTTGCTGTAGGCGCGACGTCCCAGCTGGGTGTAGATCGCAGTGTTGGTGAGTTTTTCCAGGAGCTCGCTGCGGTCTTTGTCGTCAGCCTTCAGGAACGCACTGAACTCACTTTGGGCGAGCATCACCGCGCGGGTGAACTGCTCGAAGTTCAGGCCCAGGCAAGACTCGATCAATTGCTTGTATTCGCCCTTGCTCTGGTTGCTCAGCAATTGCTCGCTGTCCAGGTCGTGCAGGCTCTGGCGGCTGCCTTGCAGCTTGCCATTGGCTTTGTCGCGGGCGCGGTTGGCTTCCCAGCGTGCGCGGTAGCGGCGGCCATCGATGCCGACGAAGTCGACTTCGGCAAAGCCGCTGCCGGTGCCGCGACGCAGCAGGGTGCGCGGGTCGCTGGTGAGAATGTCACTGTCGACTTCCGGCAGCTTGGTTTCGCGACCGATATTGCTCAGCCGCGGCACCGTGCCGAACAGCGCCAGGCACAGGGCGTCGAGTAGCGTGCTCTTGCCGGCGCCGGTAGGGCCGGTGATGGCAAACAGGCCCGCGCTGGCCAGGGGTTCGGCAGTGAAATCAAGTTCAAACGGGCCGGCCAGGGATGCCAGGTTCTTCAGGCGGATGGCGAGAATCTTCATGGCTGTTCCTCTTGTTGCTGAACGTCCTGCAACAACAGGGCGAAGTCGGCCAGGGTCTGTTCGTCCACGGCGTTACCGTAGGCCTGGGCCCAGGCGCGACTGAACAATTCCTGCGGGGTCATCTGGCCCAGTTCCACGAGTGCGGCATCATCCATGTCCTCACCTTCGCGGTTGCCGGCGTACTCGGCACCGATGCGCACCAGGCGCACGGCTTTGCCATCCAGGGCGCTTTCCAGTTGCTGGCGCAGGTCTGGCTGCGGTTCGTCCAGGCGCACCCGCACCTCCAGCCAGGGTTGGCGTTGCGGGTCATCGAGCAGGTCAACCACTGGCAAGTCGGCCAGTTGCTCAAGTATCTCCGCCAACGGGGCCGGGCCCAGGCGTTGCAAGTGAACAGCGCGCGGAATCAGGCGCGATTCGACGCTGGCCAGGGTGCTGCCGTCGAGTTCGATTTCGAGAATCTGGTGCGGGTAACCGATTTCGGAGAATGACAGCGGAATCGGCGAGCCGCTGTAGCGGATGCGCTCTTCACGGTTGACCCGCTGTGGTTTGTGCAGGTGCCCCAGGGCCACGTAGCTGATGTCTTTGCTGAACAGGCTGGCGGGCAGCGCTTCGGCGTTGCCGATGATCAGGCTGCGCTCGGAATCCTCCGACACCGAACCACCGGCCATGTGCGCGTGGCTGACGGCAATCAGTGCCTGACCCGGCTTGCGCCGTTCCAGCGCGGCGGCGATCAGGCGCTCGTGTACCTGGCCGATGCCGCGCAGATAATCTTCGCCCAGATGCGCACCGGTCACTTCGGCCGGGCGTAGGAAGGGCAGCGCCAGGCACCAGGCCGCGACCTTGCCGCGTGCGTTGGTCAAGGGGATCAGCAGGCGATCGCTGTCCAGTACGCCGTCGTCGAGCCATTGCACCCGGCCCAGGGCGTGGGTGCGCAGGCGCCGCATCAATGGCGCCGGCAGCTCGATGCGCGAGCCCGAGTCGTGGTTGCCGGCGATCATCACGATGTTCAGCTTAGGCTGTTGCTCATGGGCCTGAACGATGAAGTCGTAGAGGCGTTCCTGGGCTTTGACCGGCGGGTTGACGGTGTCGAAGATATCGCCCGCGATCAGCAGCGCATCCGGCTGGCGCAGTTTGAGTTGGCCGAGCAGCCAGTCAAGGAAGCAGGCGTGTTCGAAGTCGCGTTCCTGGCCATGCAGGGTTTGTCCCAGGTGCCAGTCGGAGGTGTGAAACAGACGCATGAAGGGTTCCGCAGAGTGCGGGCGCAACGCAGCGGGCGTCACGCCTTGGGTTATTCGGGCTACCTATTTGGGGTACAACGGCGGCAGGCTGCCGTTTTCGCTTGCAGTTGGCTGGGTTTGCTCAGCCGCCGGGATAGTGCCGATGGCACGCCAGAGTTCATCACCTTGCCAATACTGCCCGCTTTCGCTGTAGAGAGCACCGTTGAGTCCGTCCAGGGCATCGGACAGCGGTACAAAGCGGGCGGCCATTTCGGCCAGGGTTTCCGGTTGTTGCCGGGCCCAGGCGTCCAGTGCCTGGCGGGTGGCGTGCGGGTCGTTGGCCTGGCACGCACGCTTGAGATCGTCCAGCAGGGTACGCGGGCTTGGCCCGGCCTGGGCGGCGCGCAGCACCGCCGGTTGCGAACGGGCCCGCCACCACAGGGTAAAGCCGAGCAGGGTGGTCAGGGCGAACAGCAAGGTGCTCAGTTGCCAGGGCCAGAGTGGACGCGTAGTCACCCGGACCGGATCGATATTCGCCGGTTTGTCGGCGCTCAGGGCCGGATTGTCCTGAATCTGCAGGGTGCGCGCCGGCAGGCTGCTGTGCTCCAGGTGATCTTCACGGGTGTTCCACCAGAACACTTCCTGGGCCGGTATTTCCAGGCTGCCGCTGTGGGTCGGGACCAGCGCTTCGCGCTCTTCACGGATGCCGAGCAATCCCCGGTCATTGACCTGGTTACGCAGTTGCGGCTGATCCGGGTAACGGCGCAGGCCGGTCACTTCGGTAGCCGGCAAGGGTGGCAGCTGTGCACTGGACAGTCCCTCGGCCTGCACTGTCACGGTACGGGTCAGGGAGTCGCCGATCTGGGTCTGTTGCTGGGCCGGGTCGGGGCTCCAGTGCTCTTCCAGGCTCAGGTTGCTGGTCGGCAGCCAGGGCGCGTTGGCCGGGTAGTCGGCGGGAATCGGGTTGACCGTCAATACCAGTGGCGTGGAATTGACCTGCACCTGTTTACCAGCCCGTGGCGCATTGAGTTCCTGCTCGACATCATTCTGCGCAGCCGTGGCGCTGAACACCAGGGCCGGGATGTTGAGGTCGCCGCTTTGCTGCGGGTAGATCGCATAGCGCATCTCGATCACGCCGTGGCGCACACCCTCGATCACCTTCTCGAAGGTGCGCGATTCACCCAGCGGCTCGACCTTGGCGTTGGCGATCTGCAGCGGGCTCAGGCTGCTGTCATCGTACAGCGGCACCGAGTGGTAGATGCTCAGGGTCAGCACTGCCTGCGCCTGCACATAGACCTCGGGTTGATCGAGGCTGGCATCGATGAACACCGGGCCGTGATTTTCGTTGCTGGCTTCCTGAGCCAGTACTTGCAGGCTGATCGGCTCGCTACGCAACTCACCCAGCTGCAGTGCAGGAATTTCCACGCTGCCGCTCTGGCGTGGCAACAGTGTGATGATCCAGCGGGTGCCGGCCGCATTCTGGTCGTCCAGGCTGTTCAGGCTGTTGACCTGCCGGGTACCACGTACTTCGAAGTTGGCGTCCAGGGGGCTCAGGTCCGGTTTGCCGAACTGGGTCACGTCCTGGGTCTGCAAGGTCAGTTCAAGGGTTTCGCCAGCATTCAGGCGTGCGCGATCGACACTGGCAAGCAGCGATGCAGCGTGCACCTGCAGGCTGAGAAAGAGGCCGAGTACAAAGACGCAGACGCGACTCATCGATGGGGTTCCTGATGTTGTTGCTGTTCATACCAGAATTTACGCCGTAGCAGTTCGGCCGGGTTGTCCGGGATCTGCCGCAGCCATTGTTCCAGGGCCTGGCGCTGTTCGGCATCCAGGGTGCTGTCGAGCGGGCGCTGGGGTGGCCGTGTGGTTTCGTCGTCATCAGCGCCGTTGGCCTGGTTCTGTGCCTGTTCGCTGGCGCTGTCATCCTTGTGGGCGTCGCTGGGCTGCTGTGAAGGCTTTTCGCTGGCCGGGTCCTGATTGTTCTGCGTGTTGCTGGCGTCTGGTTGTGCGCTGGGGTCGCTCTGCTGGTTTTGTTCGACCGGTTGTTCGGGTTGTTTGGACTGCTCGGCCTGGCGTTGTTGCAGCAATTGTTCGACCAGGGCTTTGTTACTCAAGGCGGGCTGCAATTCCGGCTGCCGCTCCAGGGCCTGTTCATAGGCATCCACAGCGGCCTCAAGTTCCCCGCTGCGGGCCAGGGCGTTACCGCGATTGTAGTGGTCTGCAGCGCTGTTGCCTTGGGCGAACAGGCGTGCAGCGGCGTCGTAGTCACCGGCCTCATAGAGCGCCAGGCCTTTCCATTGGCGATCCTCGAAGTGCTGGGCAGCTTCATTGGGCCGCTGTTGCTCGAGCAGGCGTTGCCCTTGCTGGTCGGGCCGCAGCCACAGGTCGTTGAACTCGAAGGCGTAACTGGGTTGTGGCAGTACCAGCAATAACGGCAGGCAGAACAACCAGCCGCGGCGACCGGCGCAGGCGGCCAGCAATAACAATGGCAACAGCAACCAGTAGCCCTGGTCGGCCCAACTGTCCAACTGCAGTGTCTGACCGCCGTCGCGCAGGCTTTTCGGGTTCTCGAACAGACGCAGGCCACGCAGGTCGAGGTCATCGATGCGGGCATTGCGGTAGCGCCCACCGCTGCTGCTGAGAAAGGCCTTGAGGCTGGCGCTGTCCAGGCGCGGCATGAGGATGCCACCCTGATCGTCCTTGAGGAATTCGCCATTGGCCTGCTTGACCGGTGCGCCTTCAGCCGTGCCGATGCCCAGCATCAACAGGCTCGGGCCTTGGCGTCCCAGGGCCTGGCTGATGCCTTCGCGCTCCTGAGGGCTTAGCGACGAGCCCACCAGCAGCAAGCGACCCTGGCCCAATCCGGCCTGGGCCAGCAAGGCCAGGCCTTTGCGTACGGCAAGGTCGGCGCGCTGACCGGCCTGGGGCATGATCGATGGCTCGAGGGCCTCAAGCAGGTTGCGGCTGGTGGCCAGGTCGTCCGACAGCGGCACCAGGGTATGGGCACTGCCGGCATAGACGATGATCGCGGTCTGGCTGTCGCGGCGATGCTCGAGCAGGTCGAGAATCTTGCGCCGTGCCTGTTCCAGACGGTTAGGCGCGACATCTTCAGCGAGCATCTGCGGGGTCAGTTCGAGCAGGATCACCAGCGGATCGGCAGGGCGCTGGCGAGTTTCTTCCAGGCGCTGCCAGCTGGGCCCGACCAAGGCCACGACCGTGAGCAGCCAGGCCAGTCCCAGAGCGATCCACGGCAGCTTGCTGTCGCGGCCATTGCCGCCGCCCAGGAGCACGGCATGGAAGTGGGGGGGCAGGATCATCTGCCAGCGCCCGGCGCGTTTTTGCCGGTGCCAGAGCTTGAACAGCAACCAGGCGAGCAGTGGCAAAACGATTAGCCAGGCCGGGCGCAGCCATTGCGGCCATAGGGCAATCATCGACGTCTCCTCAGGCGCAGGCGCTTGAGCCGTTCACGCCATTGCGGATGCGGCACGAGAAAGCTCGGCCGGCGCAGCAGGCGCTGCAGGCGGTTGTCCGGCCATTGTTCGTGGATCACCAACAGCACGCTGAGCAGTAGGGCCAAGGCTAGCGGCCAGCTGTACAACGCCTGGGCGGTGCGCGTCTGGGTCGGCTGCTGGGCGACCGGTTCGAGACGGTCCAGGGCTGCGTCGATGTCCCTGAGTTCCTCGCCGTCACGGGCGCGGAAGTACGTACCGCCGGTCAGCTCGGCAATTTCCTTGAGCGAGGCTTCGTCCAGGTCCAGGCTCGGGTTGATCCCGAGCAATCCAGCGGTGCCGGTTTCTTCCGGGTCGGCACCGATGCCGATGGTGTAGATCCGTACGTTTTCCTGGGCAGCCAGGCGCGCGGCAGTCAGCGGGTGGATCTGCCCACCGTTGTTGGCACCGTCGGTAACCAGCACCAGTACCCGACTTTGTGCCGGGCGCTGGCGCAGGCGTTTGAGGGCCAGGCCAATGGCATCGCCGATGGCGGTGTTCTTGCCGGCGATGCCGACCTGCGCCTCGTCGAGGAAGGTGCGTACAGTGCGTCGGTCAAACGTCAGTGGTGCCTGCAGGTAGGCCTGGCTGCCGAACAGGATCAAGCCGACGCGGTCGCCCTGGCGTGCTTCGAGGAAGTCGCCGAGCAGCGCCTTGACCAGGGTCAGACGGCTGACTTCCTCGTCTTGCCACTGCATGTCGGGAAAGTCCATGGAGCCGGAGACATCCACCGCTACCAACAGGTCGCGGCCGCTGGCGGACACCGGTACTGGCTCGCCCAGCCATTGTGGACGGGCTGCGGCGAACAGCAGCAACAGCCAGATCAGTACATAAGGCGCTTGCTGGCGCCAGGTGGGCAGGTTCAGGCGGGCACGGCGTCCGGCCAGACCTTCCAGTTCATTGAGGAAGCTGACCTTGAGGACCGGTTCGCCGCTGTCGGCAGCCGGCAGCAGCCAGCGCGCCAGCCAAGGCAGCGGCAGCAGCACGAACACCCACGGCCAGGCCAGTTCAAACATGCTTGCGAATCCAGGTTTCAACGGCTTGATTGAGCCCGGCGATGGCCTTGTCGTCGAGTTTGCATTCGGGCTTGTACGCGCCTTCGACCAAGACCATCCAGCGCGTCAGGCCAGCAGCCGGGCAACGGTTGTCGAGAAATGCCAGCCACTGGCGACCGTTGAGGGTATGGCTGTGGCTGCCGGGGTAGTGATTACGGCACAAGCGCTTGAGCAGGGCGTTGATCTGCTGCAACCAGGCGCCGGCCGGTTGACCGTCATAGGGCTTGGGCAGGCGCGCCAGTTCGGCCAGGGCTTCGATGCGGATCGGGTCCAGAGGCAGTTCGGCGCGCACGATGGGCTTTTTGCCCGGGCGCCAGTGGCGCACACGCCACAGGCCCCAGCCCAGCAACGGCAACAACGCCAGCAGCACCCACCAGCCTGGCGCCAGTGGCCACCAGGCGACCGGCGGCGGGGCGATCAGCGGCTGCAGTTGCTCCAGTGGGTTCACTGGCCTTTCCCCGGTCGTTGCGCGTTGAGGTACTCACGCAGTTGCTCGATCATTTCGCTTTGGGTGCTCAAGGGCATCAGCACCACCCGCAGTTTTTGCGCCAGCAGTTCCCAGCGCTCGATGCGCGCTTCGCTCTGTTGACGGTAGCTGCGACGCAGGGTCGGGTCGAGGGTATCGAGTTCCAGTTGCGCACCGTGCTGGGCAAAACGCAGCAGACCGGCGGCGGGCAGGGCATGGTCGAGCGGATCGGACAGCGGCAGCAGGAGCAAATCGCAGTGGCGCGACAGCAGGCTCAGTTGCTGTTCTACCGCCGGGCTCAAGGCACGTTCGTCACAGATGATGATGGCCAGACTGCCCGGGCGCAGCACTTCGCGGGCGCGGCGCAGGGCCAGCCCGAGGCTGTCGGCCTGGGGCCTGGCTTCGGTGTGCAGCGACTGGTTGACCCGCGCCAGGCGGTTGAGCAATTGCAGCAGGCTCTGCTTGCTGCGCCGCGGTTTGATTTCGTAGTGCTCGTTGTCGCCGAACACCAGGCCACCGATGCGATCGTTGTGGCCCAGGGCGGCCCAGCCGATCAGCGCCGCAGCCTGAGCGGCGAGTACCGACTTGAACATCAACCCCGAGCCGAAGAACAGGCGCTGGCTCTGTTCGACAAGAATGAAGATCGGCCGCTCGCGTTCTTCGTGAAAAAGCTTGGTGTGCGGTTCCTGGGTGCGTGCAGTTACCCGCCAGTCGATGTTGCGCACATCGTCACCGGCCTGATAGACCCGCACCTGGTCGAAATCGACCCCGCGGCCACGCAGTTTCGAATGGTGCAGACCCACCAGCGGGCTGCGCTGGCCAGGCCGGGAGAACAGCTGAACCTCGCGCACGCGATGGCGCATCTCGATCAGCTCGGTGAGGCTGATACGGATTCCGGGCGCGGCCAGCAGGCGATCAGGCATGGCGTCAGGCGACGGCGACGACGTCGAGGATGCGCTGGATCACCCGGTCCTGATCAATCCCGGCGGCCTCAGCCTCGAAGGAAAGAATGATGCGGTGGCGCAGCACGTCGAACAACACTGCCTGGATGTCTTCGGGGCTGACGAAGTCGCGTCCGGCCAGCCAGGCATGAGCCCGTGCGCAACGGTCCAGGGCAATCGAGCCGCGGGGGCTGGCGCCATAGGCGATCCAGTCGGCCAGCTCCGGGTCGAACTTGGCTGCGGTACGGGTGGCCATGACCAGCTGCACCAGGTATTCCTCCACCGCATCGGCCATGTACAGGCCGAGGATCTCCTTGCGCGCGGCGAAGATCGCCTGCTGGCTGACCCGGCGTTCGGGCTTGGTTTCGCCGTTGAGTGCTTCACCCCGGGCTTGTTGGAGAATCCGGCGCTCCACGGAGGCATCCGGGAAGCCGATTTTCACATGCATGAGGAAACGGTCGAGCTGGGCTTCGGGCAGCGGGTAGGTGCCTTCCTGCTCGATCGGGTTTTGCGTGGCCATCACCAGGAACAATGGCGACAGCTCGTAGGTGCTGCGCCCGACGCTGACCTGACGTTCGGCCATGGCTTCGAGCAGGGCAGACTGAACCTTGGCCGGCGCCCGGTTGATTTCGTCGGCCAGCACCAGGTTGTGGAAGATCGGCCCTTGCTGGAAGACGAAGCTGCCGGTTTCCGGACGATAGATCTCGGTGCCGGTGATGTCGGCCGGGAGCAGATCGGGAGTGAACTGAATACGATGGAACTCGGCTTCGACGCCTTCGGCCAGTTCTTTGATGGCCTTGGTCTTGGCCAGACCGGGAGCGCCTTCAACCAGCATGTGGCCGTCGGCCAGGAGCACGATGAGCAAGCGCTCGACGAGTTTTTCCTGGCCCAGGATCTGGGTGGAAAGAAAGGTGCGCAGCGCGATCAGCGCCTCACGGTGTTCCATCAATGAGGGTTCCTGGACAAAAGCCAGGGCGTGCAGCGTCAAAGCGCCCGGGCGGGGGCTGATACTTTAATCCATCCGGGGTCGAAAAGCATCGCGGGGCAAGCCCGCTCCCACTGGGAATTTCGGTGGGAGCGGGCTTGTCCCGCGATAAGGATCACTCAGTTCTTGAAGGTGGAATGCTTGCGCCCTTGGTCACAAAGGGCAAACACCACCACCAACACGCCAGCAATGGCGAGGATCACCGCCACACCGTCGGTGGAGTGAGTCGCGGAGCTGGCGACCAGAGCCAGACCACCCAGCGGTGCCAGGCCACCGGCCACGGCGGTGCCGATTTCACGCCCGGTACCAAAACCCGAAGAGCGGGTCTGGGTCGGGAACTGACGGCTGAGGAACGAGCCCTGGGGCGCGAACATCATCGGAGCGAGGATCCCGGTACCGATGGCGATCGCCAGGTAGACCATCATCGGCTCGCCGGTATTGAGCAGAGCCAGGAACGGATAGGCGAACAGTACCGAGAAGGCCCCGCCGAGCATCAGCACGGCCTTGCTGCTCCACTTGTCGCACAACCAGCCGAAGAACGGCACGGCAATAATCGCTACCAGGCTGGCGATGGTCACCGACAGCGACGTGACATGGGCTTCAACACCTTTGTACTGGGTCAGGTAGGCCAGCGAGAAGGTTTTGAATATGTAGCTCAGGGCGTTGTAGCCAATGGCGACGAAGAACACTACCGCCAGGCCTTTGAGGTCGTTTTTGAACAGCAGCTTGAGCGGTGACACCTGCGCTTTGCTCGGGGTCTTGTCCAGCTCTTTGAAGTCCGGGGTCTCCGGGATGCTTCTGCGCACCCACAGGCCGACCGCGACCAGCACGATGCTGCAGATGAACGGAATGCGCCAGCCACCGGAGAGCAGGAAGTCGTTGCCGTTCATGGTCAACAGGTACACGGTCAGCGACGACAGCAACAAGCCCAGGTTCAGGCCCAGTGCCGGCCAGGCACCCTGGCTGCCGCGCTTGCCTTCGCTGGCATGCTCATACGAGGTAACCGCTGCGGCGGAAAGTTCGGCGCCGGCGCCCAGCCCTTGAATGATACGGACCAGGACCAGAATGATCGGCGCCCAGATGCCGATGGAGGCGTAGCTGGGGATCAGGCCGATCAGGGTGGTGCACACGCCCATCAGGCAGAAGGTGATGACCAGTACCTGCTTGCGTCCGAAGCGGTCACCCAGGTAACCGAACAGGATGCCGCCAAAGGGCCGGGCGATAAAGCCGATGGCAAAGGTGGAAAAGGCCAGCAGCGAGGCCACGGCCGGATTGCTCGGGTCGAAGAACACCTTGGAGAAAACGATCGCCGCCATGGTGGCGTACAGGTAGAAGTCATACCACTCCAGCATCGAGCCGAAGATGGTGGCAGCAGCGACCTTGCGCAGGCGCTTTTTCTTCTGTTGCGGGGTTTCTGTCGCGGCCGCAGCCGTCTCGTGTACCGACATCTGGAGTTTCCTTTTGTCTTTGTAATTATGGTGTGCAGCAGGGGTTCAGCGGGTCTTGAAGATTCTGTCGGCGATCATCTGGCCGATCGGGATCGCCGAGGTGGCGGCCGGCGACGGGGCGTTGCAGACATGCACCATGCGTGGCGTCTCGGCGAACAGGAAGTCGTGGACCAGGGTGCCGTCGCGCATCACCGCCTGGGCGCGAATGCCGGCTTCATAGGGCAGCAGATCTTCGATGTTCAGCGAGGGGCAGTACTTGCGGCACTGCTCCAGGTAGCCGCCCTTGAACAGCGAGTTCTTCATCTCGGTGGTGCCGGAGCCGAGGTTGGCCCAGATGGTTTTCCAGAAGCCGGGGAAGCGGGCGTACTCGGCAACGTCGCGCCAGTTCACCGAGAACTTTTTGTAGTTCTCTCGGCCCAGGCCGAGGACGGCGTTGGGGCCGACGGTGACGCTGCCGTCGATCATCCGCGTCAGGTGCACGCCGAGAAACGGCAGTTCCGGGTCGGGGATCGGGTAGATCAGGTGGTTGACGATGTTGTTCTTGCTGGCCGGCAGGCGAAAGTATTCGCCGCGGAAAGGGATGATCTGGTGATCGATCTTGACCCCGGCCAATGCCGCCAGGCGGTCCGATTGCAGGCCGGCGCAGGCTACCAATTGGCGGGCACGCCAGACCTTGTCGTCGCTGCTGATGGTGACGTCGTCGCCACTTTCGACAATCGCCCGCACGCTGGTCGACAACTGCACTTCGCCACCGGCGGCTTCAATCACCTTGGCCATGGCCTGGCACACCTGCTTGTAATCGACGATGCCGGTGGCATCGAGGAATAGTCCGCCGAGGCCGACGATGTTCGGTTCGCGGCGTTGCAGTTCGGTAGCGTCCAGTTGCTCGACCTTCAGGCCGTTCTGCTGCGAGCGCTCGTAGAGGGCATGCATGCGCTGGACTTCCAGCGGCGTCGAGGCCACCAGCAGCTTGCCGCATACATCGAACTTGATCTTGTGCTCGGTGCAGAACGCCTTGGTTGCTTCGGCGCCGCGTTTGCACAGGTCTGCCTTGAGGCTGCCTGGGGCGTAGTAGATGCCCGCATGGATAACGCCACTGTTGTGACCGGTCTGGTGCCTGGCCAGGCTCGCTTCCTTCTCCAGGATCAGCAACGAGGCGCCCGGTTGGCGTTCGAGGAGCGCCATGGCGGTGGCGAGGCCGACAATGCCGCCGCCGATGATGCAGTAGTCGTAAATCATGCAGGTGTCACCTTGGCTTGTTCTTATCAGAGAGTCTGCTTATCAGGTTGTCAGACTAAGTCGGTCAAACAAAAGGGCGCTGTGCAGCAGCGCCCGCTATGTACGGCAATTCACAGGGTCAGTCGATACTTGGAAGGTCCAGCTTCAGGCGTTTGGCCGAAGCGCGCAGGTGGGCTTCGGCACAGGCGGCAGCGGCCTGCCGGTCGCCATCGGCAATGGCCTGGTACAGCGCCTGGTGTTCACGGTTGGCATCTGCCGATCCGCCCACCGAGTGTGCTGCGGAGTTTTCCCAGGCGGTCTTGCGTGCAGCGGCCAGTTGGCCACGAAGAAAGTCGTGGAAGGCCACGAAGTAATCGTTTTTGCTGGCGTCGGCGATGGCACGGTGAAACTCGACGTCAGCGGCGGCCGCGGCGGCAAAATCGCTGCGTTTGTCGAGCATCTCCTGCAGGGCTTTGTTCATCCGCGCCAGGTCTGCGGCATCACGGCGCTGGGCCGCCACGGAGGCTGCCTGGGTTTCGATCCACAGACGCACTTCGAACATCTGCACCAGGTCCGGGCTGCGGCCCTGGGCTGAAGGGAAGCGAAAGACCGTGCCTGTCGGGGTTTGCGAAATATACGAGCCCAGGCCGCGGCGGGCGATCAATACACCATCGGCCTTGAGCTGGGCCACCGCCTCGCGCACCACCGAACGGCTGACGCTCAACTGCTCGGCCAGTTGCTGTTCGGTGGGCAGGCGCGATTCGGCGGCCAGGCGCCCGGAATCGATCTCTGCACGGATGGCACCGACGACGCGTTCGACCAGCGTGTCGGGGCGCTGAAGCTCAAGCATGGGGTATTGCTCATTAATCAGGTTGTCAGACAATGCCTTCGGGGCGGTTGCTTGTCAAGAAACCGCAGTCGCGATTACAGCTCGCTGACGTAGGTACCGGTGCCCTTGAGAATGTTTTGCAGGGTCTCCTCGACCTCGGCCAGGTCAGTGCCGTCGCTGCTCAGGGTGATTTCCAGGTGATCGTCGCCACCGAGGGCGTCGGCATCCAGGGGGGCGACCTCGATCAACAAGCGGGTTTTGCTCAGGGTGACCTTCAAGCCTTCGACGGGCGCGTAGTGTTCGTCGAGGGTGATGTCCACGCGGTCTTCGTCCGGGTAGCGGGTCATGAGGAACAGCTGGCCCTTGTCGCTGTGGCAGCACAAGGTAGCCATGTTGTCTTCTTCATCATCGCAGGGGGTGGCGAAGAGCAGGGCGGTGGTCAGTTGCATGAGTGGCTCGATCAATAAGTTGAAACACGATTCTGCCAGTCTTCGGCCCCAGGATAAACGTGGACCTGCACCTCAATGACCGAATATGTCGCAGCACCGCAAGCAGGGGCGGGCGAGCACTCGTTAAGCTGCGCTGTCGATGGTCACCCGTAAAGACACAGCTCTGCCTGGAGCAGTCGTTTTTGCAGATGCCCATCCGTGGAGCGGGTGAATGTGACTTGTCAGTCGCGTTTTGCGCCTGTTCTTAAGGTTTTACCGTCTTCCTGCTACGGGTTGGCTATTGTTGATCCGTAGATGGCGGACGCGCGCGACGCTTCACTCCATAACAAAGCCCAAGCGGAGTACCACAGATGGCGTTTTTCACCGCAGCCAGCAAAGCCGACTTCCAGCATCAACTGAAAGCGGCCCTGGCGCAGCACATCAGCGAACAGGCACTGCCACAAGTGGCGTTGTTCGCCGAACAGTTCTTCGGCATCATCTCTCTTGACGAGCTCACCCAGCGCCGCATGTCGGATCTGGCTGGTTGCACCCTGTCTGCCTGGCGCATCATCGAGCGCTTCGACCCTGCCCATCCTCAGGTTCACGTCTACAACCCCGATTACGAGCGTCATGGTTGGCAGTCGACCCACACCGCGGTCGAAGTCCTGCACCATGACCTGCCATTTCTGGTCGACTCGGTACGTACCGAGCTCAACCGCCGCGGCTACAGCATCCATACCCTGCAGACCACCGTCCTGAGCGTGCGTCGCGGGGCCAAGGGCGAGCTGCTGGAAATCCTGCCCAAGGGCACCCAGGGTGAGGGCGTTTCGCAAGAATCGTTGATGTACCTGGAGATCGACCGTTGCGCCAACGCCGCTGAACTCAATGTACTGACCCGCGAGCTGGAGCAGGTACTGGCCGAAGTGCGCGTCGCTGTTGCCGATTTCGAGCCGATGAAAGCCAAGCTGCGTGAGCTGCTGACGCTGGTCGAGCAAACCGCCTATGCCCCGGCCCAAGCCGAGAAGGCCGAGGTTAAAGACTTCCTCGAGTGGCTGGTGGGCAACCACTTCACTTTCCTCGGTTATGAAGAGTTCGTTGTTCGTGCCGATGCCCAGGGCGGTCAACTGGTCTATGACGAGCAGTCGTTCCTCGGCCTGACCCGCCTGTTGCGCGCCGGCCTGACCGCCGAAGACCTGCGCATCGAAGACTACGCGGTCAACTACCTCAACGAGCCGCTGCTGCTGTCTTTCGCCAAGGCCGCTTACCCGAGTCGCGTACACCGTCCGGCCTACCCGGATTACGTTTCGATCCGCCAGCTGGACGCCGACGGCAAGGTCATCAAGGAATGCCGCTTCATGGGCCTGTACACCTCTTCGGTGTACGGCGAGAGCGTGCGTTCGATCCCTTACATCCGTGGCAAGGTCGCCGAGGTCGAGCGTCGTTCCGGTTTCGACCCCAAGGCCCACCTGGGCAAGGAACTGGCGCAGGTTCTGGAAGTTCTGCCGCGCGATGACCTGTTCCAGACCCCGGTGGACGAGATGTTCAGCACGGTGATGTCGATCGTGCAGATCCAGGAACGCAACAAGATTCGCGTGTTCCTGCGCAAGGATCCGTACGGTCGCTTCTGCTACTGCCTGGCGTACGTGCCGCGGGACATCTACTCCACTGAAGTGCGGCAGAAGATCCAGCAGGTGCTGATGGATCGCCTGAAGGCCAGCGACTGCGAGTTCTGGACCTTCTTCTCCGAGTCGGTACTGGCCCGTGTGCAGCTGATCCTGCGCGTCGATCCGAAGAACCGCATCGATATCGACCCGCAACAGCTGGAAAACGAAGTGATCCAGGCCTGCCGCTCGTGGCAGGACGACTACGCCAGCCTGACCGTCGAAAGCTTCGGCGAAGCCCAGGGCACCAACGTCCTGGCCGACTTCCCGAAAGGCTTCCCGGCCGGCTATCGCGAACGCTTCGCCGCCCATTCGGCGGTGGTCGACATGCAGCATTTGCTCACCCTGTCCGAGCGCAAGCCGCTGGTCATGAGCTTCTACCAGCCCCTGGCCCAGCTCGGTGAGCGCCAGCTGCACTGCAAGCTGTACCACGCCGATACGCCGCTGGCGCTGTCGGACGTCCTGCCGATCCTGGAAAACCTCGGCCTGCGCGTGCTCGGTGAGTTCCCGTATCACCTGCGCCATGCCAGTGGCCGCGAGTTCTGGATTCACGACTTCGCCTTCACCTACAGCGAAGGCCTGGACCTGGACATCCAGCAGCTCAACGACACCCTGCAGGACGCCTTCGTCCATATCGTCAAGGGTGACGCCGAGAACGACGCATTCAACCGCCTGGTGCTGACCGCCGGCCTGCCATGGCGCGATGTCGCGCTGCTGCGTGCCTATGCCCGTTATCTCAAGCAGATCCGCCTGGGCTTCGACCTCGGTTACATCGCCAGTACCCTGAACAACCACACCGACATCGCCCGCGAACTGACGCGGTTGTTCAAGACCCGCTTCTACCTGGCGCGCAAGCTCACCAGCGACGACCTGGACGACAAGCAGCAGCGCCTGGAGCAGGCCATTCTGACCGCCCTGGATGATGTCCAGGTGCTCAACGAAGACCGTATCCTGCGGCGCTACCTGGACCTGATCAAGGCCACCCTGCGCACCAACTTCTACCAGACCGATGCCAGCGGCGTGGCCAAGAGCTACTTCAGCTTCAAGCTCAACCCGCGGGCGATTCCGGATATTCCGCGGCCGATGCCGAAGTTCGAGATCTTCGTCTACAGCCCGCGCGTCGATGGTGTGCA
>OEPS010000225.1_pt1 | contig 21291 bp, 23 predicted proteins | sample 1539411 | NCBI WGS metagenome assembly OEPS01 (sample SAMN02671747, study PRJEB22543) | soil metagenome | biome: bacteria | place: China:Hunan Province, Lengshuijiang City | collected 2012-10-15 | depth 0.08m m
TCCGAAACTGCGCAATGTCTGCAACTGGCCTAGACCGCTTTTAAGCGCCGGGAACACCGCGCCCCTGATGTTGATTTTTTCCTCACCCAGGCTCACCGCCTGCTGGGCAGCGCTGCGCGTCAGGCGCTCCTGGCCGACCCAGCGAAAGCTGGTCTGACGGCGAAGTTCTTCGAAGGCGGCGGTATCGAGGTTGAAGTAGTAACCCGGTGATACGCCATCCAAGGGTTGCAGGATCAACAGATGAGGAAAAGGTTTGACCGCTTCCGCAGCCGGAGTGACGTCGGGCGCAAAACTGCCGGTGGGCAGGATATTGGCCAGTGATGGACTGATCTTGCCAGCCACCTGGTTGATCTTCGCCGCAGCCTTGGCCAACTGATCGTCGAATGCCTTGACCTGTGCCTGGACCCGTACCACCGCCGCAACGCCTTGATCGTACTTGTCCACGACCTTTTTGACGGTGTTTTGCGCGGTATCGATGGCGCGCATCGTGCGTTGCAGCTTTGCCCCGATCACCGGCCCGACAAAGGGAATGGCTTCGAGCTCGGCAACTACGCCGGTGATGTCACTGACCGCGCTGTTCATCGGCGCCAGCATCTTGTCGATGCTCTGGCGCCCCTCCTGCCCGGCCTTCACCACGGAACTCAGGGCAGACTGTAACTGTTGCAGGTAAGCCATGGGTTCTCCTTAGACGTAGACATGGGGCACGTCGGACAACTGACGGGAAGTCGCCATGCGCATCAGCTCCTCAAGTTCCCGGCGGACCATGGCTTGCAGGTTCTGGGCAAGCAGCATGGGGTCGGTGACGCTGCCCTGAACGGTGATGGGCATGTTGGGGGTGAATGTGAACTGTTGGCTGACCTGTTGCGGCTGGGACAGCGCTGGGCCAGCGTTTGCCAGTGTTGACGGTGTTTCAGCCGTGGGCACGGCACTCACCAGCGAGCGCACCACATCACCCGGTTGTGCAGCTACAGGTAGGCCGTTGTCCGCTGGTTTGGCGGCAGCTACCGGCTCCTCGCCGGATGACGCCTTGCGCTTGCCCAGCCAGCCACCGATTGCATCGCCTGCCATACCACCGAGCAAGGCGCCAATGGAGACTCCGATCACCGGGACGAACGCACCGATCACGCCGCCAACGACCGATCCCACCAGACCGCCAGCAGCTGCACCGTAGCCCTCGGCCTTTTCTTCCGGGGTTTCGGCATTCACGAAGGTGGCGACGGTCTTGATGCCAGCCTCCAGAAAAGCCGGACCACGAACCTCCTTGATCGCGGCGCCGATCTTGCCAACGGTACTGACGGGGGCCGACGGTTTGGTCGGCGACACGGGTGAAGCTGGGGCTGGTAACGGGCGCAAACGCTCCGGCGGCCCCGATGAAGGCGTCTTACGTTGTGGTGCCTTGTTTTTCGGCACCTTACTCTGAGGCGTCCTGCCCTGTGGGGCCTTGCTTTGCGAAGTCCTGCTGCGTGGTGTCTTACTTTGTGGCGTCCTGCGTTGCGAACGCTTTCGCCTGCTCTGCGGCGAGCATCTTTGCTCTCGCCCTTTATGCCCGACACAGCAACCGATATCGCTGGCATTGACCACGAACACATTGAGCGGATCGCTGAATGCGAACCTGTTCGACAGGTCGCTACCCGGCTCCGAGCCACCACTGACCGTCTCCAGCCTCGACGCGCCCGGCAATCGCTCTCGTACTTTACTCAAGAGGTTCTGAACGACCGTTCCACCTTTGAACAGCATGAATGTGGTGCCAAGCACAGTGGCCCCCGCGATCAGCCATTTGATCGCATCCGGGGCACCGGTAAATGCTTTTGCCGTCGCGGTAACACCCTCGGCCAGTCCGTCCGACAACGGCCGAATGGAATCGCCCAAGCTGCGTAGCGAATCATCGACCGCATCGGACGCTTCGCTCAAGCGTCGATCAGAAGTGCCACGGCGTGCGATCAGGTCCCTGTCGAGAACCCCACTGGACGCCAGGGGCTGAGTACTGTTGAGCGCCGTGTTCAAGCCCTGACTCTGTGAAGCAGTCAAACTGTCAGTAACGCCCTCGCCCGTCCCTTTGCGCTGGAGCACGATATGTTCCAGCGCCTTTTCCAGGTCAGCCGGCTTTTTGATCTTCGGGTTGTTTCGCAACTCGCCGATCAAGCGCGCCGTGTCGTCAGTCGAGGCATCCTGCCCAACCGAAAACTTTGCCGCCACAGGAGCGTACGCCAGGGCCTGATCCAGCCCCATGCCGGAGTCGTACAACTGTTTGATCAATGTGGCCGCCTGGTTACGCTCCATCCCGGTTGCCTCATTGATCGCACTGACGGTGCCGATCACTTCCTGCTCTCTCGCCGAAGGTTCATCGCCATCGGCCACTCCCGCACTGATTGCAATATCGCGGGTGATCTTCTGGTACTGCGCGCTGATTTGCGTTGGCAGCACCAACGCCTTGCCAACCTTTACCGCCTGGCCGAGCGCCGGAAGGTCCTCGAAAACCTTCAGGTTGTCCCGCTCAGGTGTTACCGCCTTTGCCGCTGCTCCAGCCGGGCTCACTGACACCACTACCGGACGTTGCTGACGTAGCGCAACGAGCTGCTGCTGAAGCAGGTTGAGCGTTGCGTTCAGGTACGGTCGCAACTCACCGTCCCCATTAACACCCGTGCCTGGCACAGGCTTCGCCTCGTTACGCAGGCGAAAGACTTCGGCGAATATGTTCTCCAGTACCTTGGTATTTTTCTTGATACGGTCTTCGACCGCCTTGAACGCGATGCCCACCGTGAAGGTGACGGAGGCACCGAGCTGCAGGTTCACTTCCAGATTGCTCGCCATCCGATTCCCCTATAGCCAAGCCACAGGCTTAATCCGTGAGCCACCAGACCATGTCGCTGAACGACATGGTCATGATTTCGGCGGCGGAAAAGTTCAGCTCTTTGGCGAGCCGCCTTGCCGCCGCCCTCTGCACGGCGGGGTCAAACCTCGTCGTCTTGCACCAGACGAAAATACCCGGCCTGCAAGCGGCTGTAGTCCTTCAGGGCAAGCCCTTCGAGGTCCTTGATACCCACTTCGGCCAGCGAGGCGAAGAGGTTCAGCTCACGCTGTTCATCGTCACTGTTCGCTGTCGATTGCGCGGCACGAATGTCACGCACCGTGGGGGCGCGCAGCGACAGGCTGTCGACCTGCACGCCGTTGGCCTCGGAACGCTTGGTGAGCGTCACGACCACGCGCTCGGCGCTCACGTTCAACCAACTCGGTGTGTTGTTTGCCTGATTCATGGAGTCTCCTTACAGGCCCAGGGCCGAACGTTGGGCGGCGAGCTGGTCGACACCGTTGATGACACGCTTCATGCCCAGCGGATCGATTTCGTAAACCGGACGACCGTCCACTTCCAGCTTGTAATAGGTCAGCGCCACGTTGTGCTTGATCTCAGCCTTGTCACCAGCCTTCCAGTCGCCCATGTCGACTTCTTTCAGGGCCCCGCGCAGGGTCACGATGACCGGCGTGATACGCCCCTTGAGGCCTTTGAACGCACCGCGGAAAGTACCGTTGAAAGACGAGCCGTCGGCCAGACCGAAGAACTTCAGCGACTCGCGGCGTACGCCGGTGGTGACGAAACCGGCCTCCTGCTTTTCCATGCCCATGTCGAGCTCGATAGGCATGTCCATGCCGCCGGCACGGTGCTCCTCCATCTTCAGGGTCAGCTTCGGCAGGGTCAGGCTGGGGACATCGCCTTGAAAACTGACGCCATCGACGAACAGGTTCAGGTTTGCCAGGGTTTCGGGAATCATTGCCATGGTTGTTGCTCCTTGATTAAGCGGCTTGGTCGAGGACTTCGGTCAACCACTGGTTGGTGACCTCGACCCGGAAGTTCGGGTTTTCTGCTGGCGGCACGTCGGTGAAACGGATGTTCCAGTACACCTTGCCCTGCTCCAGCTGGCTGGCGGTGTTCAGCTCGGGATCGGCGAACACTTCGAAGTTGATGATTGCGCCCTGGGCTTTGAGATCACGCATGAACGCCTGCAGGCCTTCGGTCACGTCCTTGACGTAGGTGGCAGTGATCGAGCGGTCGACCGCCCACTTGTGGCCGTAGAGGATCGCGTCCATGACGATGTCCATGGTTCGCACGCGGGTGACGAAGGCCCATTTCGGATCGCTGCTCAGCGTGCGGTTACCCCACAGGCGGTAGCCGTCATCACGAATGATGGTGGTGATGTTGGCGTTGTTGAGCAGGTTGGCCCGGCAGGTGGCGTCGCCGTCCAGGTACTCGATCGAGCGGCTGGTACCGGTGAGGCCGACAAACTCCTTGTTCGATGGCGACGCCCAGAAGCCGTACTCGCTATCGGTCCAGGCAAACAGACCGGCGACCCAGGCCGAGGCCGGGGCGTCGACGATGGCGTCTGCGCTGGTGTCCCAGTACTGCACACCCGGATCGACCAGGAAGGCACGCTTGGCACCGAAGTTCTCGGCGTAGGCAATCGCTGCTTCATCGGTGGTGTTCGGACCATCGAGGATGGCCAGGCCACGCAGCTTGTCAGCCAGCGCTACCAGTGCAGTACCGACAGCCTGGGTCGCGCTGTGCTTGGGGGTCACCAGCAGGCGCGGCTGGGCGTTGAAACGGCTTTTGCCGTCGAGCAGCGCCTGCAGGCCGGTGCGTTTACCGTCGGCCAATACACCGCCGATAATCGCCGAAGTCTGCTCGGCAGCGTCCTCGACCTTGGCCACGCCACAGGCAACGATGACCGCCTTGGTACGGCTGTAGATGGCCTGGCAGGCCTTGGTAATTGCTGCGTCGGTGCCGAACGCGGCGATGGCTTCACGTTCGCTGGTGATCAACACCAGATCGTTGGCCTTGGCCGTGGCGGTCGGGCCTTCAGTGAAGGTGTCGACCAAGCCGATGATCGAGGAAGAAGGCAGCGCGATGGAGCGTGCGCCGGTGTCGACGTTGGTTACGGTAACGCCGTGGAAGAATCCACTCATGTTTGAATCTCCATATATGCGAAGGCCCCGCAGTGCGGGGCCTCAAGGGGTTTGTTACAGGTAAGAAAAAGCCCCGGCGGTGCGGGGCTTTATTGGGTTTGTTCGGCGATCCAGGGTGGCGCCACAGGGCGCTTCGCTCTATCAGGAAAGTCCTGAGCCAGCGGCCAGTCCCGCAGCGTCTGCAGGTAAGCCAGCAACTCCACAAACTGCTCATTGCTGAGAGTCGTAGGCCGCCCCAGATCAAGTTCGTCTCGATGACGATCTCGCAACCACTGCCGTGTGCCCAGCTCGGTAGCGCGCCATAAGCGCTCGATAATCACGCGCTCCTCCAGCACATCAACTTTCTCCGAAAATAGCCCCTCCTTGAACAACCAACCAGGCTGTACCTGCTCACTACAGGCTCGCCAATTCAGGTCCGGGTGGAAGCGTCCGTTCGGGTCAACATCCGTTGTTTCTACAACTGTATTGTCTTGAATCAGGGCCCACATAACTTCCCCTCAGTAAGTAATAATCACGCAACCATCCGCCCCTGCCTGCGAGCGGATACCAATTCGCCCTCCCCCCCCCATACCAGGTTGAGTCAGGGTAGTTGTGTCGCTTGCCGCGAAAATACTTTCACCACCGCCACCGGCTGCACCAATTGCACCTGAGTTTGTAGCATTGCGTACAACCGGGTTTCCTCCGCCCAAGGAGCGATTGAAATCTCCACCGGTTCCCATTCCCCCGACAGCACCACCGCTAATGTTCCCGCCAGCACCACCCGTGGCTGAAAAGTACGTGCCGAAAGAAGAAGCACCTCCCGCATTACCTCCAGCCCCTGCAGAACTCACATAAGCGCCACCAAGGCCAACAGTAACAGTGATTACGCTCCCTGGTGTTACCGCGCAGTAGCGCTCGCTAACCCCACCAGCACCTCCACCACCAGCACCAGTTTCCAAGGTGCCAAATGCCCCACTCCCCCCCGCTCCTCGAACTTCCACCGCAACCCGGGTGACATTGACCGGCACAGTCCATTGATAAACTCCGGCGGCCTTATAGAAAACCTTGTTTCGATAAGGGAAGTTGTTGCTGTTGATCGTGGTGGTGCCGCTCGACACAACTTGATAGATACCGTTTGCTTGACAGACCAGCACTAAAGGCGGGTCTTGGCTAGTGACAGTAATAGTCGGGAAAGCAATCGTCCCAACGGCGATGTATCCAGGCGCCGGAGGTGCAGTCACCGCAAGCGCTCCGTTTCCAGAGCTGACGCTAATAGTAAAAATAGAGCCAAGCTTGATCCCCGCTGACGGGAGGTTGAGCACACCAGTCCACACCCCCGAATAACCCATTGAAGTATGGATTCCCGCGTGTTCCTGAGTCAGAGTGTCACCGTTTTCCACCCAAAGTCGTTTCGATGGAAATGTCCATCCTGACTCCTTCACAAACTCAGTCGTAGCTACCTTTGGACCGACATCTCCCCTAGGCTGCGTTTGCGTGCCAGCTGTAGTGAGTATGAATTCCCACTGTGACCACACGCCTGTTGCTGTTTTTGTCCGCAAACCAGTAATCGGGAGGATATTGTTTACCAGCGAATCCCAGATTTGGGTCGCCATATTGCTGCTACCGCGCTCAAGATGTAGCACAGTGCCGTTGGGGATTGGTCCAGTACCTTGTGCCGCCGGATACTCTGGCTTGGTACCTCCTGTCGTGACAGAAACCATGTACACACCCGTTTCATTGATTAAATCAATGTTCCCGGTGTAGTTGAAACCTCCAGAAGCCAAACCATAGCGCGCCATAATGGCGCGCACCGTGGCCGCATTGGCCAATTTGGAACTCGAGTCTGTTCCCGACAACGTGGGAGCGGTTGGCGACCCGGTAAGCGCCGGGCTGGCCAACGGCGCCTTGAGAGCCATAGCATTAGTCATCGTAGCTGCAAAGTTCGGATCATTTCCTAGTGCTGCTGCCAGCTCATTCAAAGTATCAAGCGCCGCAGGCGAGGACGCCACAAGCGTCGCAATGGCGGCCTGAACAAATGCTGTGTTGGCTAACTGGCCAGTGTTGGTCCCAATGGCAGCCGTCGGCGCCATTGGTGTCCCAGTAAAAGTCGGACTGGCCAATGGCGCTTTGAGCGCCAAAGCCTGATCAATCTGAGTTTTGGTGTACACATCAGTCAGCCCGTATCCCGCCACCGTGGTCGGATTGGTCGCTGCAACGACACGACCATATGCATCCACCGTAACGCTACGGTAACTCCCGCCCGCGACACCCGTCCGCCCGAACGCCATTTCGTAAGCCAACGCCGAGACACCCAGGGTGATCGGAGCATCGGTAACCAGTTGCCAGGTACTGTCAGCATTGACGGTACCCTTTTCCACCGGTACCAGCATGCCCGGAGTTACCTTGGCACTGGTGTCTGCATCGGTGCAACGCGTCCATGCGCCTCCCGCAACCACCAGATACAGGCCGTTGTCCTTGGCGGCAGCCTGGTTCTTCACCAGCACCCGCGCACCGGCTGACAACGCAACACCATCGACGGTCTGCAAACCACTCAGGGTGATGGCCGCCGTAGTGGCGACGAGCACCGAGTGCTTGAAGTCCTGCTTGGCCAACTCTTCAGTCACCCATTCACGGGTCGCCAGCACAACACTCGGATCAATCTTGAGCTGCACATTACTGGCGCTGCTCACAATCAGGTTCATCCGTACCACCTGGGTACGCCCTGAGCCCTGATTGAGCAATGGCTTGTAGGTCGGTGCACAGTTGGCCACTGCGACCATGTCGCCATCGGCATCGTACAGCGCCAGCTCGCGGATCCAGCGCCCGCCCACATCGGCAGGAATCACCTGCTCGGCGACGATGACCGCGCTGCTCTTGTCGTCCACTTTGAGCTGGTTCAGCGGCGCCCGGCGCCACTCGTTGAGCAAGGCACGCGCGCTGGCGTCGGGCATCGGTAGCGCCGGGTTTTCCAATCCGGCCGGGTTGCCGTCGCCAACGGCCATTTGCGTGATTTTCCAGGGAATGCCCAGGGCATCCGCATTGGCCTGCTTCGCGGCCCCTACCGTAGTGAGGATCGCGTAAAACTGAGAGGTCTGATCAACCATGATAAACGTCCAGATAGTCAATGATGTGCTCGCGTCCACCGCGCCCGACTGAGCCGGTAACCTCGATATCAGCAGCTTGTGGGGGATAGACGTCGAGCTCGTCGCCGTCGTAGACCGCGGAGCCCAGGTGCAGCGCGCCAATGCTTTCCAGGCTGATGACCAGCCCGGTCATGTGTCGGCTCACTGGCCGGGCGTCATCGATAAGCCAGGAAAGCTCTTGATAGGTCTGCTCGCTGATGCCTGCATCGGATACACCGATCTTCAGGGCGAAGGTGCCCGGCACTCCTTGAGGCTGGGTCTGAAACCACTCCTCAACCTCAATCAGGTAACCGAATGGCTCGACCACCCGACGCAACGCGCCGATGGTGCCTTTATGCGCATGCACGTGGAACGCCGAACGAATCACCGAGCGCTTGATTGCCTCTGGCCAGGTTTCGTCCCAGCGATCCACCGACCAGGCCCACGCCAGTTGGTGCAGCAGGTGCGCCGGACAGGTATCCGGGTTGTACAGGGTGCGTAGTGGAATCGGGGTGGTTTCAGCGCCAGCCGTTTCGATGGCACGTTCAAGTTCAGTGCTGTTAAGCGGGAGCAGGCTGTCCATCTCAGCTCCCCCGCGTCACGGTGATCCCTTCGCACCAGGCCGCTTGCGCCTGGGTCGGACGGAGGTCGGTCCAGTTGTTCAAATCGACCCGGCTGACGCCATTGATATGCAATTGAGCGTCGACCCCCGAGCGCGACACCTCGACGCCCAGGCGGCGGCGTGGATTGATCCAGTCCTGCAGCCGGCGCTTGCATTCGGCGAGCGTCGCCTCGATCTCCGGACCACTGCCACTCATGTGCACCACAGCATCGATGCGAAAGCGCAGGATCGTCGCACCTTGCACGGTCAGCCGGTCGCCGACCGGACGCACATCATCGTCATTGAGAGCCCGCCGCACCGTGTCCAGCAAATCGGCTCCGGCCCCGCCATCGCCCTCAAGCGCCAATACAGTGACCACGACCTGGGCCGGTGCAGGACTCTCAGCCGTCGCATCAGCGACCTGCCCTGAGGCATTGCGGGCATGCAACACGTAGCTGTTGCGCGGGCCTGCAGTGGTCAGCCCCTCATAGACCAGTTGCACCCGTTCGCGCAGCGCGTCGTCCTCTTCAAGCACCTGGAACGTCGGCGGCACCGTGCTCGGGTCTTCCACCTGCACGACCAAGCGCTGCAACTGCACATTGGCTGCCAGCTGGTCCAGGTCGGCACCTTGTGCATACGCCAGCAGCAGTGCCTTGGCCGCATCGTTGACCCGCGCGCGGTTGAGCAGTTTGCGATAAGCACCGACTTCCAGCAGCTTGCTCACCGGGTCACTTTCCAGTGATGCGTCCCAGTTGTCGCCCATGTGCGAGCGGAAGGTCGCCAGGTCAGCCTGGAAGATCGACTCAAAGTCGAGGTCCTCCAGCACCTGCGGCGCGGGCAGCGCCGATAGATCCACACTACTCATGCCGTCACCTCCCGGTGAGTTGTAAAAATGAAAACGCCCCGAAGGTCGGGGCGCTCAAGGGACGTGTGGAGTGATCAGGCGTTACCGACGCCGACCACACTGGCGCGGATAGTGGCGATGGCCGTATCGGCAAAGCCCTCGGCCTGTTCGTGACTGGTCGCCTTGAGCACCGCCTGCTTGCCCTTCAGACGCGCGGCCCGGATGGCGTACAACGCGCCCTGCCAGGCCTGCGCCTCAGTCAGGATGCTTTCGGCGGCTGCGCGCGGCTCCAGCCCGGCAGCATCGACCCAGGCCTGCACGGCGGGCGGCGTGTCACCCTCGAAACCCGTTGCCGCGAAAGCTTTTGCTTCGTGCTCGGCCAACTGATACTCGACGACGCGCAAAGGATCACCAATGACAGCAGTGCGGGCCTGATCGGCCACTTGATCGATTTGTTGCTGCGCCGCCAACAGGGCCGCTGGCAAAGGGAGGTTATCGAACTCATAACCCACGTAAGAAAGACCGCCATGGACGACGTTCAAGAATTGTTTTTGCATGCTTGTCTCACAGGGTGGCAAGGTTGGTAATGACGTGACTGAGGGTTTTCGACTCGGTACCTGCGGCAATACCGGGGATGAGTCGGCCATTCAAACTTGCCGGCAGCGATGTACCGACGAGGGCCAGCTGAAACAACACTGAACCTGGGCCCATCAGGGTGCCAAGGAACGCGCCACGCAGCTCGAAAGTAAGGTTGTAAAGGCGCAATTGGTTTACGGCGGGTGCCGAACTGCCGCTACCGAAACTTAATGCGTAGTAAGCGGTGTTATCTCCGGGCGTAGTGGCCGGAAGACTCAGCGTCAGGCTGACGAGCTCAACTGCAGACTCACCGCCTTGCCAGAAGGAGCCCATTCGTCGGTTCACGGTACCGTCGTTGTCGACCTGAAACTCGTTGAGGATCAGCTTGCGCCCGGCCCCGGGCTCACCACGCACCACCAGTTTGCGGCCGCTCAGCACAACGTGAGCACTCAAGGTGTAGTCGCGCTGCAGGGTCACGTCCGCCCGTCCCCCCGCTGGCACTGCCTTGATAGCGGCCTCCAGAGTCTTGAACGGGCTGGCGGAAGTGCCGAGGTTGTCGTCGCTACCCAACTGGCTATCGACAAAGAAAGCTCGGGAAATGCTCGGCGCCGCCGCGACCGCCGCCGACACAGCCGCATCAATACCCGCCTTCTTGCCATTGAAGTAGGTAATCAAATCAGTAGTTTTCGTCACCAGGTTGGCGACATCAGTCTCAAGACTCATCAGTCTTATGCTCCATGGATTTGTTGAACAACAAGGGTTTGCAGGACGATCAGCGCCGCCGCGTTGCTGACCGCCGCACTGAGCAAGCCATCATGGTCATCGCTCTGGCGTTGCTCGACGGCCTTCATGTGCACCTGCAAATTGGCGATCTGCTCGCCATCGATCCGCAGACGCTTTTCGTGATCGTCCAGGCGGTCCTGCTGCTGCATGCTGCGCAGCTGCTCGGCAATCAACGCCGAAGCCTGGGCCGCGAGCGGCGCCGCCAAGGTCAGATTGAGCCCTGCGGCACCGCTGACGATGGTCACGCTGTTGGCTGGCAACGCGGCCAGCGACAGATCGTAGGCCAGCAGCAAGTCAGTACCGGCGGGCTTGTAGGCCAGCGCCTCGGTGGAGTGCGACCACACCGCCAGTAGCGTGCCGTCACTCAGCAGAAAGCCGATTTCGCGCACCCAGAACGCCCGGTCACCATCGGCGACGGCAGTCAGGTGGATTTGCGTGTTACCCAAGCGCTCACCACCGGAAACAGGGTATTTGGCGGTTTGCGCGATCAGGCTTTTCTGCTCGGCGTTCGGCGTATAGCCCGAGGTGCCAAGGACGATATGGGTGATCTCGGCGGCCAGGCCGGTTTTGTCGGCCCGCCAGATCGCGGCCAAGCCGGCCTTGGTAATCACAGGTTGTAGCGGGATACTCATAGAACAGCCTCCATCGTGCCGCGCACGACGATGCGGGCCCGTGTCACATTGGCGATCTGCAGGCCCTGCTCAGCGTTGATTGGAACGCCCAGCGCCTCGACGGAACGTCGAACCACCGCACGCAGGTTTGAGACGTTCGCCATCTGCAGCCCCTGGACGGCCGGATCAAGCGGGACCACCCGGGCATCCATCGACCGGCGCTGCACCGCACGCATTTGTGTGGCATTGCCCAGCCGAAAGCCGCCATCAAAGCGGGCACCCAGGCGAAAGTCATAATGGCTACGCTCATTCTTCGCGGCATCGACCAGGGCACGCAGCCGGGCGTACAGTTGCGGCGAAATAATCGAGCCCTCGCCGGGCCGGTTGTTGTTGGCCCAGGCGGTCAGCTGGAACGTGTACGGTGCGGCTCCCGGTATCTGCTGCCATTCCTTGAAGTCCGAATTGACCCGCACCGCCTTGAGCACCCGGCGCACCGCGCCTACGGTGCCTTTGGTCTTGTGCAGCGGGATCGCCTCACGAATCAGGGCGCGCTGTTGCTCCCCAGATTCGGCGACCTCCCAGCCATCGACTTTCATCGCCCAGGCCAGCCACGGCAGGAAGTTCGTCGGGCAGCGCTGCGAGTCGGCTACGCCGCGGATAATCCCGGGGTCGATACCCAGATCACAGGCAGCTTCAAGCGCTTGTTCCAGCGGCGTGGCGTTGTGCGGTAGCAGGCTCATGCCACCACCTCGACGGTTAGCTCGATGCCACTGCAACTGGGAAAATGACGCTTGTCGCTGGTCACGTCGGCGACCGGCTGGATCAATTTGACCCGGCTCACGCCCGTTACATGCAAGGCAGCGTATATAGCCGACATTGGCAACTGCCCCTCCAGGCGTCGTGCCTCGGCAATGGCCTTATCGAGGCTCATCCGCACAGCCGCCTGGACCACATCAGGATCGGGGCCTGCCTGCAACTCCAGGGTCGCCTCCACCTTGAATGGCGTTGGCTCGCCCAACTGCACGCGCGGCCGATCCGTCAGGGGCCGCACATCTTCGGCGGACAGTGCAGCCTGCACCGTCCTCACCAGCTCGTCACCCGGCTCCGGGCTGTCGATCCGTGGCAGTACGGCCAGCGACACGTCACCCGGCAAGGGCTGGAACAGGCCGGCCTCATAGTCACAGACCAGCACAATCGCTCCAGGCGGCAGCTGCGTCTGCAACGCAGCACTGACTTGCACGCCTGTGAAAGTTGGCGAATCCACCGACACGCTGGCGACATGGGCCGACGCACTCAGCCCGTGAAACTCGTAGGCGCCACGACTGCCGGCAACCGACAAGGCCTCCAGCGATAACCGCGTGCGGTACCGCAGCCCGGCGTCCCCCTCCATGACCGCCGCCACAGGAGGCACGGCATCGGGATCGGCCGCACTGATGATCAGGCGCTGCACACCATAATCAGCGGCGCGGTTGTCCAGATCGGCGCCCTTGGCATAGGCCAGCAGGCTCGCTTTGGCCGCGTCATTGACCCGAGCCTGACCCAGCATCTTCTGGTAGGCAGCTACTTCCAGCAGCTTGACCACCGGATCGGACTCCAACAGTGCAGTCCACTGATCGCCCATTTGCTGGCGAAAATGGCCCAACACCTGTTGATACAGCGTTTCAAATTCGAGCGTTTCGAGCACATCGGGCGGCGGCAACAGGGACAGGTCAATCATGCGATGACCTCCAGAGTGGTGGCTTGCGCCAGGTAGACCCCAGTCAACTGCAAGGTGATCTGGCCACCGACCACTGCGATCACCCTCACTCGCTCCAGTTTCAAGCGCGGCTCCCAGCGTCCGAGGCAGCGCGCGACTTCTGCCTGCACCGCGCTTTTCCAGCCCTCGTTAACCGGCAAGTCGACAAAACGGCGCAGTTGGCTGCCATAGTCCGGGCGCATGCGCCGACTGCCCAGCGGGGTTGTCAGGATGTCTTCAATGGATTGGCGTACATGCTCGATGCCCGACAGCGCTGCGCCGGTACGGCGATTCACTCCGATCATCGGGTTACTCCTTCATTGGCGTGGCCATGATTTCTCCAGGCGTAAAAAAGCCCGCGTCGGCGGGCTGGGTTCAATGCTTGTGGTTGGCGGTGTTGCCACCGGTGTCGATGATTTTTCCGCCACCGAGAATGTCGCCAGTTACCCGAAGCATCCCGTTGATCTGCACCTCTCCGGTCAGGGAGAGGGTGGTGGCTTTGGCAGCAATGGAGTCGGCGGTGACCACGGCTGAACTGCCACCAACCTTGAGGGTCAGGGTGCCGCCGGGCAGGTCGATGGTGTAGCTGCTGGCCTGCCAGTCGTAGATCAGCGAACCGCCGTCGGGGAAGCGCCAGACTTCGACGTGTTCGCGATTGTCCGGTTGATCGCCAGCGTTACCGTACAAACCAGGTACGAAAGTACCTTGGGCGGGCTCACCGCTCGGGCTGACCAGCACACCTTGCTCATCAAGGCTTGGCGCACGCCAATGCCGCGCTTTGCCTGCGGCCAGGCTGTGCCAGCGGACCCAGGTGCTGGTCCAGCCAGCCCCATCGGAAACCCGGACTCTCGCGGCGGCAAGATCGACCGCAACCACCCGACAGGGGATGACCAACGCCGCCAGCATTCGATCATGGGCTGCACTGGCGTAGCTCATCCCAGATCCTCCGGTAGCTGATAGCGGTCTTCGTTGCCGGGGCCGGTGTCGGGACTGAAGGCGAAGGCCAGCGGACCCGGCTGATCGGGCCACGGCCATTGTGTAATGCCCAGGCGCAACATTTGCTGCCATTGCACCAACCAGATCGACGTGGGCGCTGCAGCAGCAGGCACCGCCCGAACAACTGAGGCCTCCTCAACAAAGTCCAGCGCCCAGAACTGCTTGCGCAGCAACACCGTAAGTTCGGTCGCCAGCGTGACCGCCAACAAAGGTGCCTGCGGGTGGGCGGGGTCGACCAGAATGCGTGCCTCGAAACGTGCAATGATGCCCGTACGCCCATCACCTGGATCAACTCCGGGCTCAAGGCTGGTGATGGCGTAAAGCAACGCGGGTAGAGCTGTGGATTCGTCTGCTGCCGCATAAGCGCCAACAGTTTTCAACTGAGGAATCGCGGCCTTGATGGACGCGGTAATGGCCTCATGTAAGGTCGTTAGTTCGTTCATGTTCACTCCTGGGTGAGAGTCGTAACGGCCAGGCTGAAGGCACGCGCCGGCCGGCCGGGCAGGCGCTCGACCTCATGGAGGGGAAGTATTGATAGGGATGTGCAGGACACAACGAAGTGCGTCCTTGCAGGTGGGGCGAAGGCGTTAACTACGTCGCTGAACTAACGTCTGCTGGCGCTTTGAGATATCGCCTCCAGGTCAGAAAGGCATGTCCCAGGCACAGCGTGACCAGAAACACGGTGAGGACTGACGTTCGCACTATTGAATCGTTACCGGTGGATGCGATGTAGCGCTCCATGTTGGCATCGAACAACACGCGACCTTCATGCGTGGTCAACTTACGCACCAGAGCGCCCTCTGCCGTGTGCTCAACCTCGAGTGCCACCGTTGCCCCCCTGCGCAATCCTGCGCTCTGGTAAACATCCTTATAGGCGTACACGGGTTGTCGGTCTTCATATAAGCCGTGTGGCGCCACACCGAAGTCGACAATCCTGCGGTCTTGCTTCCACACCTGCGCATCGCTGGTTAGCCTACCCTCAAGCTGCACGATTCGTTCGGGATTCGGCTCTTGATAAACCCTCCATTCAAGCAGGAACAAAGCGCCAATCAACAAGGAGAAAACTGCCAGAATCAAACAGAGTTTGACTTGTGACTTTGGTGGCAGGGCTTTTATTTGTGTGATTACAGAGGGCATTTCATTCCTTTGAGCAATCCGGGTGTAATTTTTCAAGCAGTCAAAACCCTAACACGAAAACAATCAGTGATAGCCATCCTGGCTACCGCTGCAACAGCCGTAGCCGTCCTGTGGCTGACCATTGATAGACTCAATAAAGATGTCGATGTTTTCGCTCGGGCGCTCCGGTCTAGGAATCACCAACGGTGGCATCACAGAGCCGCCAGCATAAGAACCACCCGGAACTGAGCCGCTAGCCCCTCCACCACGCAAACCGCGGGAGACTTTGACTGTGTTGACTCGAGGGTCCCAATGGCTCACTGCAACCTGGTTGCCATAACGGGCAATTATCTCTGCCAGAGGGACCAACTTCAGATCTGGTGCAACCCAATAGTCGGGATACGTCGCGCTAGGCTTATTCTTGAAATTCTGGTTCCAGACAGGCAGAACGGTGGAATTGAAGAAATTGGTCACCGCCTCCGACGTAAAGATCCCGTAGAGGCTTGTCACCACCCCAGCGGCAACAAACGCTGAGGCGGCCAACCCTGGCCCCGCAACCAACAACGTAATGCCCGCGGCAATGCCGACAACGTTTCCAACCAGACTGACAGCATCGCCTGTTTTGAATTTTGTGTTGCCTTTGTATTCCGCCGTGATCTTCAGAAACATCATCGTACCGGCGAGGGCATTGGTCTGAATGTTCAAAAACGGCACAAACCCTTTAGTCAGCTGAACGATGGAGGTCACTGTAGCCACCACCGACACCCCGGTCTGCGCGCTTTGATTGACCAGCTCAAAGCCTCTTTTGTCAGTCGTGTATTGATCGATCACCGATGTACCGGCGTTAGCAATACCCACATTTTTATCGGCCTTCTCGACTAGGCCTACGAAGATTTCGACTTTTCCTGCCATGGATTATTACTTCCTTAGATAATGGTTTTGAACGCAAGCGTCATCCGTAACCGATCACAGCTAGCGGAAGGCGATCGGGCGCTATGGGGCACGTGCCCGTTGAAAATGACTATCCGCCCTGGCTTGGGCTGCACCGCCTTGATGATGTTTTCCTTCTGATCGTCATAAAACACCAGTTCGCCGCCCCAACTCGTGGCCCAGTGTTCGTTGCAGAACATCACTACAGTCAGCCCTTTTTCACTGGCTTTGTTGTCGCGATGAATTGGAGATTCCTGGCCGAAGGTCTGGCCGTTGGCGTAGATACCCAGCAGCGTTGCGCTGGGCATATGAACCCGTTTCACTCGGTCCCAGAACGTTGAAAGAAAACCCCATTGCGGATGACTGGCCAGTTCGCCATCCGATGACTGCCGCTCGACCCGCTGACTGCCAACAATAAAACTGTGCCAGCAAGGGCGGGCAAACGGTGCGTGATTAACTGGCCAGCCGAATCGCCAGATAGCGCTGTTGAGTTGCTCAGCAATCTGCTGCTGTTCTTCTTCAGTGACGGCGTCGTCAATGACGCAGATGTCTGCTTCGGTAAAAACCCGGCTCATCCTCACTCCTTGTTGCCCTGTTTATGAAAATCCGTATCTTGCGCGTCGACCCCCAAACGCCGCGCCGCCCACCGCTCATACAGCCCGATAGCCACATCGGCACCGGCCATCGCCGTCAGGCAGCCAAAGGCACTGGCGGTCCAGATCGACATGCCGCTGGCATACAGCAGCATCACCGTGGATACGCCGCAGACCATGCAGGCTCCCGAACGCAAAAGCAGGCGCCGAAACAGCGCCCAGCCTCGGGCACCGGCCTTGTCCGCACGCCACATTTCGCCAGAGAGACCGCCCAGCAAGGCCAGGACGATCACCAGCCAGATCGGCATTTCCAGTAACGTCTGTTGCTCGCTTGTCACTGTCCTGTCTCCTTTTATTGTTCCGCACGGCACCTTGCCTGCGGCATGTGTTTAAAACCGATCACTCGGCATTCCAAAAAGCCCGGCGTTTCCAGGCCTTTCAGTAATGCGTTGTCGAATCGCCTGCCACGACTGGTGCGCTGACGACTCCGCTTCAAATTGTTCCTCCGACCGCGGCCGCCTGCCCGCCGGATAACTGCTTGTGGTGCTTTACGCTGCACACCCGGGCCAGTTGCCAACCCTCTGAACAGTTCAGGCCTGTTCATCGCTGCCTTTGTCGCCACCGGTGATGACCGGCTTGAGACAAAGATTATGCATTGATGCATATGCAGTCAATGCATTTGTGGAAATATTTATGCATAAGAAAATGCACACGTGCATGTAGGCCTTGTCCTATGCGGCGTGGAGCGCTTTCCTGGAGGCGAAAAAAAACCCGCCGTAGCGGGTTTTGGATGATCTGGATGTGAATCAGCGAGCGTACATGCCCCACCAGAAGACGTGGCCGAGGATGCTGATCTGCTCCTCTTGCATCTGCTGGAAGCTGTAGTCTTCATCCGGATGCTCATCACGGTTGAAGCTGCGCAGGCGAATACCGGTAGGTAGGCGGTAGAGCTGCTTTACCCGTAGCTGGCCGTTATGGTTGATGGCGTACAGGTCACCGTCGACGATATCGCCGATGCCGCTCTTGCCCGCATTGACCCCCACCGTGGCGCCGTCGCGGAGCACCGGCAACATACTGTTGCCGCGTACCGTGACGCACTTGGCCTGGTCGAACTGCACGCCGTTGTGACGCAGGCTGCGCTTGCCGAAGCGCAGGCTGGCCTTCTCGCTTTCCTCGATGACGAATCGTCCTGATCCTGCTGCCAACTCGACCTCACGAAGAAACGGAATGGAGACCTCGTCGTCCTCGACCGGGGTATCGTCATCCCACAGGCTGATATCGCGCAACTCGGCGTGGCTACGCCCGGGGGCGGTTTCGCGGCTTTCGCCGAGTTCGACGCGGCCCCGCAGTTGATCGGTGCTCACGCCGAAATACTCGGCGATTTTCGACACATGTTTATCGGAAGGATCGACGATCTTCTCGCTGAGAATGCGCGACAGGGTGGATTGCGGCACGCCGGTACGCCGGTGCAGCTCCGTGGGGGAGATACCGTGGCGGTCGAGCAGTGCTCTCAAGACGGATGCTACGTTGCGTTTTTGCATAATCCGCATAATGCAACCGGATAATGCAAAAAGCAATTGCTGATATGCACGCAAATGCATGGACAAATGGTCGCGCCAGGGTTGTTGGCCTCGGCATCGCGCGCAAAATCCCTGTACCATTGCCCGCTTGCCTTTGGTCTAAACGACACTGCGAGCCAAGTTTCTGTAATGAGCGATCTCTCCGCACACACCCCGATGATGCAACAGTACTGGAAGCTGAAAAACCAGCACCCAGATCAACTGATGTTCTACCGCATGGGCGACTTCTACGAAATCTTCTATGAAGACGCGAAGAAGGCCGCAAAGCTCCTGGATATTACCCTGACTGCTCGCGGGCAATCGGCGGGCCAGTCAATTCCCATGTGTGGTATCCCCTTCCACGCGGCCGAGGGTTATCTGGCCAAGCTGGTGAAGCTGGGCGAGTCGGTGGTGATCTGCGAGCAGATCGGCGACCCGGCCACCAGCAAGGGCCCGGTCGAGCGCCAGGTGGTACGCATCATCACCCCCGGCACGGTCAGTGACGAGGCACTGCTGGATGAACGCCGCGACAACCTGATCGCCGCCGTGCTCGGTGACGAGCGCCTGTTCGGTCTGGCCGTGCTGGATATCACCAGCGGCAACTTCACTGTGCTGGAGATCAAAGGCTGGGAGAACCTGCTAGCCGAGCTTGAACGCATCAACCCGGTCGAACTGTTGATCCCCGATGACTGGCCGCAAGGCTTGCCGGCGGAGAAACGCCGTGGTGCCCGCCGTCGTGCACCCTGGGACTTCGACCGCGACTCGGCGCGCAAGAGCCTCTGCCAGCAATTCGCAACCCAGGACCTCAAGGGCTTTGGCTGCGAAAAACTGACCCTGGCGATCGGTGCCGCCGGCTGCCTGCTGGGTTACGCCAAGGAAACCCAGCGCACCGCCCTGCCGCACCTGCGCAGCCTCAAGCATGAGCGCCTGGACGACACTGTCGTGCTCGACGGCGCCAGCCGCCGCAACCTCGAGCTGGATGTGAACCTGGCCGGCGGTCGCGACAACACCTTGCAGTCGGTCATCGACCGTTGCCAGACCGCCATGGGCAGCCGTCTGCTGACCCGCTGGCTGAACCGCCCGCTGCGCGACCTGAAAGTGCTGCAGGCGCGCCAGGGTTCGATTCGCTGCCTGCTCGACAGCTACCGCTTTGAAAAACTGCAGCCGCAACTCAAGGAAATCGGCGATCTCGAACGGATCCTTGCCCGTATCGGCCTGCGCAACGCCCGCCCACGAGACCTGGCGCGCCTGCGCGATGCCCTCGGTGCTCTGCCTGAACTGCAGAACGCCATGGCGGAGCTCGAAGCACCGCACCTCGCGCGCCTGGCGGCCATCACCGGTACTTACCCGGAACTGGCCGATCTGCTGGAAAAGGCCATCATTGACAACCCGCCTGCGGTCATCCGTGACGGTGGTGTGCTGAAAACCGGCTACGACAGCGAACTGGACGAACTGCTGTCCATGAGCGAGAACGCCGGCCAGTTCCTCATCGATCTGGAAGCGCGGGAAAAAGCCCGCACCGGCCTGGCCAACCTCAAGGTCGGCTACAACCGCGTGCATGGCTACTTCATCGAGCTGCCAAGCAAGCAGGCCGAACAGGCGCCTGCCGACTACATCCGGCGGCAGACGCTCAAGGGTGCCGAGCGCTTCATCACCCCGGAGCTGAAAGTCTTCGAAGACAAGGCACTGTCGGCCAAGAGCCGCGCCCTTGCCCGCGAGAAGATGCTCTACGACGCGCTGCTGGAAACCCTGATCGGTCATCTGGCGCCCCTGCAAGACACCTCCGCGGCCCTGGCTGAGCTGGATGTGTTGAGCAACCTCGCCGAGCGTGCGCTGAACCTGGACCTGAACTGCCCGTCCTTCGTCGACGAGCCGTGCATGCGTATCACCCAGGGTCGCCACCCGGTGGTCGAGCAGGTACTGACCACGCCGTTCGTGGCCAACGATCTGTCGCTGGACGACAACACCCGCATGCTGGTGATCACCGGTCCGAACATGGGCGGTAAATCCACCTACATGCGCCAGACTGCCCTGATTGTGCTGATGGCGCATATCGGCAGCTTTGTACCTGCCGCAAGTTGCGAGCTGTCGCTGGTCGACCGGATCTTCACCCGGATCGGCTCCAGCGACGACCTGGCCGGTGGCCGCTCGACCTTCATGGTCGAGATGAGCGAAACCGCCAACATTCTGCACAACGCCACCGACCGTAGCCTGGTGCTGATGGACGAAGTCGGCCGTGGCACCAGTACCTTCGACGGTCTGTCCCTGGCCTGGGCCGCGGCCGAACGTCTGGCGCAACTGCGTGCCTACACGCTGTTCGCCACCCACTACTTCGAACTCACCGTACTGCCCGACAGCGAACCGCTGGTGGCCAACGTGCACTTGAACGCCACCGAGCACAACGAGCGCATCGTGTTTCTTCACCATGTGCTGCCGGGGCCGGCCAGCCAGAGCTACGGCCTGGCCGTGGCGCAATTGGCGGGCGTACCGACGCCGGTGATCCAGCGTGCACGCGAACACCTGGGCCGGCTGGAAACCGCCAGCCTGCCGCATGAAATGCCTGTAGTGCCCAAGGGTGCAGCCGATGTTCCGCACCAGAGCGACCTGTTTGCCAGCCTGCCACACCCGGCCATCGAGAAGCTCGGGAAGCTCGACCTGGACAACATGACGCCGCGTCAAGCTATCGAAATGCTCTATACACTGAAGACTCTGTTATAACGCGAGCCCGCACAAGCTGATAGAATCCCGCGCGGTTTGGTGGTGCTGCAGGTTACTAGCCTGGTCTGCAGCCGAACGACCAAACCGAGCGACCCTGTCTGGAAGGGTATCGCTGCCGTCGCCTGAGGAGAGAATTAGAAATGACCTTCGTCGTCACCGACAACTGCATCAA
>OEPS010000226.1_pt1 | contig 21270 bp, 21 predicted proteins | sample 1539411 | NCBI WGS metagenome assembly OEPS01 (sample SAMN02671747, study PRJEB22543) | soil metagenome | biome: bacteria | place: China:Hunan Province, Lengshuijiang City | collected 2012-10-15 | depth 0.08m m
GCAGCGCCAGTGAATTGATTTTCCGCTCCATCGAGCGCCTGGATACCATCAAGGTTGATGAAAAAGACGCCAAGGATTACGTCTCGGAAATCGATCGCGCCGCAGAGCAGAAAATCATCGATGCCCTGCGCAAGGCCTATCCGAACCACTCCATCTATGGCGAAGAAACCGGCCTGCACGCCGGCACTGGCGAAGAAGGCAAGGACTACCTGTGGATCATCGATCCACTGGACGGTACCACCAACTTCCTGCGTGGCATCCCGCACTTTGCTGTCAGCATTGCCTGCAAATACCGTGGCCGCCTTGAGCACGCCGTGGTACTGGACCCTGTCCGCCAGGAAGAATTCACCGCCAGCCGCGGCCGTGGCGCCCAGCTGAACGGCCGTCGCCTGCGCGTCAGCTCCCGCACCAGCCTGGATGGCGCCCTGCTGGGTACCGGCTTCCCGTTCCGCGACAACCAGATGGCCGATCTGGACAACTACCTGGGCATGTTCCGCGCCCTGGTTGGCCAGACTGCCGGCATCCGTCGCGCTGGCGCTGCCAGCCTGGATCTGGCCTACGTCGCCGCCGGCCGCTTCGATGCCTTCTGGGAATCGGGCCTGTCGGAATACGACATGGCTGCAGGCGCGCTGCTGATCCAGGAAGCTGGCGGCCTGGTGAGTGACTTCACCGGTGGTCACGACTTCCTTGAAAAAGGTCATATCGTTGCCGGCAACATCAAGTGCTTCAAGGCCGTGCTGACGGCGATCCAGCCGCATCTGCCGGCTTCGATCAAACGCTGAGTTTCGATCGGGCACAAAAAAGCACCCCTCGGGGTGCTTTTTTATTACCTGCGGATTACTGACCTGGCTGAGCCTGGCTCAGCACCAGCTTGCCCTCTTTATCCAGCGGGATCTGCGCACCCGGGTCACGATCCATGCGGACCTGACCGACCTTGTCGCCAATCGAATACTTCACGTCATAACCAACCACCTTCTCGCTCAGGTCATTGACCGTGTTGCAGCGAGTCTGGGTGGTCGTGTAGGTATCGCGCTCCTGCATACCTTCCTGCACCTTGTTACCGGCATAGCCACCACCGACCGCACCGGCCACCGTGGCAATCTTTTTACCGGTACCACCACCAATCTGGTTACCCAGCAGGCCACCCGCCAGCGCACCCACCACGGTACCGGCAATCTGATGCTGATCCTTGACCGGGGCCTGACGCGTAACCGTCACGTCTTTGCATACTTCGCGTGGCGTTTTCACGGTCTGTTTGACCGGCTGCACCGCCAATACCTCAGCGTATTCCGGCCCACTCTTGACCAGGTTGTAGGTGGCTACAGCACCTCCGGCAGTCACACCGACCGCCCCCAGAACCGCACCCACCAGCATTGACTTGTTCACGTGAACCTCCTGATCGTACCTGCAGGACATTGCCTGCCTTCTCCCTGCCTTGGAGCATAAAAAAAGGCGCGAGTTCAATACTCGCGCCTTCTTATACGACCAACTGCGTGGGAAAAAGCCCTATGGAAGCTCGTCCACACCCTCGGCCTTGGCCGGAGGAATCAGGTCTTCACTGCTCAGGTTCAGCCAGATCAGCACCACGTTGGCGATGTAGATCGACGAGTAGGTACCGGCCATGACACCGATGAACAGCGCCAGCGAGAAGCCCCACAGGTTGTCGCCGCCGAAGAACAGCAGCGCAGCGATGGCCAGCAAGGTCGATACCGACGTAGCGATGGTCCGCAGCAAGGTCTGGGTGGTCGAGATGTTGATGTTCTCGATCAGCGAGGCCTTGCGCAGTACCCGGAAGTTCTCCCGCACCCGGTCGAATACAACGATGGTGTCGTTGAGCGAGTAACCGATGATCGCCAACACCGCCGCCAGCACCGTCAGGTCGAAGGTGATCTGGAAGAACGACAGGATACCCATGGTCACGACCACGTCGTGAACCAGCGAGAGGATCGCACCGAGGGCGAACTTCCACTGAAAGCGGAACGCCAGGTAGATCATGATGCCGCCCAGGGCCAGCAACATGCCCAGACCACCCTGGTCACGCAACTCTTCGCCGACCTGCGGGCCGACGAACTCGACGCGCTTGACCACCGCCGGGTTGTCGGTGCTGACCTTCTGCAGCGCCTCGGAGACGCGGTTACCCAGCATCGGATCATCGCCAGGCATGCGCACCAGCAGGTCGGTGGTAGCACCGAAACTCTGCACCACGGCCTCGTGGAAGCCGGCCTTGACCAGCTCCTCACGGACTTCGCCGAGGTTGGCCGGACGCTCGTAGGTCAGCTCGATGAGCGTACCGCCGGTGAAGTCCAGACCGAAGTTGAGACCTTTATAGAACCAGCTGAACAGCGCCAGTACGGTAAGAAGCAGGGTGATGCCGAACGCAACGTTGCGCACACCCATGAAGTTAATGGTACGTAACATGGCAGCCCCTTAAACCCACAGCTTCTTGATATCACGCCCGCCGCAGGTCAGGTTGACCATTGCACGGGTAACCATTACGGCCGTGAACATCGAGGTGAAAATCCCGAGGGACATGGTAACCGCGAAGCCCTTGACCGGACCGGTACCCATGGCGAAGAGGATGCCGCCGACCAGCAAGGTGGTCAGGTTGGCGTCGACAATCGCGGTGTAGGCACGGTTGAAGCCTTCGTGGATGGCGCGTTGTACCGACATGCCATTGGCCAGCTCTTCGCGAATCCGCGAGAAGATCAGCACGTTGGCGTCGACCGCCATACCCATGGTCAGAACGATACCGGCGATACCCGGCAGGGTCAGGGTTGCACCCAGTAGCGACATCAGCGCCAGCAGCATGACCATGTTACCGGCCAGGGCGATGGTGGCGATCAGACCGAAGAAGCGGTAGATGGCCATGATGAACAGCGAGACGAACAGCATGCCCCACAGGGATGCGTCGATACCCTTGGTGATGTTGTCAGCACCCAGGCTCGGACCGATGGTACGCTCTTCAGCGAAGTACATCGGCGCGGCCAGGCCACCGGCACGCAGCAGCAGGGCCAGTTCCGAGGATTCACCCTGCCCGTTCAGGCCAGTGATACGGAACTGGCTGCCCAGAGGCGACTGAATGGTCGCCAGGCTGATGATTTTCTTCTCTTCGGTGAAGGTCTGGACGGCGACGTCTTTTTCCACACCATCAACCATCTGCTTGACGTAGCGCGTGGTTGGACGCTGCTCGATGAAGATCACCGCCATGCTGCGACCGACGTTGCTGCGGGTAGCGCGGCTCATCAGTTCGCCACCGTGACCATCCAGACGGATGTTCACCTGCGGACGGCCTTGTTCGTCGAAGCTGGCTTGTGCGTCGGTTACCTGGTCACCGGTGATGATCAGGCCACGCTCGACGGCTGCCGAACGACCGCCTTCACGGAACTCGAAGGTTTCAGTGGTCGCTTTCGATGCGCCCGGCTCGGCACCCAGACGGAATTCCAGGTTGGCGGTCTTGCCGAGAATACGCTTGGCTTCGGCAGTGTCCTGCACGCCTGGCAGCTCGACCACGATACGGTTGGCACCCTGGCGCTGTACCAGCGGCTCAGCCACGCCCAGCTCGTTGACCCGGTTACGGACCGTGGTCAGGTTCTGCTTGATCGAGTATTCACGGATTTCCGCGACCTTGGCCGGGGTAATCGCCAGACGCAGCACCGACAGGCCATTACGCTCGGTGGTGGTCAGCTCGAAATCGTTGAAATTCTTGCGGATCAGGCTACGGGCCTGTTCGCGGGAGGCATCATCGGAGAAGCCCAGCTGAATGCCGCCATCTTGTTGCGGCAGGCTGCGATAGCGCACGCGCTCTTTGCGCAGCAGGCTTTTGACTTCACCTTCGTAGACTTTCAGGCGGGCCGCCATGGCCTTGTCCATGTCCACTTCGAGCAGGAAGTGCACACCACCGGAAAGGTCCAGACCCAGCTTCATCGGGCTCGCACCCAGATTGCGCAGCCATTGCGGGGTAGTCGGGGCCAGGTTCAGAGCTACTACATAGTCGTCGCCCAGTGCCTTGCGCACTACATCCTTGGCTGGAAGTTGATCTTCCTGCTTGGTCAGACGCACCAGCGCGCCCTTGCCCTTCTCGCCCAGGCTCGCGGCCTTGACCTGGATACCGGCTTCGACGAGCGCTTTGCTCACGCGATCCAGATCCGCCTGAGTAACCTGCAGCGCCGTGCTGGCACCGCTGACCTGGACGGCCGGATCATCAGGGTAGAGGTTGGGAGCGGAATAAATAAAACCGATCGCCAGTACCACCAGGATCAGTGCGTATTTCCACAGAGGGTATTTGTTCAGCATCACGCCGCCCGTTCAAGACGCGGGGCGCCTTGCGCGCCCCGTCGATTGGTAAAAAACTGAAACTTAGATCGCTTTGAGCGTACCTTTTGGCAGGGTCGCGGCAACGGCGCCCTTCTGGAACTTCAGTTCAACGTTGTCGGACACTTCCAGTACCACGAAGTCATCGGCAACTTTAACGATCTTGCCAGCGATACCGCCGTTGGTGACAACTTCATCACCTTTTTGCAGGTTGCTCAGCAGGTTCTTCTGCTCTTTGGCACGTTTGGCCTGTGGACGCCAGATCATCAGGTAGAAGATGACCAGGAAGCCAACCAGGAAAATCCACTCGAAACCGGTTCCGGCAGGACCGGCGGCAGGTGCAGCAGCGTCCGCGTAAGCGGCGGGGATCAGAAAGCTCATTTAGCACTCCAGTTGCAATCAGTACTTGTTAGGGATCGACAGAACATCAGTCCAAGGGCGGCACAGGAAGCCCGCGCTTGGCGTAAAAGGCATCGACAAAGGCGGCCAATGTACCTTGTTGAATAGCCTCGCGTAAACCAGCCATCAACCGCTGGTAATGGCGCAAGTTATGGATCGTATTCAACATACTGCCCAACATTTCGCCGCACTTATCCAGGTGATGCAGATAAGCACGGGAGAAGTTCTGGCAGGTGTAGCAGTCACAGGTCGGATCCAGAGGCGAATCATCATGGCGATGGAACGCGTTACGGATTTTGATCACGCCGGTATCAACAAACAGATGACCGTTGCGCGCGTTGCGCGTGGGCATCACGCAATCGAACATGTCGACGCCGCGGCGCACACCCTCAACGAGATCTTCCGGCTTGCCTACCCCCATAAGGTAACGAGGTTTGTCAGCAGGCATCTGGCCCGGCAGGTAATCCAGCACCTTGATCATTTCGTGCTTGGGCTCGCCCACCGACAGGCCGCCGATGGCCAGGCCGTCGAAGCCGATCTTGTCCAGGCCTTCGAGCGAGCGCATGCGCAGGTCCTGGTGCATGCCACCCTGGACGATACCGAACAGCGCCGCGGTGTTGTCACCGTGGGCGTTCTTCGAGCGCTGAGCCCAGCGCAGCGACAGCTCCATGGAGACGCGCGCCACATCTTCATCGGCCGGGTACGGGGTGCATTCGTCGAAAATCATCACCACGTCGGAGCCCAGGTCACGCTGGACCTGCATCGACTCTTCCGGGCCCATGAACACCTTGGAACCGTCGACTGGCGAGGCGAAGGTCACGCCCTCTTCCTTGATCTTGCGCATCGCCCCCAGGCTGAACACCTGGAAACCGCCGGAATCGGTGAGGATCGGGCCCTGCCACTTCATGAAATCGTGCAGGTCGCCGTGGGCCTTGATCACCTCGGTACCCGGGCGCAGCCACAGGTGGAAGGTGTTGCCGAGGATCATGTGCGCACCGATGGCCTCGATGTCCCGCGGCAACATGCCCTTGACCGTGCCATAGGTACCCACCGGCATGAACGCCGGGGTTTCAACCACGCCACGGGGGAACGTCAGGCGGCCACGACGGGCCTTGCCGTCGGTGGCCAGCAATTCGAAGGACATACGACAGGTGCGACTCATGCTTGATCCTCGGGGCCGCGCGGCGCCGGATTGCGGGTGATGAACATGGCATCACCGTAACTGAAGAAGCGGTACCCGTTGTCGACCGCTGCCGCGTAGGCAGCCATAGTCTCGGGGTAACCGGCGAAGGCCGAAACCAGCATCAGCAGCGTGGATTCAGGCAAATGGAAGTTGGTGACCAGGGCATCGACGACATGGAACGGCCGGCCCGGGAAGATAAAGATGTCGGTGTCACCGCTGAAGGCCTTGAGCACGCCATCGCGGGCGGCGCTTTCCAGTGAACGCACGCTGGTGGTACCTACAGCAATCACCCGCCCGCCACGGGCACGACAAGCGGCGACGGCGTCGACCACGTCCTGGCCGACCTCCAGCCACTCTTTATGCATGTGGTGGTCTTCGATGCGCTCGACCCGCACCGGCTGGAAAGTACCCGCGCCGACGTGCAGGGTGACAAAGGCGGTTTCCACGCCCTTGGCAGCAATCCTGGCCATCAGCTCTTCATCGAAATGCAGCCCCGCCGTTGGAGCAGCCACAGCACCGGCGCGCTCGGCATACACCGTCTGATAGCGCTCGCGGTCGGCGCCTTCATCCGGACGGTCGATATAAGGAGGCAAAGGCATGTGCCCGACGCGGTCGAGCAGCGGCAGCACCTCTTCGGCAAAGCGCAGCTCGAACAGGGTGTCGTGACGGGCGACCATCTCGGCCTCGCCACCACCGTCGATGAGAATCTGCGTACCGGGTTTGGGCGACTTGCTTGAACGCACATGGGCCAGTACCCGATGGCTGTCCAGCACCCGCTCGATCAGGATTTCCAACTTGCCGCCGCTGGCCTTCTGGCCAAACAGACGCGCCGGAATCACCCGGGTATTGTTGAACACCATCAGATCGCCCGGGCGCAAGTGCTCGAGCAGATCGGTGAACTGGCGATGAGCCAGCGCCCCGCTCGGCCCGTCCAGGGTCAATAGCCGGCTGCTGTGGCGCTGCGCCAACGGATGGCGAGCGATCAGGGAATCAGGGAGCTCAAAGGAAAAATCAGCGACGCGCATGATGGTGTTCGGTTTGACAGGGCCGCAAAGTTTAGCCGAAAAGACGAAAATTGACCATGAAACCTGATTGACCAACGGTAGGCACCTCTCTATACTTCGCCGCCACAAGCCCTGATGGCGGAATTGGTAGACGCGGCGGATTCAAAATCCGTTTTCGAAAGGAGTGGGAGTTCGAGTCTCCCTCGGGGCACCAAACGCATGAAAAAGCCGACTGCAAAGTCGGCTTTTTTGTGGGCGCCATTCCGGTAAAAGCGGGCTTGCCGCACGATCCGATGCGGCTCACAAACCGCCATCGCGGGGCAAGCCCGCTCCCACATGGAAAACAGAAAACAAAAACCCCCTGTTACATCCGTAACAGGGGGCTTTGGATTAAACCTTGAATGGATTAATCAGTGCAGCTCTAAAATTACTGCTGCTGAGGCAGTTTGTCGATTGGACCGCAACCGCCAATAATTTTAGAAACGGAAACCGAAGGGTGGAACAGGTAGTCGTACGAGCAGTTCTTTGGCTGGTTGTAGACTTGACCAGTGCAACCCGAGAGCAGTGCTACGCCCGATACTACAGCTACAGCAACCGATGCTTTCAACAGCTTTTTCATACAAAGTCCTTTAAATTATGAAGCACCGCCTTAATGGCGGAAGCGCGATTATACGGAAAACATATCGAACTCTCCAGTCGGCTGCGGCGCTCGCTTGCAGGCCATCTTGACCGATAAAAAGTCTTCGCCCCGATGGCGCAATCGGACTCAATCACGGCGCAATCGACAAACACGCCGATCAATACTCCTGGGTAATGTGGCCTGGCCTTTTTTAGCCGTGCGTTCGTCGTGATGACTGATCGATTAGAACAACTTGCGCGTTTCAGCTATGCAACTTCAAAGGTGTTCGAAGGGGAAGGAGTGATGTTCGCCTAACGGTCAGTCAGTGCGTCCCAAGATCAAACACAAAGAGAATAAGCATAATGATCAGCTTGGGCTCCGAAGATTCGAAGGGTCAGTTGGCGCAGGGATTCAAGCCACGCCATGTCACCATGCTTTCCATCGCCGGCATCATCGGTGCCGGGTTGTTCGTCGGCTCCGGGCACGCCATTGCCGCTGCCGGCCCGGCAGCAATTCTGGCCTACTTCCTGTCCGGCATCCTGGTCATTCTGGTCATGCGCATGCTCGGCGAGATGGCCGTCGCCAATCCCGATACCGGCTCGTTTTCCACCTATGCCGATCAGGCCATCGGGCCTTGGGCAGGCTTTACCATTGGCTGGATGTACTGGTGGTTCTGGGTGCTGGTTATTCCCATCGAAGCACTGGCCGCCGGACATGTACTAAACAGCTGGCTCCCCCAGGTCGAATCCTGGTTGTTTGCCCTGCTGTCGATCATTGTCCTGGCGGCAACCAACCTGTTCAGTGTGGCCAAGTACGGTGAGTTCGAATTCTGGTTCGCCATGTTCAAGGTGCTGGCGATCATTGCCTTCATCAGCCTCGGCGCCGCAGTACTAATGGGCTGGGTGCCGGACCGGGAAGTCAGCGGCTTCAGTCGCCTGCTGGCCGAGCATGGCGGCTTCGCGCCCAACGGCGCCTCTGCCGTGGTCGGCGCCTTTATCACGGTCATGTTCAGTTTTATCGGCATCGAGGCCGTGACCATCGCCGCCGCCGAATCGCAGAGTCCGGCGAAGAACATCGCCAAGGCCACGCGCTCGGTGATCTGGCGGATCGGGGTGTTCTACCTGCTGTCGATATCGGTGATCATTTCCATCGTGCCCTGGAACGACCCGCAACTGGCGTCAGTGGGCTCTTATCAGCGCGCACTGGAGCTGATGAACATTCCCCACGCCAAGTTCATGATGGATGTGGTGGTACTGGTGGCAGTGGCCAGCTGCATGAATTCGTCAATCTATATTGCCTCACGCATGCTCTATTCGCTGGGCAAGCGTGGCGAGGCGCCGCGACAAGTGAAGGTGACCTCCAAGGTCGGCGTGCCGCGGACCGCAGTGATTGCCAGTACGGTGTTGGGAGCAGTGATTACGGTAGTCAGCTACTTTGCCCCGGCCGGCCTGTTCCAGTTCCTGCTGGCCAGTTCCGGCGCCATCGCCTTGTTGGTGTACCTGGTCATCGCCATCTCGCAACTGCGCATGCGCCGCAGGCTGCAGCAACAAAACACCCGCCTCGACTGCCAGATGTGGCTGTTTCCCTGGCTGACCTATGCCGTCATCGTCTTTATCGTCGCCGCGCTCGGGGTCATGCTGGTGACCCCGAATCACCGTTCCGAGGTGACCTCGACCATCGGTCTGGCGCTGGTCATTTCATTGCTCGGCATCGTGCTGACGCGCCAGCACGGGCAGCCGTCGCGCTCCGCTCAACAACTGGGTAAAACCTGAATTCAAACCCGAGGCAGTTGGTGGGTCACGCAGTGAATGCCGCCCCCGCCCGCAGCAATGGCATCGATATTGAGCTGTACCACCTCACGGTCCGGGTACAGCTCGGTCAGCAGTTTGAAGGCCTTGGTATCAGCGGCCTTGTCACCAAACTGCGGAGCAATCACCGCGCCGTTGATGACGAAGTAGTTGATGTAACCGGCGGCAAAATCCGGGTTGTTCTTGCTGAACTTGCTGTTACGCGGATTCAGCGGTGGCGACACGGTATGCACCTTGAGCGTGCGGCCGTCGGCGTCTGTGGCGCTCTTGAGGATCTCCAGGTGCGCCTTGGTGACCTTGTGGTCGTAGGAGTCGGGATCGGTGTCGAGGTTGGCGATGATCACCCCAGGCTCGACAAAGCGCGCGTAGAAATCGACATGGGCATCGGTGATGTCCTTGCCCTTGATACCCGGCAGCCAGATGATCTTGCGCAGACCTAAACGAGCCTTCAGTTCCTCTTCGACCTCGGCCTTGCTCCAGCCGGGGTTGCGGTTGCCATTGATCCAGCAGCTTTCGGTCATGATACCGGTGCCGTGACCGTCCACTTCGATACCGCCGCCCTCGCCCACCAGCTCGCTGCGCAGGTAAGTCGCCTCGGCATCGTCCGCCAGCAATCGCGCCACTCGGGCATCGTATTTATGCTGCTGCTTGTTGCCCCAGCCGTTGAAGTTGAAATCGACCGCGCCCAGGTCGCCCTGTTCGGTGATCACAAAGTTGGCACCGATGTCACGCATCCAGATGTCGTCCAGCTCGGTGGTGACAAAGGTAGTGTTCTTGCTGCCGCACAATTCTTGCGCCAGCTCCCGTTCACTTTCACGGCACAGCACAACGACCGGCTGGTAACGTGCGATGGTGCTGGCAATCCGGCCGATGGCTTCTTGCACATCAGCGGTGAAGTCTTCCCAGATGGCCTCCTGCGCGCCAAAAGAAACATAGGCACACTCCTGCTGGTCGCCCTCATCTGGCATGAACCAGCGTTTGCCGCCGGCCGCCAGCGACTGCGGGACATTCAGTCCAAAGCCCATGGAGGCGACCAGACCCAGGCCTGCGGTCGCTGACACCTGTTTTATAAACTCACGACGCGTTGGCATCTGTTCGACTCTCTATCAATTCGTGTGCGGGTGCCGGGCAATCAGCTGCCCGGTGCGGTCTTGAACTTGGTCCACACGCGCATCCGCGCACGCATGTCGGACTGCGGAATATCCTTGCCGGTCACCAGCCGCTCGAAGGTGGCTTCTGCCGGGTAGATGTCCGGGTTGTTGCGCATCTGTGGATCGACATCCGGGCGCGCCTTGGCGTTCGAAGTCGGGTATCCGGTGAAATTGCTGATGGCCGCCATGTTCTCCGGGCGCATGACAAAGTTGATGAAGGTATAGGCGTACTCCGGGTGTTTGGCATCTACCGGAATGGCCATGTTGTCCATCCACACCGTGGTGCCCTCCTTGGGGATACGGTACTGGAAGCTGACTTTCTTGCCTGCCGAATCAGCCGTACGCTGGGCCTGGGTCATGTCGCCGCTGTAACCGAGCGACAGGCACAGGTTGCCGTTGACCAGGTCAGTGACCGGTTGCGACTGGAACTTGCGGATATACGGCCGAATCTTCAGCAGCAGATCGCTGGCAGCGGCCAGGTCCTCGCGCTTGGCGCTACGGGGATCGCGGCCCAGGTAGTTGAGGACCACGGCCAGCACTTCGTCCGGCGAATCGATCATCGAGATTCCGCAGTCCGCGAACCGCGCGGCAAGCTCAGGCTTGAACAGCAGGTCGAGGCTCTCCACCGGTGCATCCGCCATACGCTGGCGGATCTGCTCGTCGTTGTAGGTCAGACCGATGGTGCCCCAGGTGTAGGGCACTGTAGCCTTGCTGGCGTGCGGGTAATGGGTGCGCAGCTTCTGCAAGCCCGGTTCGACATCGGCCAGCGCCTCAAGCTTTGAAGGGTCGAGCGCCTGTAGGCTGCCGGCACGCATCAAGCGCTCGGCCACAGTGTCACCCGGGAAGATCAGGTCGTAACCGCTGCCGCCGGTCATCAGCTTGGCCTCCAGCACTTCACTGCCATCCATGACGTCGTAGATCACCTTGATCCCGGTTTCGGCGGTGAACCTCGACAGCGTGTCCTCGGCAAAGTAATCCGCCCAGTTGTACAGGCGCAGGGTCTTGTCCTCGGCCTGCGCCGTGGTCAGGGTGGACCCCAGCACCAGGCCGAGGGTCAGCAGCAAACGCTTGTGGCTGATGTTCATGTCACACCCCTTGAGTCTTCCAGCATGCATTGACTTGACGACCATCGAGCCCCAGCAGCGCGGCGTACATCTCCGGGCGGCGATCGCGGTAGATCCCCCAGGTCTGGCGCTCTTCACGCATCGCTGCCAGGTCCAGTTGCTGCAGCAGCACACCGGGCGTTTCGCGGTCGGCTTCGACCAGCAATTTGCCTTTGTGGTTGCTGATGAACGACGAGCCGTAGAAGGTCATTTGCAATTCCGGATCGGTAGTCGCCGCCTCCAGACCCACGCGGTTGGCCGCCACCACCGGCAGAATATTGGCTGCCGCGTGACCGCGCATCGCCATCTGCCAGTGATCACGCGAATCGAGTTCGGCCGCGCCCGGTTCAGAGCCGATAGCGGTCGGGAACAGCAACACTTCAGCGCCCATCAGCGCCAGGCAGCGTGCGGTCTCGGGGAACCACTGGTCCCAGCAAATGCCCACACCGAGGCGCCCGAAAGCCGTGTCCCAAACGCGGAAGCCGGTATCGCCAGGGCTGAAGTACTCCTTCTCCTGATAACCGATGGCGTTAGGGATATGAGTCTTGCGATACACCCCCAACAGACGGCCGTCGGCATCGGCCACACTCAGCGAGTTGAAGTAGGCGTTGCCGGCCTTCTCGAACCAGCTCAACGGCAATACCACACCCAATTCCCGCGCCAGTGCGGCGAAGCGTTTGAGCACCTGACTGTGTTGATACTCCTCCGCCAGTGCCAGATGTTTGTGATGCTGCTCGATGCAGAAGTACGGCGTGGCAAACAACTCCTGTAGCAGAATCACCTGAGCCCCTTGAGCGGCCGCTTCGCGCACCAGTTGCTCGGCCCGGTCAAGGTTGTGCTGCAGGTTCCAGGTGCATGGCATCTGCGTAGTGGCGACGGTCAGTAGCGTCATGGCATCACCCCTTCACCGGCCAGGCCGGCTGCTGCTGGGTGATGCAATGCACGCCACCGCCGCCGTGGGCCAGGTTGTTGATCTGCACCGGCACCACTTCACGTCCCGGGAACGCCTTGGCCAATACCTCGGCCGCCGCCTTATCGGCTTCGATACCGTAGGCCGGCATGATGATCGCGCCATTGGCGATGTAGAAGTTGGTGTAGGAGGCGCAGAACACCTCGGTATCGACATCCACCGCTTCGCTGGCTTCATACAGTTCAAGCATTTCAAAACGGCGCCCCTGAGCATCAGTGGCCAGCTCCAGCGCCCGACGATTTTCCCGTGCGACCTTGGCATACACCGAACTCTGGTCACGAGTAGCATCGACCAGCAATACACCGGGGCGAGCAAAGGCGCAGACACCATCAACGTGGCCGTCGGTCATATCGCCAGTGACATAGTCCGGATCGCCCGGCAGCCAGATGGTTTTCTTTACGCCGAGAAAGCGGGTGAAGATCTCCTCGATCTCGGCCTTGGTCATCCCCGGGTTGCGGTTGGGGTTGAGCAACACCGACTCGGTGGTGATCAGGGTGCCCTCGCCGTCAACATGGATAGCGCCGCCTTCGTTGCTCAAGGCCGTGCCAAAACAGTCGAGGCCGAGTTGATTGAGCACGCGCCGCGCCAGGCTTTCATCCAGATCGTGTGCCGATTTGCCGCCCCAGGCGTTGAAGCGCCAGCTGACCCCGGCCAGCCCGTGTTGCGGGTGGCAGATAAAGCTTGGGCCGGAGTCGCGGCACCAGCTGTCGTTGACCGCCAGTTCGATCAGCTCGATGTTCGCCCCGCACAGGTCGCTGGCGCTGGCACGGGCAGACGGATCCACCACCATCTTGACTGGTTCGAAGCGCGCAATGGCATTGGCAACACGGGCAAAGTCCACCTGAACCTGCTCCAGAGTCACGCCCCAGCCGGACTCCCACAACGCCTGGTTGTGCGGCCAGACCATCCAGGTCGCTGCATGGTTCACCCACTCTGCGGGCATGAACCAACCACTGCTCAGATCGCCATTGCGCTGCATGCTTCTCACCTTTCAGTTAAGGGATATTAATTACTGAAAACCGCTGCTGCGGTGATGAATACAATGCTATGGCTTCATAATTGCGCGAACAAACGATAGATTTAGCCGACAACTGATCAGTAGAGCTTATCAATGCTAAAGCACTGGCCTCCCTTGAATGCCCTGCGCGGCTTTGAAGCCGCTGCCCGTCTGGGCAGCTTTCACAAAGCGGCAGAAGAGCTGCACCTGACCCAGTCTGCGATCAGCCAGCAGATCCGCAGCCTGGAAACCTTCCTTGAGCAGCCGCTGTTTCATCGCAGTGGTCGTAGCGTCAGCCTGACCGACGCCGGTTACGACCTGCAGAGCACCACCCAGGCCATGCTGCAGCAGTTGTCAGTGGGCATCCGGCGCCTGGAGCAGTACCGCAAGCCCAATCAACTGGTGGTCAACACCACCCCGGCGTTCGCCCGGCACTGGTTGCTGCCGCGCCTGGGAGATTTCCATCGCCAGCACCCCGAGGTGGATCTGTGGCTGTTCACCAGCTTTGATCCGCCGGACATGGCCACCCAGACCATCGACCTGAGCCTGCGCGATGACCTCAGCGCCCAGGCCGAGTGCAGCCACCAGACCCTGTTTCGCGACCGCCTTTATCCGGCCTGCCACCCTGACCTGCTCAAAGTGCCCGCAGAACAGCGCACCACCTTGCATGGCGAACGGGAAATGGACTGGAGTCATTGGGTGGTTGAGGGGGGCGAGGATGTAGGCCAGCGCAGCAGCGGCTTGAACTTCTCCGATCCTGGCTTGCTGCTCGATGCAGCGTGCGCTGGCCATGGCATCGCACTGGTCAGCCAGTTGCTCGCCACCCAGGCCTGTACGCAAGGGCTATTGCAGCCGCTGTGCGCGCAAACCGTGCGTGGGCCTGACTGGAGTTGCCTGATTCATCGGGACAGTGAGAAGAGCCCGTTGACGCGGAGTTTCAGTACCTGGTTGCAGGCTAGTCTGGCGGTTGATGGTGTTGGTTGATTCAGGCAGTGCCACGGACCTTCGTAATATATCCAAGCGCTCTGATGAGCTCATCACGATCACCGCCAGCCAACACTAGAGCCAGGTACTCAATGATCGCCTCATCGCTGTCCAGCAGTGCTGCCATATCGAATGTGCTGAGTGTCAGGCTCATGATCAATCGTCCTTGGCCAGCTTTCTGGCCTGTTGAATATCGTCGGGCGCGACGATTTTTCTCACAATGCCATTGCCGAATAGGGTGGTGCGCGCAGCAATTTCGCTATTTCGTGTAGTCCATTTCCCAAGCATACTCCCCGGGCACTTCAGCTGTTGCGCCTGCCTCGGTAGCTGCCTAGTCTTGGCCGGTCGTTGCTAATTCAACGACCGGTTTTGACAGACCGTCCTTACTTAGGCGCTACAACTGCCGTTATGGCAGCTGTACGTGGGGCACATTCGTGTGCGCCGGGTTCCTAAGTCCCTGGTCTGTCAACCCGCGTACAGCTGCCACCCATTCGTTTGACAGCGGTAAGTGGTAGCTCCACAGAGACTTAGGAACTGACCATGCTGAAAATCGTCCCCGATCCCCCGCTTCTCCCCACCGAATCCCCTTTCTGCCTTGAAGATGCCTTGGTGTATGCCTCCGAGCACCTGACTTGTGCCCTGGCCGTAACCCAACAGGCGGTGTCGCTGCACCCGGACTTGCATGGACAAGCGTTGGTGCGTGCTGCGGTGCATGAGATGGAGAATGCGCGCAGCCGTGTTGAGCAGGCGTTGGCCTGTGTCCAGATGCAATAGCTGATAGCGACCGCTTCGCGCTCGATCGCCGGCTTCGCCAACTCCCACAGGGTCCAAGCGCACCTGGGACCCTGTGGGAGTTGGCGAAGCCGGCGATGGGCGCAACGCTCACTCAGAGTGATCACTCATGACGGCAAGGGATGCGCATTTTCCAGGTGAGCCTGCAGGCGTAATCAGCAACCACTCAAAGTCGCCGGACGACGCTCACCCTCGAAGAAGAACGGACGAATACGCACACCGATCACGTTGCCGGCATACGCCGCGATCAACCACAACCAGCCATGCACGCTGCCCGAGGCGATGCCGCTGAAGTACGCGCCGATGTTGCAGCCGTAAGCCAGGCGCGAACCGTAGCCCAGCAGCAGGCCGCCTATCACCGCCGCCACCAGCGAGCGCGTGGGAATGTTCAGATTAGGAGCGAAGCGACCGGCCAGGCCAGCAGCCAACAGCGCACCGAGAACAATGCCGATATCCATCACCGTGGTCACATCCTCCCACAGCGGCGAAGCCAGCGCCTTGGCGTTGGCCGGCACCTGCCAGAACGCCCAGCTGCCGACGTCCACACCCAGGCCACCAAGGGTTTTCGCGCCCCACAAGGCGAATGCCGAGGTGATCCCCCACGGACGCCCGGCCAACGCCAGGGTCAGGTAGTTGAGCAGCGCCAAGGCCACCGCGCCCCACAGCAGCGGCCATGGCCCACGCAGAAAGCGACGCAGCCCTTGATGCTCACTGTGCGGCGCGGTTTCCAGCAGACCATGACGGCGGCGCTCCAGCACCACCGTTAGCCAGGCAATCAGCGCGAACACCACCAGGCTCACGAGCAAGGCCGGCATCAGACCAAATGCCTGAACAATCGAAGTCGCCGGGAACGATGGCAGGGAGAACCACCAGTCAACGTGGTGGGTGGCGGTCACCGAGCCGATGATGAAAAACAGCAGGGTGACCAGCATCCGCGCGTTGCCGCCGCCGACCGTGAACAACGTGCCGGAAGCGCAACCACCGCCCATTTGCATGCCGATGCCGAAGATGAACGCACCGAACACCACTGAAACCCCGGCCGGCGCCACCAACCCCTTGACCGGCTGGCCGAACAAGGTCCCGGCATCCAGCGCCGGGAAGAACAGCAGCACGGCAATCGTCAGCATCACCATCTGTGCCCGCAGACCCGCGCCGCGGCGTTCGTTGATGAACACGCGCCAGGCCGAGGTAAAACCGAAGGCGGCGTGGTACAGGGTCAGGCCCAGGGCGGCACCGACGATCAACAGCAGCACTTGATTGCCGCCGACGTTGGCGTTGAGGAACAACGCGCCGATCAGCAGCAGTACCAGGGCGAACAGCGGCGCACCGAGGCGGCGTTCAGGCACGGTGGGAACAGAAAGACTCATGGCAATATCCGCGTGGCGATTTTACAGGCAGCGATTGTACCTGCGCTGACCGCCAGGCAGTGTAGGATTCCTGCCACCCTCCTGCTTGAGCGAGCCACCTTATGCAGCTGACCCATCGCCCCGTCCAGGCCACGGACATCGCTACCCTCTGCTGTTTCCCCCAAGGCCCGGACGAACTCTTCTACATGTTCCCCAAGGCCCACTACCCGCTGACCCCGGCGCAACTGAGCGATGCCATCGCCCAGCGCGAGGGATCGACGGTGGTCGAGGGCGACGGTACGGTGCTGGCCTTTGCCAATTTCTACAAAGCCGAACACGGCGGTGTCTGCGCCCTAGGCAACGTGGTGGTAGCCCCGGCTGCCCGCGGCCATGGTGTGGCGCGGTATCTGGTGCAGCGCATGATCGAGCTGGCCCGCCAGCAGTTCGATGCCCGTGAAGTCTGGGTGTCGTGCTTCAACAACAATACCGCTGGGTTGTTGCTCTATCCCCAACTGGGCTTTGTGCCCTTCGCCATTGAGGAACGCCAGGGGCCAGGCAATACAAGGGTAGCCCTGGTGCAGATGAAGCAAACACTCAAACCCTCACAAAGCGCTGCCTGAGCAGGTCGCTCAGGGCATCCACCAGCAACACCAGCACCAGCATGGCCATGATCACAGTGCTGGCCTGGGCTTCCTGGAACAGGCTCAAGGTGGTGTAGAGCATCTGCCCCAGACCACCGGCGCCGACAAAGCCGAGCACGCTGGCCATACGGATGTTGTTCTCCCAGCGGTACAGGCTGTAAGCCAGCAACTGCGGCCAGAGGTTGGGCAAGGTACCGAAGCAGAACGCAGCCACCTGGCTGCCACCCTGCAGGCGGATCGCCGCGGCTGGCTCTGGCGGGGTGTTTTCCAGCGCTTCGGCAAACAGTCGGCCAAGCACGCCAGTGGTGTGCAAGGCCAACGCCAGGGTACCGGCATTCGGCCCCAGGCCCGCCGCCAGCACGGTCAGCGCCGCCCAGACCAACTCCGGTATCGCGCGCAGGCCGTTGAGCAACAAACGCGCAGCACCTTGCAACGGCCAACCGAAACGCCCCGCTGCCGGCAAGGCAATCAACAGGCCGAGCATGACCGCGAGCAGCGTACCCAGGCCGGACATGGCCAGGGTCTCCAGGGCGCCCTTGCCCACCGCGCGCAAGTGCTCCGGGCTCAGGTCAGGGCTGAGGAAGCGCGCCGCATAAGCGCCCATCTGGCCTAGCCCACCGTTACCAAACAGTGCCTGCAAATCCAGACTCAGGTAGGCGAACGACCCTGCCACTGCCGCCAACAAAGCGAGGGTCAGCGCGGCATTGATCAGCCGTCTCATGCCAACCTCCCGCGCAACAAGCGGCTCAGTTGATCGGCCAGCCATACCAGCGCCAGGAAGGCCAGCAACATGCTCGCCACCTCGGCACCGGCGAACATGCGCAGCGACAAATCGATCTGCTGCCCCAGCCCGCCCGCGCCAACAAACCCCATCACCACCGATGCGCGGATTGCACATTCCCAGCGATACACCGTATAGGACACCAGCTCCGCCGCCGCATCCGGCAGGATGCCGTAGAAAAAGGCACTCAGCCGGCTACTGCCAGCCTGCAACAGCGCATGCGCGGGACGCTGATTGATCGATTCGAAAATCTCTGCGTAAACCTTGCCGAGCATGCCGCTATAGGTGATGGCGATGGCCAGCACCCCGGCAGTCGGCCCCAGGCCTACGGCGCGAACAAACAGCAGCGCCCAGACGATTTCCGGCACGCTGCGCAGGAAGATCAGCAACCCGCGTACCGGCAGACGCACGGTGCGCGACCAGAACCCCAGGCGACCGCCACGCGAGGCGGCGCCCAGCGACAGCGCGCGGCTGGCGAGCAGGCTGGCCGGTATCGCCAGCAACAGGGCCAGGGCCATACCCGCAGTGGCCATCGCCAGGGTTTGTAGAATCGCTTCCCATAACAGGTCGAGAAACTCGGGATCATGCGCAGGCGGCCAGAAGCCACTGACGAAGTTGGCCATCTGGCGGCGATTTTCCGCCTCCAGCAGCACACCGGGATTGAGCTCGCTCACCTGGATGCCAGGCCATAGCAAGGCAATTGCCAGCACCGTCAGCAGCAGCCGGGGCAACGCTGCCGGGTCGCGCTTGTCAGCTGTCAGCATCGTGGAATCTGCAGGTTCAGCGTCGGCAGCGGCACTTGTGGCGACCCCAGATGCTCGTTAGCGTACAGCGCATCGAGCATGTCGACGGAAACCTCAGAGGCTGGGCGATCAAATGCCACCTGCCCTTCACGAATACCAATCACCCGCGGGAAATGCGCCAGCGCCAGCTCTACCGCATGCAGGCTGGCGACCAGGGTAATACCGCGTTCGCTGGCATGCTGATTAAGGGTTTTCAGGCTGTGCTCGGCCAGCACCGGATCCATGGCCGAGACCGGCTCGTCGGCGAGCAGAATGTCCGGCTGCTGGTACAAGGCCCGGGCGATACCGACCCGCTGCAATTGCCCACCCGACAGTTGCCCGCACTGGGCGAACAGCTTGTCGGCCATCCCCAGCCCGGACAACACTGCACGCACACCCGGGATATCCGAGGGATGCAACAAGTTCAGCAGTCCGCGCAGTGTGCTCCACTGGCCCAGGCGCCCGGCCAGCACCGCAGTCACCACTCGCTGCCGGGGTGGCAGCGGCGGTGCCTGATGGATCAGGCCGATTCGCGCACGCAAACGCTGACGCGCACGCGCCGACAACCGCCAAGGCGCTTCACCGAGCAGCTCGACACTGCCGGTGGTAGGCGCCATGGCGCTGGCAATCAATTGCAGCAAACTGGACTTGCCGGCGCCCGAAGGACCGATGATCGCCACCCGCTCACCCGCCTCTACGCGCAGGTCTATCGCCTGCAGCGCCTGAACCTGACCATGACGCAGACTCGTGCCATTGAGCTGGATCGTCACTTGAGCAACTCAGCAGCGCGAGCAGCCTCCTCGATACCCTTGTAGTTGTCCGGGCTGGTTTCGATAAAGCGGCTGGCGGCTTGCAGGTCGAGGATCGCCTTGTCGGCCGGGTTGGCCGGATCGAGGCTCAGGAAGGCCTGTTTGATCTTCTCTTTCAAGGCAGGATCAAGGCTGCCACGCACGGTCCAGTTGTAGTCGTAATAGCTCGGGGTGGTGGCGAACACCTTGACCTTGCTGGTGTCGACCTTGCCCGAGGCCACCAGTTTTTCCCAGACACTGGCGTTGAGCACACCGGCATCGACCTTACCGGCCTGCACCCAGGCAGCGGTAGCGTCGTGGGCACCGGAATAGGCAACCCGGCTGAAGTAAGTCTCAGGCTTGATGTTGTCGTCCTTGAGCATGAAGTAACGCGGCATCAGGCTGCCGGAGGTGGACGAAATCGAACCGAAGGCAAAGGTCTTGCCCTTGAGGTCGGCCAGGCTCTTGATGCCAGGGTTGGCGGTGATGAATTTGCTGGTGAATTTGGCGTCCTGCTCACGCTGCACCAAGGGTGTTGCAGTGGGGCTCTTCAGGTGCACTTGAACAAAGGTGAATCCGCCCAGCCAGGCCATGTCCAGACGGTCGGTGGCCAGCGCCTCGACCACTGCCGGGTAGTCGGCCACCGGCACGAACTCGACCTTCATGCCCAGCTTTTGCTCCAGGTATTCGCCCAACGGCTTGAACTTGCGCAGCAGTTCAGTCGGCGCCTCGTCAGGGATAGCGCTGACCTTCAGAGTATCGGCCGCCTGGGCCAGGAGGGATGAGCAAGACAGCACGAGGCCGGCGAACAGCGCCAGAGGACGTTTGAGCATGAGGGATTCTCCGGTTCAATAGCGGGGAAAGAGCCAACATCAGGCTGGTTCCAGAATTATAAGAGGCATCGGCGCAAAGACCAGCTTTGCTACAATCGGGCCTCACGATTTTTCGAGGTGCGTATGAGCGAGCCGATTCGTCTGACCCAGTACAGCCACGGCGCCGGTTGTGGCTGCAAGATCTCTCCGAAGATGCTCGAGGTGATTCTCGCCGAGAGCGGCACCCAGGCCCTGGACCCGAACCTCTGGGTCGGCAATGCCTCGCGCGATGATGCGGCAGTCTACGCCCTCGATGACGAACGCGGTGTGGTCTCGACCACCGACTTCTTCATGCCGATTGTCGATGACCCGTACGACTTCGGCCGCATTGCCGCCACCAACGCCATCAGCGATATCTACGCCATGGGCGGTGACCCGTTGATGGCCATCGCCATTCTCGGCTGGCCGATCAATGTGCTGGCCCCGGAAGTGGCCCGCGAAGTGATCCGCGGGGGCCGCGCCGTGTGTGCCGAAGCCGGTATTCCGCTGGCTGGCGGTCACTCCATCGACGCCCCCGAGCCGATCTTCGGCCTCGCGGTAACCGGCGTCGTGCAAAAGCGCCACATGAAGCGCAACGACACCGCCACTCAAGGCTGCCGCCTGTACCTGACCAAGCCGCTGGGCATCGGCATCCTCACCACCGCCGAGAAAAAAGCCAAACTGCGCGACCAGGACAAAGGCCTGGCCCGCGACTGGATGTGCACCCTCAACACCCCCGGCAGCCGCTTCGGCAAGCTTG
>OEPS010000227.1_pt1 | contig 21179 bp, 21 predicted proteins | sample 1539411 | NCBI WGS metagenome assembly OEPS01 (sample SAMN02671747, study PRJEB22543) | soil metagenome | biome: bacteria | place: China:Hunan Province, Lengshuijiang City | collected 2012-10-15 | depth 0.08m m
TTGCGACCGCTGCGGTCGATCGCCGGCTTCGCCAGCTCCCACCATTTAGGTATCAGCGAAATGGGATACCTGTGGGAGCCGGCCTTGCCGGCGATGGGGTTTACGCCGCTTCCCTGCCCCGCGCTACCGCCTGGGCCGCCGCCAGCATTGCCCGCAACAGCACTGCGCAACCATCGGCGAGGTCCTCAGGCGCGGCATTCTCGATTTCGTTGTGGCTGATCCCGCCTTCACAGGGCACGAAAATCATCCCGGCCGGCCCCAGCTCGGCGAGAAAGATCGCGTCATGGCCGGCGCCGCTGACGATGTCCATGTGTGACAAGCCCAGGCCCTGAGCCGCACTGCGCACGGCCTCGACACAGCCGTCGGCGAAGTACAGCGGCGGGAAGTCCGCCGTCGGTGTCAGGGTATGGCTCAGCCCATGCTGCTCGCAGGTGCTGCTGATCACATCGCGGACCTGGGCGATCATCGAGTCCAGGCGCGCCGGCTCCAGGTGACGGAAATCCAGGGTCATGCGCACCTCGCCGGGAATCACGTTGCGCGAGCCCGGATAGGCCTGCAGGCAACCAACGGTGCCACAGGCATGTGGTTGATGCTCCAGGGCCACACGGTTGACTGCAGCCACCACCGCGCTGGCCCCGACCAGGGCATCCTTGCGCAGGTGCATCGGTGTAGGGCCGGCGTGGGCTTCGACGCCGCGCAAGGTCAGGTCAAACCACTTCTGCCCCAGCGCGCCGAGCACCACGCCAATGGTCTTGTGCTGGTCTTCGAGGATCGGCCCCTGCTCGATATGCGCTTCGAAATACGCCCCCACCGGGTGACCACTGACCGCCCGCGGCCCGGCATAGCCGATGGCGTTGAGCGCCTGGCCGACACTGATGCCCTCGGCGTCGGTCTTGGCCAGGGTCTCCTCGAGGGTGAATTTTTCCGCAAACACCCCCGAGCCCATCATGCACGGGGCAAAGCGCGAGCCTTCTTCGTTGGTCCAGACCACCACTTCCAGCGGCGCCTCGGTTTCGATCTTGAGGTCATTGAGGGTGCGCATCACTTCAAGCCCCGCCAACACCCCAAAACAGCCATCGAACTTGCCGCCGGTGGGTTGGGTGTCGATATGGCTGCCGGTCATCACCGGCGGCAGTTGCGGGTTGCGCCCAGGGCGCCGGGCGAAGATGTTGCCGACGCCGTCGATGGTCACCGTGCAACCGGCCTCCTCGGTCCATTTGACGAACAGGTCGCGAGCCTGGCGATCCAGGTCGGTCAGCGCCAGGCGGCACACCCCGCCTTTGACCGTCGCCCCCAGGCGCGCCAGCTCCATCAACGACTGCCACAGGCGTTCGCCGTTGATATGCCGATGGCTCGATTGCAGAACTTCCTGTGCTGATTGCATGTTGTTCTCCTGCATCTGCTGCCCGGCCTCTGTGGGCCGTACGCACTACACGGTGGGTTTGAGGTTGGCCGCACGCGCGGCCTTGAGCTGGCCAAGCCCGTAGTAGATCAGCCCGCCCAGGGCGGAGCCGGTGAACCAGCCAAAGTCGTAGAACCAGCTGAAACTCGAGCTCTGCAGTGACAGCAGGGTCAGCGCCACCGGCACCCCGAAGGCAATGAAGCCGGCGGTGTTCCAGGCCGGGTAGACGTCATCGCGGTACAGGCCGGCCAGGTCCAGGGTTTGCCTGCGGATCAGGAAGTAGTCCACCACCATGATCCCGGCAATCGGCCCGAGCAGGCTGGAGTAGCCCAGCAGCCAGTTGGAATAGACACTTTCGAGGCTGACGTCGCTGACAATCAGCCCGAGCTTTTTCAGCAGCTCATGGGCCATCAGCAACAGCCCGACCAGACCGGTGAGCAGCACCGCCAGGGTGCGGCCGATCCACTTGGGCGCCAGGTTCTGGAAGTCGTTGGTGGGGGACACAATGTTGGCCGCGGTGTTGGTCGACAAGGTGGCAATGATGATCAGCGCCATGGCCAGCGCCACCCACACCGGGCTCTGGATATGCCCGATCAGGCTGACCGGGTCGGACACCGTCTGCCCCACCAGCGAGGCCGAGGCGGCGGTCAGCACCACACCCAGCGCAGCGAACAGGAACATCGTCAGCGGCAGGCCGAAAATCTGCCCGAGGATCTGGTCTTTCTGGCTTTTCGCGTATCGGCTGAAGTCGGGGATGTTCAGCGACAAAGTGGCCCAGAAGCCGACCATCGCGGTGAGCCCGGCAAAGAAATAACCGTAGACGCTCGCCCCTTCCGGACGCTTGGGCGGCTGCGCCATCAGCTCGCTGATCGAAACGTTGGGCAAGGCCCACACCAGCAGCCCGGCGCCAACCAGCACCAGCAATGGCGCCGACAGGGTTTCCAGCCACTTGATCGATTCGGCCCCGCGCAGCACCACCCACAGGTTCAGGCACCAGAACAGCATGAAGCCGATCACCTCACCGGTGCCGCCCAGGGCCTTCCAGTCCGCCGACAGCGAACCGAGGAACAGGTGAATGGCCAGACCGCCGAACATCGTCTGGATACCAAACCAGCCGCACGCCACCAAAGCGCGGATCAGGCACGGCACGTTAGAGCCGATGATGCCGAACGAGGAGCGCAACAGCACCGGAAAGGGAATGCCGTACTTGGTCCCGGGAAAGGCATTGAGGGTCAGCGGGATCAGCACCACGGTATTGGCCAGCAGAATTGCCAGCAGCGCTTCACCGACGCTCAGGCCGAAGTAAGCGGTCAGCACCCCGCCCAGGGTGTAGGTCGGCACGCAGATCGACATGCCGACCCACAGCGCGGTGATGTGCCACTTGTTCCAGGTGCGCTCGTGCACCTTGGTCGGGGCGATATCGTGGTTGTAGCGGGGGCTGTCGAGGACGTCGCTGCCGGCGTCGAGTTCGTACAAGCCATCACGTTCACGCACTTGCGATCGGTTCTGCTGCATGGCCACTCCACTGTTTTTGTGTTTTTGGAGGTACTTGCACGGCATGGGGGCAATCACGGGTGCCCATGAGAAATCTTGACCATTTCCACAACCTGTCAAGAACGACAGGACCACTGGTCGTTTTGTCTGCAACTCACCAGCGAAGACAAAACGTTTAAATTCAATGAGATATCATCGTTATAAGCTTATAAATTAATTATTTGCCGATTTTTAGAACCCCTACTAGATTCAATTCCTGACAGCGATGACAGGTTTTGACCTACGCTGCAAAAAGAACAAAACCTAGAACCGGTATCAACCGGTCAAGCCTGCGAGGAGCCTCTGATGACGCTTATGATTCGTGGTGCCACCCTGATTACCCATGAGGAAAGTTATCGTGCCGACGTGCTCTGTGCCGACGGTGTGATCAAGGCCATCGGCACCGACCTCGACCCACCCAGCGGCTGCGAAATTCTCGACGGTAGCGGCCAGTACCTGATGCCCGGCGGCATCGACCCGCACACCCACATGCAGCTGCCCTTCATGGGCACTGTGGCCAGCGAAGACTTCTACAGCGGCACCGCGGCAGGCCTGGCCGGCGGCACCACCTCGATCATCGACTTCGTCATTCCCAACCCGCAGCAATCCTTGCTCGAAGCCTTTCATCAGTGGCGCGGCTGGGCGGAGAAATCCGCCTCCGACTACGGCTTTCACGTTGCCATCACCTGGTGGAGCGAACAGGTACGGGCGGAGATGGGCGAACTGGTCAGCCAGCACGGCATCAACAGCTTCAAGCACTTCATGGCCTACAAGAATGCGATCATGGCCGCCGACGACACCCTGGTGGCCAGCTTCGAACGCTGCCTGGAACTGGGCGCCGTGCCCACCGTGCATGCCGAGAACGGCGAGCTGGTCTACCACCTGCAACGCAAGCTGATCGCCCAGGGCATCACCGGCCCCGAGGCGCATCCATTGTCGCGGCCGTCCCAGGTCGAGGGTGAAGCGGCCAGCCGCGCCATTCGCATTGCCGAGACCCTGGGCACGCCGGTGTACCTGGTGCACGTGTCGACCCGCGAAGCGCTGGACGAGATCACCTATGCCCGCGCCAAAGGCCAACAGGTGTACGGCGAAGTCCTCGCCGGGCACCTGCTGCTGGACGACAGCGTGTACCGTCATCCCGACTGGCAAACCGCCGCCGGTTACGTCATGAGCCCACCCTTCCGGCCACGCAAGGACGGCCATCAGGAAGCCCTGTGGGGCGGCCTGCAGTCGGGCAACCTGCACACCACCGCCACCGACCACTGCTGCTTCTGCGCCGAGCAGAAAGCTGCGGGGCGTGATGATTTCAGCCGCATTCCCAACGGTACCGCCGGTATCGAAGACCGCATGGCGGTGCTCTGGGACGAAGGGGTGAACAGCGGCAAGCTGTCGATGCAGGACTTCGTCGCCCTGACCTCCACCAACACCGCGAAGATTTTCAACCTGTTCCCGCGCAAAGGTGCCCTGCGCGTGGGTGCCGATGCCGACCTGGTGCTCTGGGACCCGCAAGGCACGCGGACCATCTCTGCGGCGACGCATCATCAACAGGTGGACTTCAACATCTTCGAAGGCAAGACCGTACGCGGCATCCCCAGCCACACCATCAGCCAGGGCAAGCTGGTCTGGGCCAATGGTGATCTGCGCGCCGAGCGCGGAGCCGGACGCTACATCGAGCGGCCGGCGTACCCGGCGGTGTTCGATCTGTTGAGCAAGCGGGCTGAGCATTCGCGTCCGATAGCGGTACAGCGCTAGTAGGAGCGGATTTATCCGCGATGGACTGCGTAGCAGGCCCATCTTTTGGGGCCGCGCTGCGACCCATCGCGGATGAATCCGCTCCTACAGAAATCGGCGGAACCAACAAGAAAAAAAGAGGAAACCACCGTGATCGAGTCCCTCAGCCACCTCCCCCGACCCTCCACCGACAACGCCTCCCTCGCCGAGCACTTCAGCGACCTGGCGCCACCGCTGAATGCCCGCCAGGCTGCCGTGGAAGCCTCCCGCTGCCTGTACTGCTACGACGCCCCGTGCGTCAACGCCTGCCCCAGCGACATCGACATTCCTTCGTTCATCCGCAACATCCATCAGGAGAACGTCCAGGGTGCGGCGGAGAAAATCCTCTCGGCCAACATCCTCGGCGGCAGTTGCGCGCGCGTCTGCCCGACCGAAATTCTCTGCCAGCAGGCCTGTGTGCGTAACCATCACCAGGAATGCGCGCCGGTACTCATCGGCCTGTTGCAGCGTTATGCCCTTGATCACGCCGAGTTCGACGAACACCCTTTCCAGCGCGCCGCCAGCACCGGCAAGCGGATCGCCGTGGTCGGCGCCGGGCCTGCGGGGTTGTCCTGTGCCCACCGCCTGGCCTGGCACGGCCATGACGTGGTGATCTTCGAGGCCCGGCCCAAAGCCGGGGGCCTGAATGAGTACGGGATTGCCAAGTACAAGGTGGTCGATGACTTCGCCCAGCGCGAGGTGGACTTTGTTCTGCAGATCGGCGGCATCGAGATCCGTCATGGCCAGGTGCTGGGTGAGAACCTCAGCCTGGCCGAGCTGCAACAGCAGTTCGATGCGGTGTTCCTCGGCCTTGGCCTGAACGCCAGCCGCCAATTGGGCCTGGCCGATGAAAACGCCGCCGGCATGCTCGCCGCCACCGACTATATCCGCGAACTGCGTCAGGCCGAGGACCTGACCACCCTCCCCGTGGCCGACCGCTGCATCGTTCTCGGCGCCGGTAACACGGCGATCGACATGGCCGTGCAGATGGCCCGTCTCGGCGCCCGCGACGTCAACCTGGTGTACCGCCGTGGCTTCGAGGACATGGGCGCCACCGAGCATGAACAGCACATCGCCAAGGAGAACCAGGTGCGCCTGTTGACCTGGGCCCAACCTGAACAGGTGCTGCTCGACGAGCATGGCCGGGTACGCGGCATGCGCTTTGCCCGCACACACATGCTCGACGGCCGCCTGCAGGTCACCGGGGAAACCTTTGAACTGGCCGCCGACGCCATCTTCAAAGCCATCGGCCAGGCCTTCGACGGTCAGGCCCTGAGTGACAGCAGCGGACAAACCCTGGCCCGCGACGGCGAGCGCATTCGTGTCGATGAACACATGCGCACCAGCCTGCCCGGCGTGTATGCCGGCGGCGACTGTACCCACCTGGGCCAGGACCTCACCGTCCAGGCCGTGCAGCACGGCAAGCTGGCCGCCGAGGCCATGCATGCGCAACTGATGCTCAATGTGGAGGCTGCATAATGGCTGACCTGTCGATCGAATTTGCCGGGATCAAGGCGCCCAATCCGTTCTGGCTGGCCTCGGCGCCGCCTACCGATAAAGCCTACAACGTGGTCCGCGCCTTTCAGGCCGGCTGGGGCGGTGTGGTCTGGAAAACCCTTGGCGAAGACCCGGCCGCCGTCAACGTGTCGTCGCGCTACTCGGCCCACTACGGGGTCAACCGCGAGGTCATGGGCATCAACAACATCGAGCTGATCACCGACCGCTCGCTGGACATCAACCTGCGGGAAATCACCCAGGTGAAAAAGGACTGGCCCGATCGCGCCCTGATCGTGTCGCTGATGGTGCCTTGCGTCGAAGAATCATGGAAAGCCATTCTGCCGCTGGTGGAGGCCACCGGCGCCGATGGTATCGAGCTGAACTTCGGTTGCCCCCACGGCATGCCCGAACGCGGCATGGGTGCGGCGGTTGGCCAGGTGCCGGAGTATGTCGAGCAGGTCACGCGCTGGTGCAAGACCCATTGCTCGCTGCCGGTGATCGTCAAACTCACCCCCAACATCACCGACATCCGTCAGTCTGCCCGCGCCGCTCATCGCGGGGGTGCCGACGCGGTGTCGTTGATCAACACCATCAACTCGATCACCAGCGTCGACCTCGAACGCATGATCGCCCTGCCGATTGTCGGCGACATGAGCACCCACGGCGGCTACTGCGGCTCGGCGGTCAAGCCCATCGCCCTCAACATGGTCGCCGAAATCGCCCGTGACCCGGCCACCCGCGGCCTGCCGATCAGTGGCATCGGCGGTATCGGCAGCTGGCGTGACGCGGCCGAGTTCATCGCCCTGGGCTGTGGTGCCGTGCAAGTCTGCACCGCCGCCATGCTCCATGGTTTCCGCATTGTCGAAGACATGAAGGATGGTCTCTCGCGCTGGATGGACAGTCAGGGCTACCGCAGCCTGCAGGACTTCAGCGGTCGCGCCGTGGGCCACACCACCGACTGGAAGTACCTGGACATCAACTACCAGGTCATCGCCAAAATCGACCAGGACGCCTGCATCGGTTGCGGACGCTGCCACATTGCCTGCGAAGACACCTCGCACCAGGCCATCGCCAACCTCAAGCAGGCCGATGGCAGCCACCGCTACGAGGTGATCGACGCCGAGTGCGTGGGCTGCAACCTGTGCCAGATCACCTGTCCGGTGCAGGACTGCATCCAGATGGTGGCGCAAGACACCGGCAAGCCGTTCCTCGACTGGCAACACGATCCACGCAACCCCTACCGCGAAGCGTCCTGAGTCGCGGCCACAAACAACGAGGGAGGATCATTGATCCTCCCTCGTTGTTGGTACTCAGTGCATGTCGCTGCGCCGGTACAGACTCAAACCCACCGCCAGCGCCGCCAGCATCCCGGCACAGCTGCGGTTGATCCACTGCATGGTGCGCGCCGAGAAGCGCCGCATGGCATGCCGGCCGCCATAGGCGTAGACCGCCATCATCACCCCGTCGAGCGCCGCGCTGGTGATCGCCAGCACCAGGTACTGCTCGGCCACCGGCTGGTCCGGACGAATGAACTGCGGCAGAAACGCCGAGAAAAACAGCAAGCCCTTGGGGTTGGACAGACCGACGAACAACGCGCGCAGAAACGCCGAACGGCCCGTGGCGCCGGCATTCATCGGCACCCGTTCAAGGGCATTGCTCGGGGCGCGCCAGAGCACCCAGGCCAGGTACAGCAGGTACACCGCCCCGACCCACTTGACCAGGCTGAACAACTGTTCGGAGGCTTGCAGCAACGCCCCCAGGCCACAGCCCACGGCAGCGATCAGCAACAGATCGGAAAGCATCGCCCCGGCCATGCCGAAGCCGGCCACGCGCATGCCGTGGCTGGCGCCGTTATTGAGCGCCAGGAGCATGGCGGGGCCCGGAGTAATCATCACCGCCCCGGCGGCGATGATGTAAAGCAAAAGTGTGGAAGCGTCCATGGCGGTTTCCGCAGACAGAAAGGCGCCAGCATGCCTGTTCAACGCCAACAGGACAACGCCTGTTATCGGCTCATGGCTGCCCTGCGCGGTTTGCCTCTATCATGGGGCGTACAAGGATTTTCCAACTCGAGGATGCATTGCCATGCTGTACCGCCTGAGCGCCGATGGACTGGTGCTGTTTCATCTTTTGTTCATTGTCTTCGTGCTGTTCGGCGGCTTGCTGGTGCTCAAATGGCGCGGCATTGTCTGGTGGCACGTGCCCGCGATGTGCTGGGGCATCGCCGTGGAGTTCTTGCACTTGTACTGCCCCCTCACCGACTGGGAAAACAGCTTGCGCCAGGCGGCGGGCCAGGCCGGTTACGAGGGCGGCTTCATCGAGCACTACATCCTGCCGATCATCTACCCGGCGGGGCTGACACCGGGTACTCAGGTGGTACTGGGTTCGATTGTGGTACTGGTCAATGCCCTGGTGTACGTGCAGGTGATCCGCCACTGGCCGCGCCGTCAGCCCAGCCACTGAAACCCGTCTTCAGCGCGTGGCGACAATGAACAACCTGGGGAACGGCAACAGCACCTTGCCATCGGCCGCGGGCGGATAGTCCCTGACCATGGCCTGCAGGTAGTGCTGCAGAAAGTCGGCTTGTTCAGTGGCATTCAATGCCGCCAGATACGGACGCAATGCCGACCCCTTGAACCACTCGACCACCGCCTGCGCCCCGCCCATCAGCGGGTGGTAATAGGTGGTGCGCCAGACGTCGACCTTGCTGCAATGCGGGCTGAGGACATCGTAGTAATACGCCGCCGTGTGTCGTGGCGGGTGCCGAAGCGTACCGATCTTGTCTGCCCAGGGGCCCTGGCTGGCGATATCCCGCGCCTGGCGATGGGCCGGTTCGTCGAGGTTGTCCGGGGTCTGGATGGCCAGGCTGCCACCCTCGCTCAGTTGCCTGACCAGGTGCGGGTACAGCAAGGCGTGATCCGGCAACCACTGCAGCGAAGCATTGGCGAGGATCACATCGACACCCTGAGGCGCCGTCCAGGTGGCGATATCGCCCAGGGTGAAGTCGACACCCGGCAGGCGCTCGCGTGCGGCGCGGAGCATGTCCTCGGAGCTGTCGATGCCGGTGACCCTGGCCTGCGGATAGCGCTCCGCCAGGACCTGGGTCGAATTACCCGGGCCGCAGCCCAGATCGACAGCTGTGCGGATACTGCGGGGCGGCAACGCCGCCACCAGGTCACGCACCGGTCGGGTACGCTCGTTTTCGAAAGTGCTGTACTGCGTCGCGGACCAGGTCATTGTCGAGTCCTTGTTCATCAGTGAAAAAGTCGAGAGCAAGCATAGAATGCCCGCTGGATTTCGCCTATCGCCACGCGCTTGCCGTTACCATGAGCGCCATCAGATCACTTGCCGGAAGCCTGCCATGACCCTGCACATCCGCCCTGCCCGCCGCGACGATGCGGCACAGATTCTTGCCTTCATCACCGAGCTTGCCGAGTACGAACGTGCCCGCCATGAAGTGATCGCCAGCGTCGCCGATATCGAACGCACCCTGTTCGATGACGGCGCCAAGGCCCTGAGCCTGATCTGCGAGCGTGACGGTAAAGCCATTGGTTACGCCGTGTATTTCTACAGCTACTCGACCTGGCTGGGACGCAACGGCATCTACCTCGAAGACCTGTACATCACCCCCGACCAACGTGGCGGGGGTGCGGGTAAACAGTTGCTCCGGCATATCGCCATCGAGGCCTGCGACAACGGCTGTGGCCGCCTGGAGTGGAGCGTGCTGGACTGGAACGAACCGGCTATCCAGTTCTACCGCTCGCTGGGGGCCCAGCCGCAGGACGAGTGGGTACGCTATCGCCTGGAAGGTGACGGCTTGAAAGCATTTGCCGGGCGTTAACGCTGAGGTGGCCTAGTTGACGGCCACTTTATGCAGCACCGCAGAGTCAACATGTTCGAAGGGTTGGCCATAGACATGCAAACTTATTGTTTGCGTGTACTTCATGGTCGACCCCGTCACATCGAAGGTCATCGCAAAGTTTGTGGTCTTGTCATTTTTTGTCATATAAGCCGACTCTGCAACGCCCCTGGCCATTGCTTTCAATTCCATTTTCTCTCCAGCCGGGCCCTCGGCAACTACACACACAGCGCGCGGAATGCAATAAGAGTTGTAAACCATGTTTCTTTTCTTGTCGTAGATCAAGTAACCGCGCTGATCGTGAATTTTTGCATCGTCTCTTTTGCGGAACACTTCCTGTTTGTAATACATGGCCACCAAATATTGATCGCTGGCATTCTCGGCATCGGCTACAGGTTCGAATGTCCTGATTTCATAGAACGGTTCTACGGCAACGCCGCCCTTGCCTACCAGCGATCCGGTTTTGCCTGGCGCGATATCGACACCACCCGCTTCATCGCTTTTCCAGGAACCGGCGAACTTTGCCAGCGGGCCAAAATCGAGGCCATTAATGATTGTTCCCTGTGCGAATGAAACTGAGGGCGCCGCAAGAATAAGCGCAAAAGCGAGTGACCTGGTTTTCATGAAGACTTCCCGTCTGATATTGAGTTATCGAAGTTATTTGCCTGCCCCGATTATCGGCTCAATACCCACGCTATTTTTGACACAAGTCAAATCACACCAGAACCCGGCGATTAGTTAAATATATCACCCCTATAGGCATATTGAATTGGCAACTACGGGGCACTCAGATTTTACCAACGCTTAAACAGTATTTACTTGGAGTTACGGCTCTAGGCCGATACCCCGCAAGATCACGCCGGTCACCGTCTGCACCGCCCGCTCGAACTGCAGGTCAGTCAGCGGCTGGTGATCGTTGAGCAAACCGACCTGGTGGCTGAAGTCGGCGTAATGCTGGGTCGAGGCCCAGATCATGTACAGCAGCCCCGAAGGCTCCACCGCGAGGATGCGGCCATCGTCGATCCACTGGCGAATCTTCGCTTCCTTCATCTTCGCCCAGTCATACAACGGGTCGTCCAGCGCCGCGCCGAGGTTGGGGGCGCCATGGATGATCTCGTCGGCCCAGACCTTGGAGCCATAGGGTCGGGTACGCGAGTGGTTCATCTTGGCGCGGATGTAGCTGCTGAGGACGATGCGCGGATCGTCGTAGAGCTCAAAGCACAAGGCGTCCTGCTTCCACACCTCGAGCAGGCCGAACAGCACCGCCTGGTACAGCTCGGCCTTGGTGCTGAAATAGTAATGCACATTGCTGCGGGGCAATTGCGCCGCTTCGGCGATGTCAGCCATGGCGGTACCGGCGAAGCCCTTTTCGGCAAAAACCTGCTCGGCGGCCAGCAGGATGTTGTCGACATTGCGTTGGCGAATGCTGAGCTTATGCTGGGTCATGACCACTTCCATTACGACAGACGTTGCAAGGCTAGCACCAGACGTTACCAATTCGTGCGTCAGCGGCAAAAAAGTTGTGCCGCAGCAGGGATTTTTCCTGCCGCCCGCAGTCGCAATACTGCACACCTCTTTAGCAGCAGCCCTTCACCAGGAGCCACTTCATGTCCATTCCCCTGCTCGGCCTCGGTACCTTTCGCCTTAAAGACCAGGTAGTGATCGACTCGGTCAGCCAGGCGCTCGAGCTCGGCTACCGGGCCATCGACACCGCACAAATCTATGCCAATGAAGCTGAAGTCGGTACCGCCATTGCTGCCAGCGGCGTAGCCCGCGACCACGTGTTCCTGACCAGCAAGATCTGGACCGAGAACCTCGGCGCCGACAAGCTGATTCCGAGCCTGAAGGAAAGCCTGAGCAAATTGCGCACCGATTTCCTCGACCTGACGCTGATCCACTGGCCATCGCCCAAAGGTGCTGTGCCGGTCAGCGAATTCATGGGCGCACTGGCCGAGGCCAAGGCCCAGGGCCTGACCTGCCAGATCGGCGTCTCCAACTTCACCATCGACCTGCTGCGCCAGGCCATCGAGGTGGTCGGCAAAGACGCCATCGCCACCAACCAGATCGAACTGCACCCCTACCTGCAGAACCGCAAGCTGGTCGAGTTCATGCACAGCCAGGGCATCGCCGTGACCTCGTACATGACCCTGGGTTATGGCAAAGTCCTGCAAGACCCGGTAATCCAGGCAATCGCCGGGCAGCACAACGCCACCCCGGCGCAGGTTACCCTGGCCTGGGCCATGCAACTGGGCTACGCGGTGATTCCGTCCTCGACTCGCCGCGAGAACCTGGCCAGCAACCTCAAGGCGCGTGACCTCAAACTAAGCGCTGAGGACATGGCGAAAATCGCCGCCCTCGACAGCGGCCTGCGCCTGACCAGCCCGGAAAGCCTGGCACCGGCCTGGGACTAGGGTCTGTACGAAATATCGCCGAGCGACGCTCAGGCATATTTCGTGCAGAGCCTAGCCTTGATCGCTGCAGGCTTGAGCCAGTTTCAGGTACTGCAGGGTGTGCTGCTGACCCGCAGAGTCGAGATAGACCATGCTGGCCTGCACCACATCGCAGAGACGGGTATCCGGCTCGCTCATGGTCAGCACCTTGCTGATATCCAGCGGCATGCCGTAGTGATACACAGCGACTGATTCGGCGGCCTGGACCGTGGCGGTCAACAACAGCCCCAGGCCCAGCAGAGTTCGCAGGTACATGGCGACGCTCCTGTGTGTGCAAGAGGTTCACCGACGTGCCGGAGAACCCCGACCTTTAAAGTGTGGCGCGCACAGGGCCAAGCGTCGGTCGAGGGGATCAACGGCAACTGCCAGGTAGATCGGTTAATCTTCACGCCTGACAATGGCGCGTGGATCTGCCCCAGCATGGAACTTCATATCAGCCTGCAAGGCAGCAAAGGCCTGGCCGAACAGCTCTATCAACAACTGCGCGAGGGCATCGACAGCGGGCGCCTGGCTGCCGGTACGCAACTGCCGCCAACGCGGCTGCTGGCCGAACAACTGGGGGTCTCGCGCAAGACCGTGGCCGAAGCCTATTCGCGCCTGACCTACGACAATCTGCTCAGCGGCAAGGTCGGCAAAGGGACGTTCATCACCCCGGCCTCGACCCGTGTGCCGCCACCTACCCCGACCACTCCCCTGGCCAGCGCCGCGACCCTGGCCAAATGGCGTGCGCGCAGCAACCTGCTGGCCGACCTGGCACCGAGTACCTTGCGCTACGACTTCATCGGCGGTGCTTCGAGCAAAGCGCAGTTTCCCTTCGATGACTGGCGCCGCTGCAACCAGTACGCGTTGCGCCAGATCCGTCGCGGCAGCGCGCGCTACGCCGCCCACCAGGGTTTGCCGGAGCTGCGCGAGGCCATCGCCCGGCATATCGCCTTTGCCCGCGGTGTGCGTTGCCACAGCGCCGATGTGTTGGTGTGCAGCGGCGCCCAGCAAGCCCTCGACCTGATCGCCCGGATCCTCATCGAGCCCGGCTGCCGGGTGGCCATGGAAGACCCTGGCTACACCCCGGCACGTCACCTGTTCCTGTCTCAGGGCGCGCAATTGCAGTACGTGCCGGTGGATGACCAGGGCCTGTGCGTGGAGCAGATCGCCGAAGGCACGCGACTGATCTACGTCACCCCCTCGCACCAGTTTCCGCTGGGCATGCCGATGAGCCTGGAGCGCCGCCAGGCCTTGCTGGATCGCGCTGCGGCCTTGGGTGCAATCATCATCGAAGACGATTACGACAGTGAGTTCCGCTACGAAGGACGGCCCACCGATTCGCTGCAGAGCATGGATCGCCATGGCCTGGTGGCCTATGTCGGGACCTTCTCGAAAACCTTGTTGCCGGAGCTGCGCCTGGGCTACACCATCGTCCCCGAAGCGCTGAGCGAGGCCATCTGTGTCGCCAAGCAACTGACCGACTGGCACGCGCCGACCCTGAGCCAGTGGGCGCTGGCGCGTTTTATCAGTGAAGGCGCGTTGCTCAAGCATATCCGCCGCGTGCACGAGGTGTATGCCGCGCGCCGCGAGCGGATCCTGCAACGCTTGCAGGGCGACCTGGCGCCCTGGTTCGAGGTGATACCGGCCACCGCGGGCTATCATATGAGCGCCCTGACCAAGGGCGACCTGGAGGTGGAGTTCCTGATCAACATGGCGCGCAAGGTCGAGGTCGGGCTCTATTCGCTAGCGCCCTTCCACGCCCAGGCGCCGGTACGTTCAGGGCTGCTACTCGGTTTTGGCGCGATCGAGCTACTGGACATCGACCCGGCGCTCGACCGGGTGCGCGACACCCTGCAGACCCTCGGCTGATTGGCCTCCTGAGATTCGGCGCAATTGGCTATTCGAGCATCCGCGCAGCAGCGCTAAGGTAGCGCCATCGCCGCCTGATGCGGAACTTACCGGAGAACAGAGATGAGCAATCGAATCGAATGGGCCAAACACTCGCCTGAGGCTTACAAAGCCATGGTCGGCCTGGAAATGGCCCTGGGCAAATCCGGACTGGAAACCTCGCTGCTCGAGCTGATCCGCCTGCGCGCTTCGCAGATCAATGGCTGCGCCTACTGCATCAACATGCACGCCAACGATGCGCGCAAAGCCGGGGAAACCGAGGCCCGCCTGCAAACCCTGAGCGTCTGGCACGATACCCAGTATTTCACCCCCCGTGAGCAGGCCGCGCTGGCCTGGACCGAAAGCTTGACCCGCCTGCCTGACCGCCATGCACCGGAACACCAGTACCGCGCCCTGCTCGAACACTTCAGCGAAGCCGAGGTGGTCAACCTGACCCTGGCCATCGCCACCATCAATGCCTGGAACCGGTTTGGCGTCGGCTTTGCGATGATCCCGAGCTGATTAAATATCTGTGGGAACTGTCTTGCACTTGGTCAATGTGGGAGCTGGCGTAGCCGGCGATGAGGCCAGTGCAGCCAACACATCAAGCGCGGCCTGAATTATGACCGCTTCGTGCTCGATCGCCGGCTGCGCCAGCTCCCACAAGGTTTGCAGTGTTCTCGGGGTTAGTGCCGGTCAGCCCGCCGGCGTCGGCATCACTGGCGGTATGTATTGCAGGGTGGTCCCCAGAATCCACAGCAGGAACAGCACCAAGGGTGTATGCACCAGCAGCTGGACAAAGGAAAAGCCGATCAGGTCGCGCGCCTTCAGGCCCAGTACACCCAGCAGCGGCAGCATGTAGAACGGGTTGATCAGGTTCGGCAGCGCCTCGGCGGCGTTGTAGATCTGCACGGCCCAGCCCAGGTGGTACTGCAGGTCATTGGCCACCAGCATCACGTACGGCGCCTCGATGATCCACTTGCCACCACCGGACGGGATGAAGAAGCCCAGCACCGCCGAGTACACCCCCATCAGCAAGGCATAGGTATCGTGGGTGGCAATCTGCACGAAGAAGGTCGAGATGTGGTGCGCCAGGGTGTGCGCATCGACACCCTGGACCTGGGTCAGAATCGCCGCAATCGAGCCGTACAACGGGAACTGGATCAGCACCCCGGTGGTGGTCGGCACCGCGCGCGCTACCGCGTCGAGGAAGCTGCGCGGACGCCAGTGCAGCAAGGCACCGGCCATGATGAACAGCAGGTTGTAGGTGTTCAGCCCGGAAATCGCGGTGATCGCCGGCTTGGTCGAGAACTCGTTGTACAACCAGCCCGCCGCCAGCGCCACCAGCAGCAGAATCAGGATCGGGCTGTATTCCAGCCACTCGCCCGGACGGGTACGTTGCGGCGGTGGTGGCGCCGAGAAACTCGGATCGACACCGCAGTCTGCAGCACTCCGGGCACTGCCCGGCCCCGGTGCGGTGGCATAGGCCACGACCAGCGAAACCACCACCAGCGCTGCCAGCATCACGCCCGACTGCCAGAGGAAAATGGTTTCGGTGAACGGAATCACCCCGGTGATCGCCAGGATCGACGGCGGCAGACTGGCCGGGTTGGCCTGCAGTTGCGCGGCCGAAGACGACAGGCCCAGGGCCCAGACGGCGCCCAATCCCAGGTACGCAGCAGCACCCGCGGCGCGATAGTCCATGTGCAGGTCGGTGCGACGCGCCAGAGCCCGCACCAGCAAGCCGCCAAACACCAACGACAAGCCCCAGTTGAGCAGCGACGCCAGCATCGAAATCAACGCCACCCAGCACACTGCCGAGCGGCCGTTTTTCGGGATCCGCGCCAGGCGGTCGATCAGCTTCACCGCCGGTGGCGAACTGGCGACCACGTAACCGCCGATGACCACGAAGGCCATCTGCATGGTGAAGGGGATCAGGCTCCAGAAACCGTCGCCGAAGGCCTTGGCGGTATCGGTAGGCTTGGCGCCCATGGCCAGGGCAGCGACGGAAACCAGCACCACCGCCAGGGCGGCAAACACCCAGGAGTCGGGGAACCAGCGTTCAGCCCAGTTTGAACAACGCAGGGCAAAGCGAGCGGAGCGGCTGTCTTGGATATCAGCGGCCACGGAAATTTCCTTTTATTGATTTTATCGGAACAGCACAAGGCCCCATCGCGGGGCAAGCCCGCTCCCACAGAGTCAGGTAATCTCTGTGGGAGCGGGCTTGCCCCGCGATGAGGCCAGCAAGGTCTGCAGAAAACTCAGATCAGAAGGTCATCTCTTTGACATCGTCCGGCACGATCAGCTTGCCAGCGGTCTTCTCGATGATCTCTTCCACGCTCACCCCTGGCGCAGTCTCACGCAGGATGAAGGCACCGTTTTCGATCTCCAGGTAGGCCAGGTCGGTGAGCACCTTGCGGATGCAGCCGGCACCGGTCAGCGGCAGGCTGCAGCGCGGCAGCAGCTTGGACTCGCCGTCCTTGGAGGCGTGGGTCATGGTGACGATGATGTTGTCGGCGCCAGCCACCAGGTCCATGGCGCCGCCCATGCCTTTGACCAGCTTGCCGGGAATCATCCACGAGGCAATGTTGCCCTCCACGTCCACTTCAAAGGCACCCAGCACCGTGAGGTCGACGTGGCCGCCACGGATCATGGCGAAGGATTCGGCGGAGTTGAAAATCGACGCGCCGGTACGGGCGGTCACGGTCTGTTTGCCGGCGTTGATCATGTCAGCGTCGAGCTGCGCTTCGGTGGGGAATTCGCCCATGCCCAGCAGGCCGTTTTCCGATTGCAGCATCACGTCCATATCGCGCGGGACATAGTTGGCCACCAGGGTCGGAATACCGATACCGAGGTTGACGTAGTAGCCGTCCTTGAGTTCGCGGGCGACGCGCTGGGCCATTTGTTCGCGGGTAAGTGCCATGGTCAGGATCTCTTTGTTGTTCTGTTCGGGGACGGTTCAGGCTTTGAGGGTGCGTTTTTCGATACGCTTCTCGAAGGTGCCGACAATCACCCGGTCGACATAGATACCCGGGGTATGGATCTCGGTAGGCAGCAGGACACCCGGCTCGACGATCTCCTCGACCTCGACCACGGTGATCTTGCCAGCGGTCGCGGCCAGCGGGTTGAAGTTCTGCGCGGTGTTGCGGTACACCACGTTGCCGTAGTGGTCGGCCTTCCAGCCTTTGACGATGGCGAAATCACCGGTGATGGATTCTTCAAGGATGTACTTGCGGCCATGGAACTCGCGCACTTCCTTGCCATCGGCAACCGGGGTGCCGTAGCCGGTGGCGGTGAAGAACGCCGGGATGCCGGCACCGCCTGCGCGCATTTTTTCGGCCAGGGTGCCTTGCGGGGTGAGTTCCACTTCCAGCTCGCCACTGAGCAACTGACGCTCGAATTCGGCGTTCTCGCCGACGTACGAGGCGACCATCTTGCGGATCTGGTGGTCTTCGAGCAGCACACCCAGGCCAAAGCCGTCGACGCCGCAGTTGTTGGACACCACGGTCAGACCCTTGACGCCACGGCGCTTGATCTCGTTGATGAGGTTTTCCGGGATACCGCACAGACCGAAACCACCGGCCAGTACTGTCATGTTGTCGGTCAGGCCTTCAAGAGCCTGTTCATAGGTTGCTACGCGCTTGTCCAGTCCGGCCATGCTGATCCGCCTTTTGTAGTTGTTGAACCGACAGGGGTGTCGGTAAGCGTTTGACGCATCTTCACCCCAATAGACTTATTTGTTAATTTTGTTTTTATGATCGTTTGATTAATTTTTCAAAAGAATAGACCACGCCGATGAACGTCAAACAGCTGCGCGCCTTTGTCACCGTCGCCAAATACCAGAGCTTTGCCCAGGCCGGTGAACACCTGCACCTGTCGCAACCCGCCCTGAGCCTGACCATCAAGGCCCTGGAAGACAACCTCGGCGGCGCCCTGCTCAGCCGCACCACCCGCAGTGTCAGCCTGACCCCTGAGGGCGAGGTGCTGCTGCCCCTGGCCCGGCAACTGCTGGCCGACTGGGACAACACCGAAGAACTGCTGCGCCAGCGCTTCACCCTGCAGCTGGGACGGGTGTCGATCGCGGCCATGCCGGCTTATGCGGGTAACCTGCTGCCGGCAGTGCTGAAGGTGTTTCGCCAGCGCTACCCGCGAGTCAATGTCACGGTGCATGACGTGATCAACGAGCAGGTGCTGGAACTGGTGCGCCATCGTCGCGTCGAACTGGGCATCGGCCTTGAGCCCGAGGCCAGCACGCCGATGCTGTTCAAGCCACTGTACCTCGATCGTTTTGTCGCGGTGGTGCCGACCGACTCGCCGCTGGCGCAACAAGCCCAGGTCAGCTGGCGCGAGTTGCTGGCCGAAGACTTCATCGCCCTGCAGCGGCCCTCGGCCGTACGCCTGCTGCTGGAGCAGCACCTGGCTGCCGAGCACGGTAAATTGGCGGTGGCCTTCGAGAGCCATCAGCTGTCGACCATCGGCCGCATGGTTGCCAACGGCCTCGGTGTCAGTGCCGTGCCGGCCTTGTGTATCGGCCAGATGCAGGAACTCGGCGCCCGTTGCGTGCCACTGGTCGAGCCGATCATTGAACGACGCATTGGCGTCTCGCTGCTGGCTGACCATAAACTCTCGGCAGCGGCCCAGGCGCTGCTCGATGTCCTACAAGAACAAACCCGTCCCCAGGAGGTGACATGCGCACAGTGAAGCTTGCCGACAAAGACGTTGCGGCCATCGGCCAGGGCACCTGGTACATGGGCGAGGACCCAGGCCAGCGCAGCCGCGAGGTAGCCGCCCTGCAACACGGTATCGAGCTCGGCCTGACGCTGATCGACACGGCCGAAATGTATGCCGAAGGCGGCGCCGAAGAGGTGGTCGGCCAGGCCATCACCGGACGCCGCGAGCAGGTTTTCGTGGTCAGCAAGGTGTACCCGCACAACGCCAGCCGCAACGGCGTTCCGACAGCCTGCGAGCGCAGCCTCAAGCGTCTGGGTACCGACTACATCGATCTCTATCTGCTGCACTGGCGCGGCCAGCACCCGCTGGAAGAAACCGTCGAGGCCTTCGAACGCTTGCGCAAAGCGGGCAAGATCGGCCGCTGGGGCGTGTCGAACTTCGATGTCGACGACCTGCGCGAACTGCACAACCCTGACTGCGCCACCAACCAGGTGCTGTACAACCCCGCCCAGCGCGGTATCGAGTTCGACCTGCTGCCCTGGAGCGTCAAACGCAAGCTGCCGACCATGGCCTACTGCCCGCTTGCCCAGGCCGGGCGCTTGCTCAAACACCCGACCCTGATCGAGATCGCCGAACGCCACGGTGCTACACCGGCCCAGGTGAGCCTGGCCTGGGTCACCCGTCAGGACGGTGTGATCGCCATCCCCAAGGCGGTGTCGCCTGAACATGTCCGCTTGAACGCGGCGGCTGCCACTCTGACCCTTACCAACGAAGACCTGCGCGCCATTGACCGCGCCTTCCCGGTGCCGACGCGCAAGCAGCCACTGGCAATGGTCTGAGCCCGAGGTCCAGGCGACGGGCTGCTCACTTCAGTAGAAGTAGCGGCCCTCCAGGTTCTCCACCAGGAAATCGATAAACACCCGCACCCGCCGCGGTAACTGCCGCCCCGGACCGATGAAGATCGCGTGCAGGGTGTCGGGTTCGGCACTTTCGTAGTCTTCGAGCAGGGGCACCAGTCGCCCCGCGTCGATATCCGCACCGACATGAAAGTCTGCCAGGCGGGCAATCCCGGCTCCCCCCAGGGTCAGCTGGCGCATGCTTTCGCCGTCGTTGAGCAGCAGGTTGCCCTGCGGCTCGACTTCGATGCGTTCGCCGCGCGCATCGCGGTACACCCAGGCTTGTGAGTGGCGATGAAAACCAAACCCCAGCCGATTGTGCTCGCGCAGTTGCTCAGGGGTTTGCGGCGTACCGGCGCGCGCCAGGTAATCCGGCGATGCCACGGTGCGCAGGCGGCTGTTCCCCAGGTGCCGCTGCACCAGGCTGGAAGCTTTCAACGGGCCGGAGCGGATCGCAACGTCCGCACGCCGCTCCAGCAGGTCGACCACGGTGTCGGTCAGTTCGATGTTCAGGGTGATGTCCGGATAGGCTTCAAGGAACTTCGGCACCAACGGCAACAGACAATGCAGGCCGAACGGCAAGTTGCTGTTGAGGTGAATCACCCCGCTGGGCCGCTGCGCATTGGCGACGTCGCGCTCGGCGTTGTCGATCTGCTCGAGGATGCCCAGGCTCATGACATGGAAGCGCTCGCCCTCGGCGGTCAGTTCCAGACGCCGGGTGGAACGGTGCAACAAGCGCGCTCCAAGGCGTTGCTCCATGCGCGCGACCAGTTTGCTCACCGCCGACGGGGTCATGTCCAGACGCCGCGCCGCCTCGGAAAAGGTCCCCGCGGCGACCACCTCGGTGAACACTTCCATCTCGCCGGAACGGTTGATGTCCTTGATGCGACTCTGCATGAATTCAATTCACAGATGATTGGAATTGCACAAGTCTACATCACAGCGTGAAGGACTCGTATCGTGGGCAGCATTCTTACCAACCACGAGTTTTCTCCATGACTACCTCCACACGCATCCATCCCGGTGTGTTCGTGCTCGCCCTGACGGCCTTTGCCATCGGTGTGGCCGAATTCATCGTGGTCGGGATTCTTCCGGCCATTTCCGCTGACCTCGGCGTACCTCTGGCTTCGGCCGGCAGCCTGGTTGGCCTGTACGCCCTGGCGCTGGCCATCGCCACGCCGTTTATCGTGCTGTTGCTCGGACGCTTGCCACGCAAGCCGGTGCTGCTCAGCCTG
>OEPS010000228.1_pt1 | contig 21091 bp, 26 predicted proteins | sample 1539411 | NCBI WGS metagenome assembly OEPS01 (sample SAMN02671747, study PRJEB22543) | soil metagenome | biome: bacteria | place: China:Hunan Province, Lengshuijiang City | collected 2012-10-15 | depth 0.08m m
GAGTTCCGGCACTATTTGCGGTTACTTGGTAGACGGTCTGCGGCGTTAGTACTGGAACTCTAAAAGGAATTGCCTGAGAAGATCCGGCCTGAACGTTGAATGTGTTCACTTGCCCGCCGACGTTAAATGCCGGGGTTGAGCCAATCGTTTGAGATATAGCAGATGCGGCTGACGATCCGGCCTGATTGAATCCGCCGACATATCTCGCGCTGTATGGAATACATGCGGTATTGGTCCTGGTAAATGGGCCGCCGACAGCAGAGGATCCTGTGATAAATGCCACGCCAGATTTTTCTATGAATCTATCTGTTTGCAATGTCGGTGCGATTTGACCGGCGACACTATGAACGCGAACCACGGATACCAGTGCGGATGCCGTGTAACCTGCCGGCATATTGCCGCCAGCATATATCGTCGGCAGCACAGCAGACAGAGATTCCAGCGTCCCTAACAGCGCTCGCGTCTGGGTGGCAGGATTGTAAATGGCATAAATACCAAGCCATCTATCAGCCGTGGCGATCCCGGTATCCATACCGCCAGCCCCTGTGGTGGCCAAGTTGATCAATTGGCTGAATGCCGAGAGGACGTAGGCCTTACCATCAATGCCAGCAGTAACCGTTATGTAATCCGCCGTCAGCGTTGCCGTCGCGCTTGCTGCTGGGACATCCATTCTTAGCTTTAATGCGCCTGGTTGCATGGTGGCAGTGGCAGCCCATGGAAAAAGCTCCCAAGCTCCATTGCCAGAATCAAATGTCGGGTTATACACAACGCTTATGTATTGCCCAGCGGATATTGCACCAGACGGCAGTGCTACATCATCCTGGGTGCGGATCGGCTTCGTACCAAGTAGCGTACCAGTGGTTTGTCCGATATTTAGTGTGGACGCGCCGCTGTTCGTAGCGGACGCCTTGAATGAAATTATTGCGCCTCCAAGATTGGTGTAATCCGCAGGCAGCAACACGCCACTGGCGCCAGACACTGGCGTTGCCACGTAAGCGTTCGCCGCGCCGCTGTCTTGAAATGACTCAGCCTTCACGCCGTGTAGGAAAAGGGACTGTGCAAGCTGCGTATCCGAGGAGCCGCTAAGAGTCTGGCCGGAGTGAAGCACGGCGTTCTCATTTTCTGTCGCCAGATTGTTGAATTCGGCAGCAGAAAGCTGGCCGCCAGGAGGTGGAGAGTTATCTGCCTTTGTACCGAAGTCCTGCATTTTATGGCCTCACTGGAAAATAATTAATACGTTGGCTGGTGCGATCTGCTCGAACACGCATCGGATTATATTGTCACCGGTCGAAACGAAGTTGAATGGAAACAGATAGGGAAAGCCACCAATCGCATCGTTGAATGTGACATACAGCTTAAAGTAAGAGTTGCCGCTAGCAAAGTGAATCGGGAAATCCAGCGGAAACAGCTCTATTTCTGCTCCAGGCGTAACTGTCACGCTAAGACCGGTCAGATCAAAAGCAAGCTGCTCATAATCAGCCTTGGTCACGAATGGGATTTTACGTAGTCGAAGGATCACTGCATTGCGACGATCTTCTAGGGATGCCATTGTGCCAAGGCATTCCTCCGGCAGCCCGCACGACGCCTCCCAATCCGGCAGTAATTGATTGGTGAGCCGCACATTGAATTCGGTGGCTAGCGTTTCAATCTGTATCTGTATCTCGCGAAACTCGGCGGCGCATGCACTGACGACAGCATGCATATTGGTGCCTGCCAGATTTTTTGCGGCCCAAGCCCTGCCGTCCGGCAAGTTAGATGCAAGCTGACTTGCCGCTCGCTCCATGGAAGGTGCAGAGAACTTGATCATGGGAATGTCACTGCGCCAAGAATAGGGATAGCGCCATCAGCTACGACAATCGTTGCGGTCGGGCTAGAAAGGGTAAACGATTGCAGTCGCTCGCCAGTCACAGTATCGCGAGTGTTCTGGATCGCGCCCTGATAACTTGGAGCTGGAATGTCATCCTCGAATGTCACGCTATCCTGAAAGAATGCGGTCAGTTGGTTCCTGATCGACGTCTTCATCGTCTCGGTGTTCGGGCTGATTGCTGAGAACGCAAAGTCAACAACCTGTGCGGTGGGCGCCAGAACGAACACGTCATCTGCGCGAGTATGTGCCGGCAATTTCCCCGGCGTGATTATGGCATCCTTGGTTTGATCAAGAACACTCTGCGTCGGAATAATGTTGGCATCATTGTCGCGTAAGATAATGACGACAACCTGGCCGGCAGCTGGGCTGTATGAAGGCAGGCCCTGAGTGCCGCTGCCGAGAGCTGTCACTGGGCGCTTTACAAACACGCGGGTATTGCCAGGCACAGTGCGAGCCGCGATCTTGATTTGGTCTTCGGTGAAAACTCCGCTGATATTCGAGCGGCTCTCAATGATGCGATCACGATAGTCGTCGTCAAGCTCAATATCAGTGCCGCCGCCGACAGCACTGAACTGAACGTAAGCCAGCGATGCTAGGTTTGGAAGGTTCACATTCAGCGTTGCTCCAGCCAGCATGTTCGTAGCCGGTCCGGTGGTTACGGCCTGAACATTCAACGATGCGAAATCACTGGTTTCGCTTATAGTCCCAGTTGCTGGCGTAGCCGGGGCTCCAGCCACTTGATAGGTAAAGGTATTCGGCCCTATTACTGTGACTGACGCAGTGATGTTGTATGCCGTCTGCACGGCGCCAGAGACAGTTGTGGACATCCCAGTTGCCAGCATATGAGGTGTCGATGTAATAGCAGTTGCGGTAGTCCCTGATCTGGTCAGCGACGTAACAAGAAGCGCCACAGTCTCTACGGCTGCAGGCGACAGCACGCTGTAGACAATATCGTTTGACCCAGTGAACTCCTCTCCGGCGCTGATCACGGTGCCGACAGTGCCATTAAGGCTAATCAGCCCGGTTGCGCCAACTGCTGGATTGCGCGGCAGGTTCTCGTAATCGCCCCATCTATCAAGAAATTCATCGGTAGCAGTTTGCGGGAATAGTTCTTGCTCAAGATCGCGGACAACAAATCCGAGCGCGTGAGCCATCGCTCCGCAGCCATCAATGAAGCCGCGAGCCCAAGAACCGAAGACGGTCGGATCCACATCCGGAAGCTGACGCCGAAACTCAGCGCGAGCAGTTTCAATCAGCTGCTCAAGTGTTGGGTATGACAGCGGCATTAGTCGCTCTCCAAAGAGTCTGGTAACGGCTCACGACATTCGAGGTGTCTGTGATCTGAATAGTGATTATGATCCCGACTTGAGATGCGCGCGTTACATTAACCAAGACGCCGAGAGCTATACCGTCGTCAAGCATCCATTGGAATGCATCCTGCGCAGCAAGCCTGGCAACGTTCAGCGTTTCCTGAGTGATCCTGGTTTGATCCAGCACCCACAAGATCGATCCGAGTTGGCGCATTGTCGCGGCAGTCATCAGGTTGCCAATCCAGCCGCGTCGATACTGCGGCTCGGATACCAGCGCGGCAGGTGCGCGGGCATCAGTGAACAATGAAACTGGGATAGCCGTCTCGAATCCTCCGGCAGACGCAAACAGATTGCCTTCCACAACCAAGTCGTAGAGCCCGTCGCTATTTGCCTGGATCAGGACATCCTGCATCAATCAAGTCTCGATGAAGTCGTCGGCGGTTACTATGCCGGGAGTTGTAATGTTGCCTGCGCCGTCAATGATAACGTTATTCAGGTTTATTTGCGCGGCGGCTGCCGTGATGTTCCCGGTTACGGTCGCGGTCATGTTCCCGACAATATTGGCTACCAAGTTTCCGGCCGTCGTTGTCACTTCAATGTCACCATTGGCTTTGAGGATCACATGCGAGCCGGTCAGATAGTTGACTATCGCGACCTCTCCGGAAGCAAGGCCCATTAATCTCGAGCCAGGAAGATCCGGTAGCCCGATTGAGTTTGACTCCTGACCGTTTTGTGGCAGCAGCAGAACTTGGCAGCCAGCAGGCGGGTTATGCACGAGTCCGTAAAGGCTGGCCAACTGGATCGGCTGGCTTTCCCGGCCAAGCCAAGATGCTGTGCCGCTACGCAGCCCGCTTGCATCATCGCTCGATTCAAGGAATCCATATTTCAGATTTGCTGCCATTACAGGAACCCCTCGAATGGGTCTTGCTTGCTCTTGCGGGTGGTTTTGCGGTTAGGCTTGGCGATTGCACGATAGGCGTCAGCAGGGCTACACCCAACGACGGTTTCAGACCCAGTCGACAGATCAACCGAGGTCGCAATTGCAAACATCAGTAGCTCGCCACGCGCACCGTTGTAGTCGTCGAAGACATCCACGAGAAAGCCGATATCCCATGGCGAGCCGTCATCCTGTGAATCGCCGTACAGGGTTGCATTGTACTGGAGCCCCTTGGCGCGGCGAAGGTTGGATTCTTCGCTGGCCCGCTGCTTTCCCTCTGCCGCCGACATGGCCTGCTCACCCTGGATCTCAAGATATCGAGTCGACCTGATCTCTGGATCGAGCACTTCGCCGGTCTGCGAAGTCGATGACTTGTCGACACCGCTGAATGGATCGGCAGCCACGTTCTTCTGCGAGCGAACCACGTATCTCGCATATCTGGCGCTGATGTCTAGATCCAGCGTCGCGGTCTTGACGTTGTTTGTGGCGCCATCATGGCGATGTAGCAGCTGGGTGCGCAGTTTTTGATTTTGTGGTTTGTAGATGACCAGATCACCATCGCCATTGGTTACCAGATAAACCTGACGCTTGCGGGCGAACGACACCAAGAAATCCATGCATTTCTGACCGCTCTCTGCGGCCTGCAGCTCATTGGAGCCAAATGGCTCAATGCCGCCGCTGTTGTCGATGACCTTGATGCTGGCGCCAAGCGCTTTGATAATGCGCTCGGCCATGGCCTTCAAACTGATCGGGCCTTTCATGGACTTGGTAGAGTCAGGCACAGAGCTGTCGATCAGATCGGAAACCTTATCGCGCCCCATGATATTCAGTCGGTGCCCGTCCATGTCGCCGCTTGCCGATATCTTGTCGACGAAGCCATTGATTACCGAATTCCCGTTGACCAGAATCTGCACGCGGTCGCCAATGCGCAGCGGGTAGGATTGATTGAATGGGTTGCTGCTCGTAAAGCTGAATTGCCCGCAGTTTGCATCAAGAGAGCGGTTAAAGGTCGCGGATTCCCATAGTGTGTACGGGATGCCATTATGCCTGATCTCAAGCATCAGACGCCCCTCAGCACGGTCAGCTCACCGGACATCGCCACCGCCGAAACTTGCTGATTCAACTGCCGGACTTGCAAGGTCAGAGAATCCAGATCATCGGTGATCGACTCGGCATACAGCAGGTAGGTCAGCGATGGTGCGCATAATGGGCCGGTCCGATTAATGGTCGATGTAAGCCATGCCGACTGGGCTTTCTGGTCCAGTACGGCCAGCGCGCGGATGCGCAAGTCATCCATTGCAAAACGAACTTCTCGGTTGGCCGGCACCGATGTAACGTCTTGGGCGTCTACCCGCATCATCTCGGCAAAAGTGTCTTCAAGGTCTTTTCGGATGACTTGCACCTGATCGGTGGTCTGGTAGTCGCCGTTGCACGCCTGCTCGTAAGCGGCCACCAGCGCGGCCAGCCGGTTAGATTCTACGATGGCGGTGCGCGCCTCATTGCGGTCGATGCGATCCTCGGTGGTCGCCGCCCACAGCGAAATATTTGATACTGGCGACACGGTGGCGCCGCTATCCAGATCCGATTGGATGAGCGCCAGGTTGTTGCCGAAGTTGTTTGCGAAGGTTAGAAGCGCGCCTACCGAGTCAAGAATATCCAGGCCTTCGCTAATGATCTGCCATAGGCCTGGCGCATCATCGTCGATGCCGAAGAATTCAAGACCCATCTGGATGGGGTCGCCAAGCAAGCCACCCGCATTGCCGAGCAGCGAACGCAGGGCGCCGGTCATCTCGCCAAGGCTTTCGGCGTTAAGCAGGGTGGATACCGCAGAGAATGCCTCGTTAGCCGCAGACGTGATGTCAGACAACGCCGCACCGAAGCCAAGGGAATCTCCGGGCGCCTCGAATATGCTGCCGAATGCGCCGGCAATTGAGTTGCGGGCCGTATCGCCGGCAGCGAAAACCATCTCGGGTGCCGCAACTGCCTCAATGATCCCGGCAACCGCACGACTGGTGGCGAACTCCAGGCTGAATTCGATCTCGCCAACACTGGTCTGCGATGCTGACTTGCTGTACGGAAGAGCCCATACAGTCCATGCGCCGAAGGTCGGCATGACCAGTCGACCTGGCCCTGGCTCGCGTAGCGCCTTCTCCAATGACTGCGCACGCTCAAGCCAGTCAAGCCCGTGCACGAATGCCGTCAGCGTGAAGCGCGGCGGTATCTCGCCAAAGTCCTCGACGAATCGTTCGTCACTGTTCGGGAAGTCATGCAGCGCAGTCTTGCGTCCACCACTTGGCAGCTCTTCGGAGCGCACCGAGAACACGACGCCGCGCCATGAGGCCTGAACTAGTCGCTCGGTATAGACGTCGGTCATTTACTTCACCATCAGCAAGTTGCTGCCAGTTGGCAGGTTTGGCTGGCTGACCTTGGCCTTAGTGCCGGGTTCAGCCTTGACGGTGATAGTACCACCTACAGTGGCGGCAGGCTGCTGACCGGTGATGGCATTGATGTCTAGCGCAGACTTGATGTTTGGCGGCGTCAAGTTGCTGATGTTTGCGCCGGCTCCGGCCATGATGCCGGTAGTCTGCACTTGCCCTTGGACGCCGATGATTTTCTCAAGAACAGAGAGGTAGGTTTCCAGCAATTTCAGCGGGATGACCAGCGCGTAACCGAGCAAGTCGAATCCTTTCCCGATAAGAGTTAAGGCTGTTCCGACGGCACCGCTGCTATTGGCCAGCTCGGTCATTCTGGCAATGATCCTTTCGATGCTGGCGGCGATATCATTGATCAAGATTGGCACCGGATGCCCGGATTCAACCCATTCATCCCAGCGCATGGCAAAGCCAGCAATCAGCCCTGCTGCGATAACAAGCGGGGCCGATATCAATCCAATGGCCGCGCCAACGAATGAAAATGCTGCGCCGAGAGCCCATACGATAGGCACGGCAAGCGTTATCGCAGCAACGGCCAATGCAACCCCAGCTGCAAACTTAACGATGCCCGGATGCTCACGCACAAATTCGCGGATCTTCGGGGTGATCTCGCGCAGATATTCGCCAAAGCGCTTGATGTCTGGAGCCAAGCCCTCACCAATCGCCACCATCACGTTAATGACGGCGCTCTTCATGTTCTTCCAGAGCATGGTCAGGGACTTCAGCTTGGATGCCATTTCGCGCTCCATGCTGCCCATGGCTTTGGCATTGGCGGCCTTCTTCATGGTTTCATCGTAAAGCTCCATGTTTGAAGCCATTTTGACGGCGAATCTCGCAGCCTCAGCGCCGAACAGTTTAGTGGCTGCCGCGATGCGTTTGGCCTCTGGCAATTTAGACAGCTTGACGAACAGCGCGCGGATCGTATCGGCAGGGGCCTTGACCATCTTCTCAGCCATCGCCGGAACCTGCATCATCTTGCTGATGACCATCTGCATACCGGAAGCGGCAAGTTCTGGTGAGAATTCGAGCTGGTCTGCAATTGCCGCCAATCCGGCTGCGACACTAGGAGGAACCTTGAGCGTGTTAAAGATACCAGACAAGCGCTCGATGATGTTGATCATCCGCTCGCCATCGGCGGAAGTGGCGTCAGCTACAAAGTTCACGCGGTCCATCAACTCTTGAAGCTGGTCAATGTTGAGCGCCATCTTGGCCTTGATAGAACCAAGTGCGCGACCAGCCTCAGCCTCAAGGATTTCAAAAGAAACAGCCGCATTCGCGGTGATCTTGACGTATTTGTCCAGATCCTTTGTGTCGATCCCGGTCTTCGATCCTTCGAACGCCATGATGGCGAGCTTGTCAGTCGTGATGCCGATCTTCTCGGACAGCGACATGAAACGCTCTTCGAACTTCTTCAGCTCAGCGGCGGGCAAGTTGGTTGCGCGACCCATGTTGATCATGGCGTCTTCAACGGCGGCGGTTTGTTTGAGGACGGCAGAAATGCCGACGCCAGTTCCGATACCGGTCAGGCCGGAAGCAGCAGCCCCGAAGCGCGAGAACTTGCCGCCACCAACGCCACCAGTTTCGACGCGCGCGCCTACACTACCAGGCATCCCCGGAAGCTTGGCGCGGCCCATCTTGTCGATTTGCTGGTTGAGATCGCGAGCCTGAGCAGTCAGATGCTTGAGGGCATTGTTACCCTCGAGCGCCTTGAGTGAACCATGCAGGCGCTCAGACCGATTCGCCATCTTGGTCAGCGTTGCATTGCTGGCCTTGATGGCGTCTTGGTTCTCTTTGAGATAACGAGTATGCGCACGAGTGGCGGCGATGATCTTTTGAATCGGGGCCGTGTACTTATCAATGAGCTGATAGGTATATGCAATGTTGAACGCCATCAGCGGCCCCTTGGTTTACGATTGATCTTGTTTAGCGCTTTTGCAACCTGCTCAGCCTCCCAGATGGGCATTTCCTTCGCAGTTTCGTAGCTTATACCACCTTCGCTTGCCCTAACGAGGGCGACGGCTTGTTCGATGTAGTCTTCTGGCCGTCTGCCGAGGGCATAGCGAAAAAAGCTGCCCACCGAACGGCCATCTTGTAGCCGTCGTCCGGGCGCATGGTAGACCAGATAGCGTCGGTCATGGACTGCTCGCCGTCCAGCATCACGACCGGCTTGCTGGCTTTCATGCAGGCCATTGCGCGGAAACAATCGAGGAAGTCCGAAGCCTCAACTTTGGTCGAGGTCAGCAGAAGCATCTCGAGGGTGGCCGCGAACTCTTCGCTGCGTGGATCGTGATCCTCTTCAATAGCCTTCACCTCTTCGCCAGAAATGTCGGCCTCCTTGTCCTTATGCCGCTCGCCAGCCTCCATAAACATCTGCATGAACATCTGCTTGATGCGCATGTAATGCTTGTAGTGATCCATTCCCGGCTCGCGCAGTACAAAGGCGGTCGTCTGTTTGACCGCGCCTTTGCAGCTGTACGAAACCTCATGCTCACTGAAGAACTCGGTTGTGCCGTCGTGAATCATGCGTTACCCCTCAATACTAATTATTAGACGCCAGCCATCGGATCGCCAGCAAACTCAAGCGAGACAACGCCATCAGACGACGCATTGCGCTCAACCTCGTTGATCAGCGACATCCGCGAGAACGACCGGGTGACGTTGCCGCCACCGCTGATGCGCTGCACGAACTGGATGTTGTTCTGGCCGACCTGGTTTTTCCACGAACGAATCCGCGAATCCATGTCCGGCGTCAGGTACACATCAAAGGTGCATTTGCCGATCTTGTTTTCAGCATTGACCGAGTGCACGGACTCCACGGTATTGCCACCACCAGAGGCCGAGCGAACATTGATTTCGCCCTCACCGCCGTTGTAAGTGAAGCTGTTTGGCACGATGGCAATCGTCTCGTTGTTGACGATGACCGACGGGACCGAAAGTGTAATGGACATGTCGCCTCCTTAGAAGGTCACTTGCGTGCCGGTCGAGCCGACGCTGAACGAGAACTGAAGCGCGTAGTCGAGCTGGCGCAGTTGGGTGACGATTGGCAGCGGGCCGGCAATGGTTGCAAGGCCGGTCGCCAAGCTGATCGTTACCGTGGTGTTGTCGCTGAAATACTTCTCGGCAGCATCGCCAGCCTGCGTCAGCGCCAACTCAGATAGAGTCCGATAGATCCTCAGCAACTCGGCCTTGATGCTTTCAGCGTTCGCCATGGAGCGGCCAGGAATCAGATCGCCTTCGGTCAGACGCGACTGCGCAAAAGTGCTGCGAAGCGTGCGGAAAAAGATTTCACGGCAAGCTGAGCCGGTGTCGACGTAGTTCAGGTAGTGGAACGAAACGTTTTCGTTACCCGCCGCATCCGTTACCCAGTTGGTCGTTACTGGCCCCATGATCATGGCGCTGGACGCGATGTTCACGCCGAAAGTGGTAAAGCCATTTGACTCCAGATCAACCTGCTCGGAAGCGCTATACAGCACGTTCGGCGATGCCAGCGAAGTGCGGGCAAGCGGCGTGTTGAAGTAAGGCAGCGATGCCAGCGAAGGTCCGCCGAACGCATCCAGAGGGCCGGAAGTGGTCACGATGAAGTCAGCAATCGGCGCCGATGGAGTCAGGCGGCGAGCGCGGACGCCCATGAAGTAGGCCAGCGTCCAGTCAGCAGGCTGAAGGATTGCCGGGCCAATATGGGTCAGCGTGGTGATCTTGTTGTTGCCGCCCATTACAACGGTCTGGCTGTTCTCGGTCGAAACCGCAGTCAGCGCGTTGGCATAGGTCAGGCTGCGACCGTGGAATGCGGTGCCGTCGATGATCTCGTTGGCGGCATTGAAGCGCGCCTCGAGCAAGGTCTTCACCAAGCTCAGGTTTGCCTGCCAGTATTCAGGCCAGCCGATGCCGGTGTAACGGATGCCGGTGATGCCGTCGAAGATCGCGGTCAAGGTCGGGTCAGTTGCGCCACCAGTCCATCCGGTCAGCACCTGAGTGACGCCTTCGACATCCATGGTGATCTTGATGCCCCAGTAGTTGCCGCTGGTGCCTTTTTCATCGGCGGTCAGCGTGACGGTGCCAGTGACGGCTGCCGATGTGAATGGGGCGTCTACAAATGCATCCAGTGCGGTTTCCAGCGCGGCACCGATTGCAGTAGCGGTCGCACCACTGGCAACCTGAATAGTCGTGGTGAACAGGAACTCATCGACTACCGAAACGGTGATCGAGCCGGCAGCAGTCGCGGTGCCAGTGAAGGCAATCGAAGCGGTAGCGGCAGTACCGCCGCCAGCCTCATCGACACCGATCACGTCCAGCGGACTGTAACCAGCATTGGATGCCAGCCACTTTTCGATACGGCCAAACAACTCGCCAGTACCGAACTGAGCGCGGCGCTGAGCCAGGGTCAGAGAGTTGACGTTCTGCACCAGCGCGCCAGAAGTCGCGGTAGCTGCAGCAGGAAGCACGCCGACCAGAAGGTCGCGGCGATCTGCAAAGGCATCGACGATGGCTGCCGGTAGCAACTGGATATTGATGCGCGGATTACTTGTAGCGCCCATTACTCGGCCTCCTTCTTAGATGCCTTTTTGGTTTCGATTTCGTGGGTTGCAGTAAATTTATCCTTGATGCTTGCCAAGTCGGTAAGTTTCCCGGCATCCGCAGATTGGATGCCGAGCTCTATCGCTTGCTCTTGCCAAGGGTCGACGACCGCAATGCAGCCGTCAGAAATACTGTCTTTCATGCGACGGCGCCAGTGTTGCTCAAGTGGCGTGCCATCCGCATCAACTTCGATAACGGCCTGCTTACCAGGCTTTAAGCCGTGCAAGCTCACCATGCTTTTGTTTTCGATGGTAATACTTTTGATCACGGCAAAGGTTCCTCGTCTAAGTCTAATGCCATGGACATTATGGCCTTGTCACTGTTATTTACATAGAGGGACTGGTTTATATCCCGGAATGCAACGTCAGTGATGAATGGTGTTTGGCCATCAAATCCAGATTCAAAGGTTATCACATTTGGCACCTGCCAGTCATATACGTGCAGGTAATATGCGGAATTGTAGAGGCCTGGGCCGTGGCCGGCTGAAACGGTTACATACTGGATTGCAGATTCATCGGAGAACCCGAAGCCGTAAAATATCTTTGTTAACGCCTCATAGATTTCGCCGTATGCCATGTGCTGGGCATTATCGCCGCCAATATCATCATGAGTCGGGATGAATACGGCAATCGCGAAGTTCTGCAGGAGGCGCAATAGACGCATGTCCTGTTTCGTGAAAGTTGCCAGCCCATCGTTTGGCGTGTGGCGATCCTTGCTCACCGATACGTCGGTCATGATCACGAAGATGAAAGGCTTGCCGGATGTTTGGTCAGTGTAGATTTTTTCAGCTCGACTGATATCTGCAGCTGCTCGTGCACGGATCCGGGTATTGACGGTGATAGTGTCGATCGCGCCGTCATAGTGGAAGATGCCTTCAGCTGGATCGACGGTAACGGTTGTTCCGACAACCGAAGTCACGGTGCCAACACCAAGGACGCCAGTCGGCTGTTCGATCAGATAGCCGGGAACGGTCGGAGTAGTCGCGCCGACCGGAATAGCAATTTCAAACGTCCGGCGATTCGGCACGTTAACGATGTCGTGCAGGCCATTCCAAGTCGATGGAGTTATGCCTCCAAGTTGGAGTTGCTGCGTATCCAGGCGCTGGCGTGGCTCGGTTTGGTCGTGATCGTTGGCGGTTGTGAACCTGGCAGTGCCGTCGCCATTGTCGACGTAGGCAGCAATCGGATTGCGGACCTTGATGCCGGACAGCAGCAACTTAACCCCAACTGTCGGCGTACCGGCCGCAATCGTGCCGGTGATGATCCCACCAGTCACAGTGGCGCCAGTGATGACCAGTTCTTCATTGAACAGGTTAGTCACTGACGGCAGGTATCGCCACAGGTGCGCCATGACGTCGCGAGGCGTGATCATGCTCTGGCTCCGAGATGGATCAGCATGTGATTACCGGAGGCTGAGGCCAATATGGATCGGCCAATGGTATAGGCGCTGGATTGCGGAGCATAGGATGACTAGGAATCAATGGGCTTGGATGGACGGCTGGTGTAATCTTAACGAATACCGTCGCCAAATGTTCACGGATAGACTTCCATTGCTCAACAGTTGGCGGCTCAGCGTTCAGTTCGGCAAAGCCCTGAAGCCAGTAAACGAAGTCTCTCTCAGTCATTGGTTTTGCCCTTCTTAAGTTGCTGGGCGAGCCGTCTAGACTCGGTCCAAGGTTTGCCTTTTTTGGCTAAGCTAATCTTTGCCTTGGTATCTTCTGATGCCGGAACTCCACGGTTAGCCGCGGGCTTGCCTTTTCTCGCTTCGGCTGAGGCCTTTGCGGCAGCGGCCATGTTTTTCAAATATATATCACTTTTCCCGAGGCTTCTCATTTTCGCCTTGTGTTCTTCCGAATGATTCCCCCAGCTTGGATACCCGTTAGCGGCCAGCGTCTCATTTAGTTTGCGCAAATGCGCTGCGCGCAAGCCATTTGGATCCCTCTGCTTAATGGAAACACCGGTTCTGGCAGCTGAGCATTTAAGCTTGTGTTCTAGGCTATTTTTCTTGCCGAGCCTTCCATATGAGGCGGCACCCTCTCCACCGCTAGTAAAATTTGTCAGATCACATCCGATATATTTGTAATGAGCAATCCAGTGAATCTCCCTTGACTCCCAATCTCTATCATCGGGAATCTCTTCGATAATTCTTATTTCTGGAATCAATCCTGATCTGACGAGGCTTTGAATCCACATGGCCGCATGATGCTTGGCGCTAGCAGATCTGCGGATGTGAGCAGATAGCCTTCGTTTAAGATTATTTGTCTTCCCTACATATCTAATTTGCGTTGTCCGAGGGTCAGTCAAGGCGTAGATATATATCAAGATTCAATCTCTGCGACTGGGTGTGACTTATTTTATCACATCCAATATGCAAATTGTTCGGCTGTCATTTGTAAGCCTCGCCAATAAATTTGATCAAGGTGTTCATAACCTGAGTTTGGGTTTCGTTGACGGCTACACGCAAGTGTGGGCGCGGCGCCATGTTGCGGGTGCCATGCTCAAGGAATCCGGCGTATTCAGCTTCCTCGCCAACCTGCATGTCATCGTGACCGCTGACAAGATAGCCAACACTTTTAGCCAGCCTGCCAGTACGATTAGCCGGGACCTCGCCCGGCGCAGATGCCTGATGCTTGCGGCCACGAAAAGTGTATACGCGCCCAGTTCGAGGGCCATTGCGAATCATGTACCGGAGTTTTTCAGTAACGATTATTCCGGCTTCTTTCCATGCATGGTTCAGTGCGACGTGCGTGGCGCGCTCAGCGATAAAGATCTTCAGCAGAAACTTGTCGTTGGTCGAGGCCTCGCAGAGGCTGATCATGATGGTTCTTTGCCGTAAAAATACGGCAGCCCGCGCGACTCAACTTCGCCGTTGAGGAATCTGTCATGAGCCACCAAGGCCGTGCATTTGGCGGTCATCTTTGCTCTCTTCATGAAAGCACTGTTAGCTGCCGCTCGCCATGACCATGCGTGATGCTCCAATATCCAAAGCGAAATTCCAACTTCCTTCGTTGTCGCCGACTCATATGGATATTTCATGCCTGCCCCGCCTCAGATTCACCGCGCTCAGTGCATTGAATCATATCGTAGATCGAGTCTTCGTTCACGTTGTCCACTCGAAGCACACGGAAACGACGATCAGGCGCCATCAGTACGAACACATTGCCGGCTTCGATGTTGCGCCAGTCAGTGCGATGACGGATGTAAAACAGATGGGTGGCGTTTGGATCAATAACCGTGGAGCTGAATCGAGAGACACCAGCCAGAACGCCTGCAGTCGTGCGGATGCCTGCAGAGAGGTTGGCATACACCGTAAACGCCACGCCGCTGCTATCCCAGTCGTCAGGAGACTGGCCGACAGCGACACGATTAGCCAACTGGATCTTGTGGCGCAGATCGCCGAGGCAGATCTTGACCTTTGGCAGTCGCAGCGTTGAGCAGCTCATGCGAACACCCTGCGGATGCGAAACATCGCCAACTTAGCCTGAATACTCTGAGGCAGACCCAGTGCATTACAGCCGCCAGCAGCCTCACCGCAGCCCCCACAATCGCCACGATTGGCATCGAAGAAGGCGATCAGCTCAAGCAGCCCCTGAAGCAGCGCAGGAGGAATAGCTGCCTCGTTGGCATACCCAGCCGTGAACGTCACCCGCAACGGATACGGCTCAAACGGATCCGGCGTACCGATGCCACGAATCAGATAGAGTCGCGCCTGCTCATCGAATGGTTTCAGACGATAGTCAGCGGCAACAATGGTTTCAGCACCGGACACGCCCATAAGCTGAACCAGCGTCACGGCACCATCATTGATCGGTGCCCGACGCAGCCAGGCGTAGTCGTATGGCATCGCGCAATCGCCAGAAGAGATGGAATCGAACTTGCCAACGACGGTGCGCGGCGACAGCAGCCGATTCGTATACCGCTCAACCATGTCAGTCGCATCGGCGATCAGCAGAGTCAACTCATCGTCACGCGAGATATCCCCGATATCGATTTTCAGGAACAGTTTAACCGTGTCTAGTGACACAGCCAATCCAGTCGGCGCGGATACCTCATAACGGTCGGTCATTACTTCTTGGCCTTGGTGGCTGGCTTGTCCTCGACGGCTTTCGGTACTTCAGCCCAGGCCGCCCAGCCAGCATCGACCAGCTTGCAATTCTCGACAGAGCCGAAGTTTTTCACTTCGCCTTCAACCACTTCGACAACGTGCACGCCCTCGAGCGCCCAGTTGCCGGATTTCAAAAGCTTGATCATCATTCACCCCTTAAAATAAAAGGGCCCGAAAGCCCTTTTATCTTCACCAGACAGATTAAGCCGAAGCTTCAGCCGGACCATGATGCGGAGTGCCCAGCACGGCAACCGCGCCAAGAGTACCGCCAGTGGTCACGGCTGCCGACAGGATGCGCAACTGGACATAGCGCTTCTTGCCGACATAGCCGATACGCTTGGTTTTGTTGTCGTCGGTCAAGGCAAACACCGCCGAACCGAGGACTTCCTCACCAGTCAGTTGCACCGCATCGGACAAGCCCGAGTCGTTACCATGCCAGATTTGCGCGGTGTACGTGCCGTCAGTCAGAGTCGCAGACTGGATATAGAACTCCAGCGACTCATAGTGAGCGGTGTCGATGATCGCGCCACTGGTAGTGGTGTTGGTGGTAATCGCACCGATCACCAAGCCAACACGGCTAGTAGCCTCATTATGCAGATCAAATACCTGGAACATGATGGGCTCCTTATGCCTTGGTTTTCAGGATTTTGAACGCTTCCGGCAGAACCACTTGGCCGTGGTTGTAGCGGTGGAAGGTCAGCTCGATGATGTTGTTCTTCTTGCGAGTCACGTCATCACGGATCACTTGCAGGCCGGTGCGGTCGATGATGGTGTAGCCGCGCATGAAGTCGGCGTAAACCAGGCTCAGCGAGTTAGCTGCAACCGACGGCATGTCCTGCATCAGGATGTACGGCGCGCCAGCCAAGGTGTTTGGTTGGGTCGGGCCGAGGCCTACTTGCCACAGGTAGTGGTCGTTGGTCGAACCTTTCAGGGTGCGCAGAAGAGCCAGGGTCTGGCGGTTCATCGCATACATCGGGTTGTAGCCGACCTTCAGGTCACCAGCCAACAACAGCACGTCGTCGCCAGTGATAACGCCAGAGGTGGTCGAGGTGCGAGCATCAGCCACAACGGCGGCGTTAACTAGGAAGCCTTCAGGCTGTTTGGCGCCAGTGCCGAGAACGAACTTGTTCCCTTCGGTGAACGCGAACGCTTCAGCCACGTCGTTCATGATCTCGGATTCCATGTCGAATTCCGAGTCAATGAGCTGATCGTAGGTGTAAGGCACGGTCACGGTCAGACGGTATGCGGTCAGAGTTTCCTGGCCGTAAGTCGAGTTGCTTTCACCGCCTGCAGCTGCTTCACCTTCATAGGTGGCAGTTGGGATCGCGGTGCGAGTCGGGATCGACAAAGTCTTGCTGCCGACGGTACGAACACGAGCAACAGAGCGCACCGGAGAAATCTCGGTGATCTTCTTGATGATCATGTTGTCCATTTCAGGCATCGTCAGGTAGCCGCCCTGAGTGCCGATATCGGTACGCAGAGTTGCTTTCTGCTCAACGCTGAGAGCGTCCAGACCTTTTTGAGCGTAAAGCTGGAGGGCTTTGTACTCAGGAGTTTCTTTGTAGGTCTTGCCGGACTGGGTCGACTTGCGGGACAGTTCCAGCTCCAGGCCGTCAATACGCTCTTTCAGCTCTTCAGCTGCTTTGCGCTCATCAGCGAGTTTCTGGGTGAATTCCTGGCTGGCTTTTTCCTGCTTTTCGAGAGCGACGTTGGTGGCGTCCACCATGCCCTTGAACTGCGCGGAGTCAGCGCCGAATTTTTCAACGGTTTCGCGCAGAGCCTTGACGGCTACCAGCGCTTCTTGATTGACATCGGTAGTCATGTCATTTTCCTTCGATTTTAGAAGTCAGAGTTTGGGCGAGTTCCAACAAGCTTTTCAGCTCGTCAACAACTTCTGATCCGATAGAATCGTCCCGATTCCCTGACTTCTCTTCGTCTCGAAGAAAAGTTTTAAGCGCGGATGCAAGGCGCTTGGAAGTGCTATTGGTGAAGGATACGCCGGACTTGAAGAGTTTTTCAAGATCTCTTTCGGTCAGTACGGAAAGGTCGTCGAGGCGGATGCTGGATTTCTGATTGAATGGCGACTCCAGATCCATCTTGGCGTAGTAGCGTTCGATGTTGGCGATAACTGCCGCGCGGTCGTCTTCTGGGATGTCAACGCCACCCCGAGCACCACTCAGTGCGGCAGCTGCTGCGAAGATCGCCCGAGGAATAGCAGTTAGCGTGCCGTCGATAACGTCAGCGATTGGCAGCTTGTAGGCGCCGAAGTTCTCGTCGTCGTCAGAGTCGAACCACAGGAAGGCCTTGCGATAACTGTCAGATGGCTCTTCGGCGGAACCCAGGAATGGACGGACGCGGGCAACAGCGGAGTCAGAATCCCACTCGCGTTCACGGCTGGCTAGTGGCAGGTCTTGATATGGGGTGGCGGATTTGATGCCGGTGATCTCGGCCAGCGGGTTCATTGGCGTAGTGACCAAGGAGATTTCCCAAAGCTTCAATTTCTTCAGGAGCCGAACGCCGCCCTCAATGACGTAATCGATAGTCGAATAACCAATCGACATAGAGCAAACACTTTCCGCCTTCATTTGCGGAACAACGCGGCCAGATACAAAGGTGTCCGACTTGGGCATGCGACCTTTAACAAATAGGCCGTGAGTGTCATCGCGAAACTCGGTATAGCTGCCAACAGGCATATCGCTGTTGTGCTGCCAGAGCGCTGGAAGTTTGCCGATCTTCTTGCTGTTCATCAGTTCAGCAACGGTTTCAACGAACGCTCCGGGCATTACCGCATCCATGCCGCGATCCACGTTCATGTAGGTGCTGGCATAACCTTCGAAGATGTAATAGTCCTCATCCTCGGTGATCTGCTTTACCTCAAATGGAACTACCATCTTTTTCATGCGTGCTTCCTCAAAATGAATACATGGCGCTGCAACGACAATGCGCGATCTCGCGGATTGGTGCGCCTAATGAAGTATCGCCTGGTTGCATCATACGCGAACTTCCCACAATAAACGCCTCATTCAGCGGGATAGGTGACGCCGGACTGTATCGGCGGCCAGCGTCCACATGCGTAGCCCGAACTCTTTTGTCGCGCATATCCAGCCAACTTTTTTTTAATGTCTGGACCTGCGGAGTTGTGCGGGCGCCCGGTCCGGGAGTTGGCGCGATAGCAGGTTCAACTAATGGCACTATATCACGCGGCACAGGAATGCCGGGGATCAGGACTCGGGCGGCAGTTGATGCCTCAATAGCCTTGGTTGTTTCGGCAGCAGTCTGGGTTTCAGTAACTGCTATCAGGTCGACTCTGCCACGAAGAATGCGCTTCAGGATTGCGACAGCGGTTGCGGCCAATGAACGGTTGTCAGCCGGCTTATCCTGTTCGCGCAATGCCTGTCGCGCCTCGGATATTGCATCTTCCATATCGCGCCCAGTTGTTCTGGCGATAATGTCGGCCTGCACTGGCGCATGCTGCTCATCCCATAGCAGAAAGATGACGGCAATCAGCTCCTTGATATTCGATTCTTCGTCTTCTGCCTGTTTGTTCTGCTCGGCACGCAACGCGCTGTAAGTCTGGACATTGTTTTGCAGCAGGATCATGCCGGAGAATGACTTCTGCACGCGGCGATAGTGATCCTCGAGCAGCGATTCGAAAGACTTACGGTAGCGCGCGATCTCTTGTGGCTGTCCGGTTCGCGCAACTGCAATACGGAAATCATCGACGACTCTTGCGAATATCTTGCGGATGCCAGGCTTAACCAGCGCCTCAAGTCGCAGCTTTTCGGCGACTTCGCGGGTTAGGATTTCTTTACGGCTTGGCATCAGCCAATTTCTCAATGGTGAATTTGAAAGTGCTGATGTCGTATCCGCGCTCGATCAGTTCTTCTTTGAGAGTCTTGCCGGTAAAGAGCCTTGTGCTTTCGAAGGCAGCCATCATGATGGATGTGTCTCTCTTGCAGCTGGTAATGCCGGCCTCGACATAATCATCACGGTTGCGCCAGAAATAAGTCAGCTCATTGTTATCACCGGGCTCATGCGCCCAGACAACCGTCACCTGACTTTTAGAGCCGTCATTCTTTGGGCCTCTGCGGCCTTTTGGATATTTCATTGATTCCCCTCATCTTCTTCTAATAATCTCGCCGCAATCGTCGAGCTGTCGATGTTGTCATCAGTAAACAAATCAGTACCGACCGGGACTAGAGTGGACGGCTGATAAAGCGTGTCGCCACCCTCAAGCGGCTCGCGATTCGGCAGCTGCTGGCGAAGTTCGTTAATCGTCTCGACGCCAAGCTTCTGGCGATCCAGCAGCATCTTGACTCGGCGGTCAACTAGGGCATCAATCGATTCTGGGTTGAAGGTCAGCCGCATGCGATTGACGTCTAGGCCGTAGCGCGGCAATAGGAAGCGCCCAAGCCCGTCAAGAAGCACGTTGGCCAGAGGCAGAACGGCGCGGTCATACAGTTGGTAGACGGCATGCTCCATGTTGTTGTCGGTCGCCGCCGAGTTATCTACCAGCGGCAGCGGAATCTTGTAGCGCAGGAACAGCGCCTGCCGAGCTACGCCATCCAGTTCGGCGTAGTCCATGTCCTTGTTGGTGGTGCCGGCTTCATGGATAACCATGTCTTGAGAAGATGTGGTCGCGATTCGTCCGGCATTGCCGGCGCCACCAAGCACGCGGTTCAATACGTCGCGGCGCGCAATCAACTCATCTTCAGTCAGAGAATCCTTGAACTGCACGATCAGCGACAGCCTGCCGCCATTCTCAAGTAGCGCCAGGTTATGCACGCGACCCTGGATCTGCTGTTTGGCTTCGAGCGCGACGGCTTCCAATGGGCTATCCGCCAGTGTTTCATCCGTTCGCGAACTGAAGCCATGGATCCGGAATACTTCGCGGAATCCGCCCTCGTAATAATTGATCTTGCGGGCTTTCTCGAGTCGCGTGAATGTTCCGGCTGCCGGACCATCAGTGACCATGAAGGCTTGAGGGAATCGGTCTTTGGCATTCTCAATAGTTGATATAGCCTGTGGCTTTACGGCAAACAACTCCAACGGTGGTCGAGTAATGCCGCCGCCGCCGTAGAACATGCATTCACGGGTAAGCAGGTAGTGCCTGGCACTGGCGCCAATAAACCCGGACCAGTTCTCAAAGCCGTTCGGCGACTTAAGGGATCGGACAAGGTCGTGATCTTGGATGTACTTGCCGTCATCCGACTGGAGAACGGGATTCAGGTGCTCTATTTCGTCGGCAATCATATCGACGGCAATGGCTACCGAAGATGAACTACGGTAGAACTGCATCGCCCGCTGCGGAGTCATGCGCCCATCGCCAAAGATCGCCTCAAGCAGCGACCCGCGCTGAATAGGAATCTCGGAGACGCGACCGCCTGATTTGATCTCGGGTTTCTGCCAGAACTTTAGGCGGTCGTAGAAAGACATGGATTCGTTCCGATAAATATTCTCGTGATGATACCGGATAGCGGTGGTCAAGTCATATAACGCTGACGACATCCACCGCAACGAATCCAGGGCCCTTCATCCAGATCTTTTGGTTGCCCGCCGGCACAGTCCATACGCCGAGCTCGACAATGATAAACCCATCGCTGTTCTGATCGGCAGGTTTGGAATCGTTATATTGGATATAGACGTGGCCGCGCGCCTTGTTCTGGACCATTATGCTGGCGCCAGCAGTGATACCGGTAGCCGCATAAATCTCTGTGTAACTGGCCGCATTAAGCTCAATATCAGGAATAGTCGCCATATCACACCAATGCCAAAGTTGTATTGAGGTACATAGTGCCGAGGAAGGCTACGGTCAAGCTCACGTCGTTTGAAGAGGCTGACGTGATCCTGAAGGCGAAGTAGTCGG
>OEPS010000229.1_pt1 | contig 21076 bp, 21 predicted proteins | sample 1539411 | NCBI WGS metagenome assembly OEPS01 (sample SAMN02671747, study PRJEB22543) | soil metagenome | biome: bacteria | place: China:Hunan Province, Lengshuijiang City | collected 2012-10-15 | depth 0.08m m
GCCGGCGGTTCGTTCAAGGACATCGTCAAGCTGAACATCTTCCTCACCGACCTGAGCCACTTCGCCAAGGTCAACGAAATCATGGGCAAATACTTCGACCAGCCTTATCCGGCCCGCGCCGCCATCGGCGTTGCAGCCCTGCCGAAGGGTTCGCAAGTCGAAATGGATGCCATCCTGGTCATCGAGTAATGCACACGGCGCAGCCTTCAACCGCTGCGCCGACTGCTCTGCGGTAAAGAAAAGGTTTTGAAAGGATTCCACCATGCGCAAAGCGCTTGCTCTCTCGCTGCTCGCCATTTTCCTCGGCGGCTGTGCCAGCGACCCCGCCGACCGTGACATCAGCGGCACCTGGATCAACCAGGTGGCGATCGATGCCGCTGCCAAGGGCGGTCCCCTGCGCGAAGCGCTTCAGGCCTATGGCCCGAACCTGGAGTGGGACGTCAACACCAAGGCCGGTCAGGCCCGCTACACCAACGGTTTCGAGAACGTCGAAGGACGGCTGCAGGGCGAACAGTCCGGCGCCTGGAAAGTCGACTTCTATGGCAGCTCCGGCAGCGAGCTGAAACGCGACGGCGGCCGGATGAAACAAGCCGCCACCGAGAACGAACCCGACCAGTTGTTCGACCGTGCACAAATCCCCGTACCGGAAGGCGCGCCAATCGGTGCCAGCTTCGAACGCGCACTGTATTCGGCTTACCTGGGCGGCAGCTGGAAGATTGCCAGCGGCGACGGCGAAGGCAACACCGTGCAATTCCAGGCCGACGGCCAGGTGTCCGGCCTGCCCGGCGCCGACCGCTATGCGCTGTGCCTGGCAGGCGACTGCGCTTCGATGAACAGCGACCACGACAGCATGTGGCTGCAGCTCAACGGCCAGGGCAACAACTGGATCTTTGCCCGCAAAGGCAAGGCACTGGAAATTTTCCAGGCAGTGAATACCGCGCTGGCGGATGAAATGCCGCAGTTCACCCCGGGTGAGCGCAAGTGGTTGCTTGAGAAACAGTAACCGCGCCTGAGAACAATACATAACCCTGTGGGAGCAAGCTTGACCGCGATGAGGCCATCAGACTCAACACTTTAGTTGACTGCCAAGCCGCCATCGCGGGCAACCCCGCTCCCACAGCGGTTTGTGGCGTTAGAAATTCAGCACTTGCCTTCAAGAATCGCCGCATAACCTTCGCGGTAACTCGGATATTTCGGCGTCCAGCCCAGCGCCTTCGCACGAGCATTGCTGCAGCGTTTACTGCCAGTGCGGCGTACGCTGGCGTCGTCAGCCCATTCGGTAACCCCCAAATACTCCCGCAGCCAGGCGACCACTTCGGCCAGCGGTGCCGGTGCATCGTCCACACCGATATAAACATCCTGCAACGTCTCGCCCCGATCAGCCGCCTGTAGCAGAAACGCCATCAGCCCCGCCGCGTCATCAGCATGGATACGATTGCCGTACAGCGGCGGCTCGACCACCACCCGATAACCACGACGCACCTGAGTCAGCAGCCACTCACGCCCCGGGCCGTAGATACCGGTCAGGCGCACGATGCTCGCCGGGATACCGCTGTTCAGCGCCACTTGCTCAGCCTCGAGCATCACCTGCCCGGAGTATCCGCTGGCGACAGTCTCTGAATGCTCGTCGACCCACTCCCCTTCCTGCTGCCCGTACACGCTGCTGCTGGACACGAACAGCAGTCGCTCAGGCACCTGGCCAAAGTCATTCAGCCAGCTCAGCACATTCTGCAAACCCTGTACGTAGGCAGCGCGATAACCGGCTTCATCGTGATCGGTCGCCGCCGCGCAATACACCAGATAGTCCACCGCCCCGAATGGCCAGTTTTCCGGGCAATCTTCCTTGAACAAATCACCAGCAACGCCAATGACGCCGTCCGGCAAACGCGACACATCACGGCGCAGACCCTGCACCTCCCAGCCGGCGGCCAACAATTGCGTAGCCAGACGACTGCCGACATCACCACAACCGGCAATCAAAACAGAAGGCGCGGACATCAAAAAACTCCCAAATGAAAGGAACAGACTAGCCCTCGTACAGGACGAACGGCTAGCAATGAAGGAAAAAAAGAAACTCTATTACTTTTGTTAACAAGAATTACTTGCAATAATGCACCCCACTTTTGTTCTCGGCCTTACGAGGCCTGGAAGAGCATTACCGTTTTTCTACCTCAGGTCCGGCCAGCATGACACGTAATCAAAACCCCGCTTCGCCAACCAAACGACCTCGCGCCTTCAGCGCAGTGGCGGCCCTGCTGCTCAGCCTGATGCTGGCACCGACCGCCGCTTTCGCCGACGCACAAGCGCCAACCGCTCCGGCTGCCACCGAACAGCACGCACCAACTGCAGCCGCGCCAGCCACCACCGACCCGGTGCAGGCAGTAGACGCCGCCCCGGCAGATGCCCCTGAAGTGCTCGAACCCGACAACACCTTGGGCATGGCCCACGACCTGTCGCCATGGGGCATGTACCAGAACGCCGACATCATCGTGAAAATCGTAATGATCGGTCTGGCCATCGCTTCCATCATCACCTGGACCATCTGGATCGCCAAAGGCTTCGAGCTGATGGGCGCCAAGCGGCGTCTGCGTGGTGAAATCGCTGCCCTGAAAAAAGCCGCCACCCTCAAGGAAGCCAGCGCCACTGCGGCAAAGGAAGGCACCCTCGCCAACCTGTTGGTGCACGACGCCCTCGAAGAGATGCGCCTGTCGGTCAACAGCCGCGAGAAAGAAGGCATCAAGGAGCGCGTCAGCTTCCGCCTTGAGCGTCTGGTCGCCGCCTGTGGCCGCAACATGAGCAGCGGCACCGGCGTCCTCGCCACCATCGGTTCCACCGCGCCGTTCGTCGGCCTGTTCGGCACCGTGTGGGGCATCATGAACAGCTTCATCGGCATCGCCAAGACCCAGACCACCAACCTTGCCGTCGTGGCGCCAGGCATCGCCGAAGCGCTGCTGGCCACCGCGCTGGGTCTGGTTGCTGCGATTCCTGCGGTGGTGATCTACAACGTGTTCGCCCGCTCCATCGCCGGCTACAAGGCGCAGGTGTCCGACGCTTCGGCACAGGTCCTGTTGCTGGTCAGCCGTGACCTCGATCACCAGCCTGAGCGCAGCAGCTCGCAACCACACATGGTGAAAGTGGGGTAATCGGCCATGGGCCTGCATTTGAAAGAAGGCGCAGACGACGATCTGGCCGAGAACCACGAAATCAACGTCACGCCGTTCATCGACGTGATGCTGGTGTTGTTGATCATCTTCATGGTTGCCGCGCCACTGGCCACCGTGGACATCAAGGTCGACCTGCCGGCCTCGACCGCCAAACCGGCGCCGCGCCCGGAGAAACCGGTGTTCCTCAGCGTCAAGGCTGACCAGCGCTTGTACATCGGCGACGACGAAGTCAACGCCGATACCCTCGGCGCGACGCTCGATGCCAAGACCCAGGGCAAAAAAGACACCACCATCTTCTTCCAGGCCGACAAGGGTGTGGACTACGGCGACCTGATGAGCGTGATGGATAAACTGCGCTCGGCCGGTTACCTGAAGGTCGGTCTGGTGGGCCTTGAGAGCGCAGCCAAGAAATGATCACGACGCGCCATAAGCTGACGCGTTACAGCGGTAGCCTGGCCGTGGTGCTGGGCGTTCACGCGCTGGCCATCGCGCTGGCGCTGAACTGGACCGCCCGCCCGCCCATCGAACTGCCGCCGCAGGCAATGATGGTCGAGCTGGCACCGGTTCCGACCCCGCCACCGCCTGCTCCGCCGAAAGTCGTCACACCGCCGCAGCCACCGGCTCCGGTCGAAGAATTGCCGATTCCGAAACTGGCTGAAGCACCCAAGGCCGAGATTGCCGTACCAAAGCCCAAACCCAAGCCAAAGCCGAAACCGCAGCCGCCCAAACCGGTGGAGAAAAAACCGGAGCCGGTGAAGGAAAAACCTTCCGAGGAAAAACCGGCGGAGACGCAGCCGACCCAGGCACCGACGGAGAAATCCGCCCAGCCGGCACCGGGACCGTCGCCCGCACAAATGGCCGCCAAGGCCAGCTGGCAAAACACCCTGCTCGCGCACTTGGGCAAGTACAAGAAGTATCCGGCCAGTGCACAGGCTCGCGGCAAGGAAGGCGTGAACCGTTTGCGTTTCGTCGTCGACGCTGAAGGCAATGTGTTGTCGTTCGAACTGGTGGGCCGCTCGGGCAACGCCGACCTGGATCGGGCCACCCTGGAAATGATCCGTCGCGCACAACCGCTGCCCAAGCCACCGGCCGATATGCTGAACAACGGCTCGATCGAAATTGTGGCGCCGTTTGTGTACTCGCTGGACCGTCGTCGTTAAGTAGCAAGATCAAAAGATCGCAGCCTTCGGCAGCTCCTACAGGTATTCGCCCCCTGTAGGAGCTGCCGAAGGCTGCGATCTTTTGTTTTTCAGCTCATCCATAAACGGCAAACTCACATTGCCCGGTGTCGCATTCCTCACTCAGTCTGATAACGTGCGTCTATCGATTGCAGCCGTTATGCTTGGCCCGCAACTTCATGGACGCTCGCTATGACCCTCACAGAATTACGCTACATCGTTACCCTCGCCCAAGAGCAGCACTTCGGCCACGCCGCCGAGCGTTGCCACGTCAGCCAGCCGACCCTCTCGGTAGGCGTGAAAAAACTTGAAGACGAACTCGGTGTGCTGATTTTCGAGCGCAGCAAAAGCGCCGTACGCCTGACCCCGGTCGGCGAAGGCATCGTCGCCCAGGCGCAGAAAGTCCTGGAGCAGGCGCAAGGCATCCGTGAACTGGCCCAGGCCGGCAAGAACCAGCTGACCGCCCCGCTGAAAGTCGGCGCGATCTACACCGTCGGGCCGTACCTGTTCCCGCACCTGATTCCGCAACTGCACCGGGTCGCCCCGCAGATGCCGTTGTACATCGAAGAAAACTTCACCCACGTGCTGCGCGACAAACTGCGCAATGGCGAGCTCGACGCGATCATCATCGCCCTGCCGTTCAACGAAGCCGACGTGCTGACCCTGCCGCTGTACGACGAGCCGTTTTACGTCTTGATGCCAGCCCAGCACCCGTGGACGCAAAAAGAATCCATCGACCCGGGCCTGCTCAACGACAAGAGCCTGCTGCTGCTCGGCGAAGGCCACTGCTTCCGCGACCAGGTGCTCGAAGCCTGCCCGACCCTGACCAAGGGCAACGACGGCGCCAAACACACCACGGTGGAATCCAGCTCGCTGGAGACCATCCGCCACATGGTCGCCTCCGGTCTGGGTATCTCGATCCTGCCGCTGTCGGCGGTGGACAGCCATCACTACGCCCCAGGCGTGATCGAAGTGCGGCCGCTGTCGGCGCCGGTGCCATTCCGCACAGTCGCCATCGCCTGGCGCGCCAGCTTCCCACGGCCGAAAGCCATCGAGATCCTCGCCGACTCCGTTCGCCTGTGCTCGGTGGCCAAGCCCGCCGCGCCGGTTACGGCCGGTTAAGCCAGGGTCATGACTGAGCTGTCGCAAGTGTCGGTGACGGCACTCAAGGGTGTCGGCGAAGCCATGGCCGAGAAACTGGCCAAGGTCGGCCTGGAAAACCTTCAGGACGTGCTGTTTCACCTGCCGCTGCGTTATCAGGATCGCACCCGCGTGGTGCCGATCGGCCACTTGCGCCCGGGCCAGGACGCGGTGGTCGAAGGCACCGTCAGCGGCGCGGACGTGGTCATGGGCCGGCGTCGCAGCCTCGTCGTGCGCATGCAGGACGGCACCGGCGGGCTGAGCCTGCGCTTCTACCATTTCAGCAATGCGCAGAAAGAAGGCCTCAAGCGCGGCACGCGGATTCGCTGCTACGGCGAAGTGCGGCCCGGCGCTTCGGGGCTGGAAATCTACCACCCGGAATACCGCGCCATCACCGGTGACGAACCGCCGCCGGTGGACGAAACCCTGACCCCGGTCTACCCACTCACCGAGGGCCTGACCCAACAGCGCCTGCGCCAGTTGTGCATGCAGACCCTGACCCTGCTCAAGCCGAACACCCTGCCCGACTGGTTGCCGACCGAACTGGCTCGCGACTACCAACTGGCGCCGCTGGCCGATGCGATCCGCTACCTGCACAACCCGCCCGCCGATGCCGACGTCGACGAACTCGCCCTCGGTCATCACTGGGCGCAGCATCGCCTGGCGTTCGAAGAACTGCTGACTCACCAGCTATCGCAGCAGCGCCTGCGCGAAAGCATGCGCTCCCTGCGCGCACCGGCGATGCCGAAAGCCACGAAACTGCCGGCAAAATACCTGGCCAACCTCGGCTTCAACCCGACGGGTGCCCAGCAACGTGTGGGCAACGAAATCGCCTACGACCTCAGCCAGCACGAACCGATGCTGCGCCTGATTCAGGGCGACGTCGGCGCGGGCAAAACCGTGGTCGCCGCCCTCGCGGCACTGCAAGCGCTGGAGGCCGGTTATCAGGTCGCACTGATGGCGCCGACCGAGATCCTCGCCGAACAGCACTTCATCACCTTCAAGCGCTGGCTCGAACCGCTGGGCATCGACGTCGCGTGGCTGGCCGGCAAGCTCAAGGGCAAGAATCGCGTCGCCGCACTGGAACAGATCGCCAGCGGCACGCCGATGGTGGTTGGCACTCACGCGCTGTTCCAGGACGAAGTGCAATTCAAGAATCTGGCGTTGGTGATCATCGACGAACAACACCGCTTCGGCGTCCAGCAACGCCTGGCGCTGCGGCAGAAAGGCGTCGGCGGGCGCATGTGTCCGCACCAACTGATCATGACCGCCACGCCGATCCCGCGCACACTGGCGATGAGCGCCTACGCCGATCTCGACACCTCGATCCTCGACGAACTGCCGCCCGGTCGCACCCCGGTCAACACCGTGCTGGTCACCGACACCCGCCGCGTCGAAGTCATCGAACGGGTGCGCAGCGCCTGCGCCGAAGGGCGTCAGGCCTACTGGGTGTGCACGCTGATCGAAGAGTCGGAAGAGCTGACCTGTCAGGCCGCTGAAACCACCTTCGAAGACCTCACCGCCGCTCTCGGCGAGCTCAAGGTTGGGCTGATCCATGGGCGCATGAAGCCTGCGGAAAAAGCGGCGGTCATGGCTGAATTCAAGGCCGGCAATCTGCAACTGCTGGTTGCCACCACCGTGATCGAAGTCGGCGTCGACGTGCCCAACGCCAGCCTGATGATCATCGAAAACCCCGAGCGCCTCGGTCTCGCGCAGCTGCACCAGTTGCGCGGCCGGGTGGGTCGAGGCAGCGCGGTCAGCCATTGCGTGCTGCTCTACCATCCGCCGCTGTCGCAGATCGGCCGTCAGCGCTTGGGCATCATGCGCGAGACCAACGACGGTTTCGTCATCGCCGAAAAAGACCTCGAACTGCGCGGCCCCGGCGAAATGCTCGGCACCCGTCAGACCGGCCTGCTGCAATTCAAGGTCGCCGACCTGATGCGCGACGCCGACCTGCTGCCCGCGGTACGCGATGCCGCGCAGGCGCTGCTGGAGCGCTGGCCGACTCACGTCAGCCCGTTGCTCGACCGCTGGCTGCGCCATGGGCAGCAATACGGCCAAGTGTGAGCACCGTCGCAGTTTGTGAAGGATCGTTCCGACAGAGCTGGTTATACTCCTGCCATTGTTTCAAAAACGGATACAGACCATGACTGACGCAGCTCTCGCCCCCGAACTCCCGCACGCGCCGTCTGTAATTCGGCTGCTGCTCGGCAAGCTGGGTATCGCCTACGAAGAAGTGCTCGACCACCACGGCCTCAATGCCTCGCGCAAGGTACAAGCCGTGTTGCTGGACGACGCCGTAGGCGCGCTGATGGTGCTGTTTCCGCAGAGCCAGTTGCTCGACCTCAACCGCCTCGCCGAGCTGACGGGCCGACGCCTGACCGCCGTCTCGACCGAGCGCCTGGAAAAGATGCTCGGCAAACACAGCCTGAGCCTGCTGCCGGGCCTGCCGGCACTCACCAGTTCGCCGTGCCTCTACGAAGAAAGCCTGCTGCGCGAGCCGAAGCTGCTGATCAACTCTGGCGAGCCGGGCGTGCTGCTGGAAATCTCCAGCGAAGCCTTCAAGACCATGCTGACCAAGGCCAGCGCCGCCAACTTCGGCGAAGCCCTGAGCAGCATCCGCCCGAACCTCGATCGCCCCGACGATGACCGCGAGGAAATTACCCAGGCCGTGCAGGCGTTCACTGCACGCCGGATCCAGCAGCGTCTGGAAGCGACCATCGAGATTCCACCGCTGGCCGAAACCGCGCAAAAAATCATCAAACTGCGCGTCGACCCCAACGCCACCATCGATGACATCACCGGCGTGGTCGAAACCGACCCGGCGCTGGCTGCACAAGTGGTGAGCTGGGCGGCGTCGCCGTACTACGCCTCGCCGGGCAAGATCCGCTCGGTGGAAGACGCGATCGTTCGCGTGCTCGGCTTCGATCTGGTGATCAACCTCGCGCTGGGCTTGGCCCTCGGCAAGACCCTGAGCCTGCCGAAAGACCATCCGCAACACACCACGCCGTACTGGCAGCAATCGATCTACACCGCCGCCGTCATCGAAGGCCTGACCCGCGCCATGCCGCGCGCCCAGCGCCCGGAAGCCGGCCTGACCTATCTGGCCGGTCTGCTGCACAACTTCGGCTACCTGCTGCTGGCCCACGTGTTCCCGCCGCACTTCTCGCTGATCTGCCGCCACCTGGAGGTCAACCCGCACCTGTGCCACAGCTACATCGAGCAGCACCTGCTGGGCATCAGCCGCGAACAGATCGGCTCGTGGCTGATGCGCTATTGGGACATGCCCGACGAACTGGCCACCGCCCTGCGCTTCCAGCACGACCCAAGCTACGACGGCGCCTACGCCGAATACCCGAACCTCGTCTGCCTGGCCGTGCGCCTGCTGCGCAGCCGCGGCATCGGCTCCGGCCCCGACGAAGACATCCCCGACGCCCTGCTCGAACGCGTCGGCCTGACCCGCGACAAAGCCAACGACGTGGTCAGCAAAGTCCTCGAAGCCGAAGTCCTGCTGCGCGAACTGGCCTCGCAGTTCAGCCAGGCCTGAACCAAAACAGGCCCGCTCCCCCAAGGTTTACACAACCCCTGTGGGAGCGAGCCTGCTCGCGAAGAATCCACCTCAATCTACCTGCCTGACACAAAACCTGTGGTGAGGGGATTTATCCCCGACCGGCTGCGTAGCAGCCGCAACTAGGCCAACAGGGTGTTTCAGGTAAATCGGAATCTCAGGATCTGGGCTGCTTCGCAGCCCATCGGGGATAAATCCCCTCACCACAACAGCCCCTCCACTCAAGCCCTTCTACTCAAGCACATCTACTCAAGCCTTAGGCTTGGCTTTCCTCGGCTTCAAATACTTCATCAACCCCTGAAACCACATCACCAGCGCCGGGTTACCCTTCAGCTGGATCGACTTGTCCTGAATCCCCTGCATGAACGCCAGCTGCTTGTTCTTCGCCTGCATCGTGGCAAAGGCATAACCCGCATCCTTGAACGCAATCGCAAACGCGGGCTCCGCCACCACCCCAGATTTGCTGGTAACGCGCTGATTCTTCACCACGAAATGCCGCGCCACTTTCCCGTCCAGCGTCTGCAGCTGAAACACCAGATCCTTGTCACCCAACTGCTGCTGGAACGCAGGATTTGTCCGGCTGGCCTTACCCATCAACAAACCCATCATCCACAGAAGAAAACGAAATTTCATGCGCACAGCCTCAAAAGGAAAATGAACGGCCGGGGCAGTGTAAGGGATTCAGACGATAACGCCACTATCTGCCTCTAATGGAAGATGATGCAGCCCATTTCCCGCACGATGACCGCCAAGTCACAACTCGGCACCCACCGTCCTACACCTGTTGAAACACATTCCTGTAGGAGCTGCCGAAGGCTGCGATCTTTTGATCTTCCAGCCTGCAAACCTATGGGAAATTTCCTGCAAAGCGCCGCGATACCTATGAACTAGGCAGGTTGGCAGTTCGTCGATAGCCTCTGTGTGTCGCCGCAAAATCGGCGACTCGGACGTGCAAGTCCGGTTCAGGTGCACATTCGTTGATGGCATTTCGCCGAGCGTTTTCCTATGCTCGCGGATCGTTATGGCGGCTGTGCGTCGGAGACCTTCGGGTCTGCCGGCCACCTGGACCGGTCTTGCACACCAACGCACAGCTGCCACCTCTTTCGAAGTGCAAAGCGAATAGGTGTCGGCCTCACAACTCCAGGAAGCTGCACCATGATCAAACCAACACCCAATCCCCCCGAAACCCCAGACATATCGCCCTACGAATCGCTGGAATCCAAGAAATTCCACGAGGCCGCCGAACGCGCCCTCGACCATCACTTCAAACCGCGCACCGAATCCCAACCCAAACGCGAAACCGGCCTCTTCAGCCTCACCCCCGGCACCGACGCCGAAGCCCTAATGGCCAACGCCTCCGAAGACCTCCTGTCCATCAGCGCCATCGCCTGCGACCTCGCCGACGACCTCCACGGCTCCCGCCGCTCGGTCGCACTGGCCCTGAGCAGAATGGCGGACGGGGTGCGATTGATGGTGGAAGGGACGCTCGATCATATTGAAGTGCGGAACCTGGCAGCCAAGTCCTAGCGAGGTTTGTGGATGAAAAAAAGGGGACGTTAAGTCCCCTTTCTTGAAGACTTCATCTCCACTGAGAACCCGTCTCTGGGGAGGCCTCGATGCCGAAGTCTTCATCGAACGAATACTGTTTGCCGGATTTGTAATTCGTGTAACGCATTGAGTTCACCCGAGCGCCTTGCGTTGCAATGACATACTGCCCCGTCACTGCACCGCCTGAAACTTCCACCCAAGTCGTCGTGAATTCGTAGGGACCGTCCTCCGTCATGACGTACTCTTCGGTTCGGTGATGAACCAGAGCAATAGCATTCTTCGACTTGCTATACCTGACACTTGCGCCGCTCCATTTAGCGGCCGCGTCGTAATAGGTTCTGAATTCAAAATTGATATTTTTGCCTTCCAGCGAACGGAAGCACCTTACCTGTGTAGAAACATCACTGTGCGCAGCCAGTGGCATTAGAAGAAGCACTGAAATAAACGCAGGCAAACATTTCAAACCGAACATTCCTTTACCGATTTCATGAGGTATCAGAAAACATATCTACAGCAACTCAACGAGCGTTGATCACGCCTCGGGCGCCAAAGCGCGGCGCTCACCCACCCTCGCCGGGATCTTCGAAGCTTTTCCCGCTTCAGACATTCGCGATACGTATTGCTTGTATGCCGCCACCGCCCGTTCTTTATCGTTCACGGCCCAATAACTGTCAGCGAGATTCAGGTAAGCAACCGTCCTGTTTGGGTGATTGGCAATTACAGCATTGAGCAACTCAATCGACTCAGCGTAGTAACCCGCCTCGCCCAGCAAAAACCCGAGGTCGTTGGACCAACCTGGACGCTGCGGGTAATAGTACTTTGCGACGATATAGCTATCCGGGGGACAAGTGTCATGCGAGCCACCGCCCATCAACGCGTAGCTCATCGTATCCTTGAAGGAAGAGTCATCACCCTTTCGATAGGCTGCCAGTGCCATATCCAGCAGATCAGCCGAATCGACGGTCATCAATTTCTTAACACCCTCAATACGACCAACACGAGCAACCTGCAACTTCTGCAGCGCTTCACGCCCATCGAAAGAAGCGAGAGTGATTGGGCCCAATGTCTGCACCGGCAACTCCACTACGCTGACGAGCGATCGATCACATGATTCGTTATTCGCCACTTCTAGCAGAGCTTTCAGCTCAAACTGCTTCGAGCTTCTATTGAAGGCGAACAACAGGTTGAAGTTATAAACCGCGTTGTCTTCCTCCCTGGTTACCAGCGCTATGTAATCCCCAGCCTCAACGAACGGCTGCTTAACCACAGCTTCCTCAGCCTGTGGATCAATGACGGTCATGACGCCAGGGCGACCTTTGAGTACATGGACGCTGAATACCCCCTGAAGCGCAGACGAGTACTGACTTTTGATCAGAGGCAGCGCCTTCGACGTATCGAGCAATATGTCCTCATCACGTGCCTGTACCGGCGCAATCAACAATCGGTTAGAGGCCTCGTCCGCGTCTCCTGCCAGAACGAATACGTTCTGCCGTGATGCATCACCCAGCAAACTCGCAGGAATTTCCTTGAGGACTTGCGGGGTAGAAAATGCGTAGGAAGTGGATAAAAGCCCAAGGCTCAACACGATAAAGCGGAAGAACATATTCACTGTTTCAGTCCCTGAATTTCAGATCGCTCAACGACGCGTTGCGAAATCTTCTGCGCTTTGCCGGCGGCACTCATCGCGTCGCGGTACTCGCGGTAATACCGCTGCGCTTCCTCTTGCCGATCAAGTCGCCACAGCGAATCAGCCATGTTCAGCATCAGCACTGTGCGTTTGCCGACAGCTTCAACGCCTCGATAAAACTTCATTGCCAACTCATCGTTGCCGCCCTCGGCCAGATAAAAACCGAGGTCGTTGTAAGCCTGAACATTTTGCGCCGGGGGATGACACGCCATATAGGATTCCGGGCTTAAAAAGCTCAGGCTCCATTCGATGGACTCTGCTCGGGACTGCGCAGGCTTAATACTCGAAGAATTTTTCAGAAGGTACTTTGGTGGCTTAGTCTCCAAGACAGGGTTGAGTACCCCGCCCTCTTCAGAAACCCATTGATTACCTACCCATTTACCCTCACAAAACCGTTCGTAAGTCTCAGCAAGTACGCAACCGGTTTCCATCGAGATCACATCGCAATGTCCCTGTGATGTCGCTATTTCCTCGCCGTTCTCACCTATGACAACGCCGTACTCCACCGCAGTCGCCAGTAGAAATCTTTGGTCAGGGCTGAGCCAGTCAGGATAAGCCTGCGCAGCAATGCCGGCATGGAACAAGGGGAACGTTTGTCCATTCGCGGTGAACCAGGCGGTCGTAGATTCCACGACGGGCGATGTCCATTTTTTTGCTTGGAACGTAACGGTGTTTCCGGCGGCTCCCACTATTGGCGGGTCAACGGCAAAGACATTGGCAGCGCTGAACAAACTGCCGATCATCAACACCCACTTAAGGCTGGCCATAGCTAATCCTTTTCGCCGTTAGCCGGCCTTTTGTTTTGTCAGGCACTTTGCATAGCCGTCCGCAAACTTGGCATCGAATGACAACGCCACCGGTTCATCCAACTCGGCCGAGGTGTTGAGCAATTCGTGGGTAGTCGGGGTGTATTTGATCCAGCCAATCGTGCCGGTGCCGTCGGTGTCGAAAAACAGCTGAGCGCGCACTACTTCACCGTCATCCTCATCGATCAGCAAATTGACCTTGTCCTTGCCGACATAACGAAACGGAAAATCGCTGCTCCTGACAAGCTCAGTAAGGTAGCCGTAGCAACTCCCTTCGCTGGCAGTCGCGGGCAGTGAATGAGGTAATAGCGAAAGCGCAATCAGCACGGGCCAAATGAAAAACCGGTTCATCCACTCACTCCTCATCCATCGGCGACGATTCAACATCGGTCATGCTCAGCAGTCGAAATTCATTGTTCACAAACTCGTAGTAACGATCCCGGTTACCACTTTCCAAAGCATTCCCCTGCGCATCTTCTTCACCGTCGAGCGTGATGCCGGAGACGAAGATCAAACGACTATCTGGCTGGTAAACCATGCCAAAAGTGCTGCCGTCGTAAGCATTGGGCAGACCTCCAACCATTTCACCAGTCTGGGCGTCCAGCACTTGGCCGCAAATGGCGCTGCCGCCACAACTTAGTCTGTGCAGGATGTAATGGCCGGCGAAGTTGACCTTGCCTTGCAGGGCTTGCACCCGTGCCTGATCCATCATTGGGCTGCTGTTCTTTTGCGGCACCAGTTTATGGTTGGGGCCGGTGAAAACTGGCGTGACGGTGTAATCCTTGAAGGCTGGATCTGCAGCGAAGGCCATGGACGCGGCAGCCAATATCAAGCTGCCGAGAAGAACCGAAAATCCTTTCACGTAGTAACTCCGTAAATGCAGTGGGGACTGTCGGCTTACTCAGCCTGCCCTTCATAACGCTGTGTCTGCGGGTTGAATTGCCACAGATGTGGCCGGGTCATGCCCTCTTCGCCCTTGTAGCGAATCCGCCCTCGCTTGTCCCTAATGTAGGAGTAGATCTCGATGTCCTTGAATTCACCGCCACCTTTAGGCGGACCGTCCAGAACTTTGACCCCGGCGAAGTAATCGCCACCCGAATACTTCAAGTAACCACGGCACTGGATCAGGAAGGCGAATGTGCTGTCCATCGAAGAACCAATGCCTACGCGGGAATTGAAGATGAAGTCTTCGATACCATCGCCGTTTAGGTCGCCACGGAAGACTACGTGGCCTGGCTCGATAGAGAATTCTTTTCCATCGAGACTGGAAAGTATGTCTTCCTGATCTCCGCTGCTCTCCGGCCATTGAGATAAGAAATATTTAGAGTCAGTTTCCTGATTGCAGACACCTGCCGCCATAACGGCTATCGGCAACCAGCTCATGAATAACACCAGCAGTCGTTTCACTTCACATCCTTCGAATTCATCAATTCCAATTCACCATCCCGATACAACACTTCGCACCCGATCCACGCCAGATCCACCTGCGGCATCACCGCCGACGGCTTTCGCAATTCGCGCAGCAACGTCGAGCCATGCGACAACCGCCCACCCATCCGCGCAATCACTGCTCGTGCTGCTTGATAGTGCGCATGCCGCCCCGGATCTAGGGTGTCTTCCAACAAGATGTCCACGCCGAGAATGCCTTGCTCTTGCCCCGGATAAATCATGAAACCGGTCGCCTGCTCCGCACCTTCGCGACCGTCCTGCCAGAAGCTGCCGTCTCGGGCGCGCACGTCCGGATGCGGCGCGAACCAGTGTTCGCGGTCGGCCAGTGGCATGGCGTGGTGCAGACGGAAGAAGATGCGCATCAGGTTGTCGCGGTACCACTCGCGTACTTGCAGGTAGTAGCCGCGCAGGCCCGGCAGGCCGGTCGAATGCGCGAGGCGGATAAGTCCGGACCATTGCGGGAATGGCTGTAGCGGCAGCTCGCTCGACGCAGGTCGCGGGGTGGCCGGGTCGGTTTCCCACGGCAGTCGATGAGGACTGTTTTCCAGATTGTCGTACGCGGTCGGCGGGCGGCCCAGCCAATCGCCGCCGCTGCTGGCCAGTGCCGTGGCGATGCACAGATTGCCTTGCACCACGAACACGTAGAACCGGGAGAACCAGTCTGCTAATTGCTGGCCATCGGCAGCTTGGGCGACCAGTTCGGCCAGCTCCCGATCGAAGCGCTGCAAACCGTTTTCAAGGTTCAGCAAATGGCCCCGAGCCTTGCGTTGCATACGCAAAAACAGCGGCAACGAACGCAGCATCTTCAGCGGTTGCCACGGCAGATGCGGCGTCGCACCACCAACTTCACCGGCGTAGTTATCGGCGCTGATGCCCCAGTCGGCCAACCGGGCAAGAAACAGGTCATTGTTGATGTAGGAAGCACCGCCGAACACAGCAGTGAACGGCTCGTTGTCCTGCAACACTCGCGCATCCCAGCGCGCCATGATCGCCGGGATACTCGCTGCCGCGCGGCGCTGGGCGTACTCGACCAGCACGCTCGGTTGCGGCGGCAGGATCTCGGCGATGTTGGCGGCGGTCAGGTGCCGGCGCCAGCCGTAGTCACTGATCGGCCGGTATTGCAGCAGCCAGAGTTGCGAGCCGTCCCAGGCCCATTCGACGTCGCCGGGCACGTAGTGGAACACGCGCAACACGTCTTGCAGAAAGCGCCAAAGCAGGTCTTCGGTCAAGCCGTGGGACGGCATGAACGTGCCGCTGCGCCACGCATCACCTAGCCGCGAAAGCGTTGCTCGTGAGGGGCTGACGTGACCGTCGGCCAACGATTCGAGATGGCCTTCAACCCATTCCAGTTCTACAGACAGATGTCGCACAAAGGCGATCCCGGAAACTACCGGCGTGATGAAGCGCTGCACCACCACTTCCTCGACGCCTTCGGCCGTCAGTTCGGCGATGCGTTTCGACACATTGGCGGTCGGCTCGCGCAGATAGGTTGTGCTCAAACCGGCATTTGCCGAATCGGCCTGATCCTCGCCATAACTGGAGGAGCGCACCGCCCAAGTCACGTCGGGTTGGGCAGCGAGAAATGTTGGCAGACGCGGTTCATTGCAATCGTTGAGCGTCAGCGCCGCCGGCACCGCTTGCCGCGCCAGTTCAGCCAGGCGCAAACGCCCGCCCTTGGTGTGCGCAACAAACCCGCGCTCGCCCGACTCCAGCCAATGCGCGAACTGCGCGGGCGCGTCGATCCATGGGTAATGGCCCCAACCGGGTTTGAGGCTGATGGTCAGATCCGCGCGCGCAAGAATCGCCGACCATGCCGCCGCTTGTTCGATGCCAAGCACCTTGTCCTGATCGCCCCAGACCAGCTCGACCGGGTCGGTGACCCACTCCAGCAATGGCAGCGCGGTGTCGGCACGGATCAGATCCCAGTGCGGAACGAACGCACGGCAGCGCGCATAGCCCGCGCCCATGCGTTGGTACTGCTCGGGCGTCCAGGTCTGGTTGGAAAACTTGCGCGCGAACAGCGTCGGTTTGTTCGAGAGCAACCAGTGAATGGTCTTGCGAATCGGCAGCGGCGACATCAGCGCCGGCAACCGCCGCTGCCACAGAAACGCACCGACCGGCGCCAACAAAACGCTGCGGGAAAAGTGCCCCGGCCGACGTTGCAACGCATGCAACACCAGCAACGCATTGACCCCGACCGCCATGATCGCGCTGCCCTGCTGTGTCATCGCCAGCAAGGTCTGCGCGTAGTCCGCCAGATCCTCACAGGGCGGCTGCGGATTGGCGCCGAAACCCGGCAACTCCAGCGGCACCACTTCGTAACGCTGGAAGTGCGGCAGTGCGTCGTCCCACCAATCAGCGGCGCTGCCGTTGCCGGCCAACAGGTACATCAAGGGCTTGCTCATGAGCGATCCTCAGGTCAGGTCGCGCAGAGCGGCGTCGAGGGTTGGATAACGGAACGTGTAGCCAGCCTCCGTCAAACGCTGCGGCACCACGCGCTGACCGTCAAAGAACAACTGCGCCATCTCCCCTGCCAGCGCATGCACTGGCGCGGCGGGAATATGGAACCACACCGGACGCTTGAGGACCTTGCCGGCCTGCTCGGCGAACGCTGCCTGACTGACCGTTTCCGGCGCCACCATGTTGTAGGTGCCGCGCAGACTGTCGTCGTTGAACGCCCGCGCGATCACCTGAAGCACATCGTCGCGGTGCACCCAGCTCATGATCTGCCGTCCATCGCCCATGCGCCCGCCGAAGCCCAAGCGGAACGGCAGCAGCAACGGCGTCAACGCGCCGCCCGGGCCGAAGACCACGCCGAGACGCAGCACCACCTGACGCACGCCAAACTCAGTGGCCGGTTGCGCGGCGGCTTCCCAACGCGCGCAGAGTTCGGCCATGAAACCGTCGCCCTTGCTGGCCTGTTCATCGAGGCTTTCGCTGGCATCACGCACACCGTAGAAACCGATGGCCGAAGCTTGAATCCACAGCGGTGGTTTTTGCTTGGTGTTCTTCAGCCAGATCATCAGGGCTTCGGTGGTGCCGACTCGACTGGCGAGCAGTTGCGCCTGACGCTTGGGACTCCAGCGTGGGCCGGCGACGGGTGCTCCGGCGAGATTGATCACTACGTCGAAGGCTTCGTCGCGGCTGAGTTCGCCGAGCGAATGCATACAGCGGACGCGGCCGTTGAACAAGGTGGCGGCGCTCAACGGATCACGCGTTAGAACGCTAATTGAATGACCGGCGTCGAGTAACTGGAGGACTAAAGCTTCACCTATAAACCCTGTGCCGCCGGTGATCAGTACGCGTTTGAAAGCGCTGCCAACAAACGGGTTGGATGTGCTCGGAGTCTTTACTGAAGGGGATTTTCGGCGGTCATGGCGATATAGCCAAACCAGCGGTGGCAACAACACCAGCAACGCAAAACCGTCGAGCCACAGGTGCGACCAGACCTGCCGTTGCGCTGAAAGCCACATGTCCTGCGGCGCCCATAACAGGATGCCCGCGATCAACCAACCCCAGACTGCCGGGGCTTTCAAGCGATTGCCCAAGTGCACCAGAGCGAGCATGTACAGCGAATAGCTTTGTAGCGTCGCGCCGAAAAGCGCGAGCCACCAGACTTGTTGTTCGTGGCCGGCCGCAGGTACCGCATCGGCGCCCCAGAATGCGAGTTCGAGGGTGTGCAAATAGCCGTCGAGTAAACCGGAGTGACCGGCCCAAGTCAGGGTGAGGCCGGCGAGAATGTGCACGATTGCGGCGGCGTATAGCCAGAGTACTAACGCGGGGCGAAGGGAGATCGAGGGGGCTGGCATTCCGTGTCCTGAGCGCATTCCTTGGGGGTGGGGAGTTTAAAGGAAAAGCGTAGGGTTTCGGGGGTTGTCAGTAGCAGTAGCTGGGTTTGATTGGTGTGGTGGAGTTTTGCTTCAAGTTTTCCAATCCGAAACTCGCGCCTTCACTACCCTTCGCGAGGGCCATTTGGTAACAGGCCATGGCTCGGGATGGATCTTTGGTACCCCATTCACCGCTCGCGAAGGTGGATCCCAACTTGCTGATAGCGTTGGCATTGCCCATTTTCACGGCGCCCATCAGTGCTTGCTCTGCGAGCGCAGGATTTTTGCAGGGACCGTCGGATGTTAGTTCGTTCCCATCGCAGTAAAACTCGGAAAGTCCCATCGCACCGTTCGGCAAAGTAGTGGCCGCTGCTTTGAATAGTGACTCCAAAGTATCCGTCGGCACCTGCGGCGCCATGCCCGAGAGGCTCAAAATAGCGGCTTTATAACTGGCAAGTGGGTCTCCGGAGTGTGCTGCACATAACAAGTTTTCCAGCGTGGCCTCATACAACTCAACGGTGCGAGGCTGGTCTTCCGGTGCACCCAATGCTTCGAACGCCTCGGCACGCTGGAAACAGAGACTTTCTTCCTTGCTCATAGTCGGCGTACTCGCCGCGAGCAGGTCTTTCTCGCGAATAGACCAGTCTTCAACGCCTTCAAGCACCCAGCACGCCTGACGGGAAAAATTGAAGACTTTGACGTTGCTCCAACCGGCGCGTCGATCCACAACAGTTGAGTGGCTGTCGTCGTATTCCCAAATCACAACACCCGGCGTTTTGCGAGATTCAATAGATGCCATCAACGGATAGGCCAATCCGGCGCCCTTCTCGCCCGTGGTCACAGGCTCGAAACGTCCCGGCTCGGCTTTTGGCTTTAACACCATCGACTTGACGGTAAACGCGGTGAGCCGGCGCTGTGCTTCGATATCGGCAGAAAACACTGCCAGGAAGGGTAAGAAATCCTCGGATGGGCAAGCATGACTGGCGCTGACTTTTTCGGATAACTGCGCCGACTGTGCCGGCACAATCTTGTCCAGATACGCCGAGCGCTCGCGGCTCATTCTGGCGATGCACGAGTTAACAGCGAACATATGCGCAGGCATCCCCGTCTCGATCTCGAATGCTTCCAAAGGGCAGTTCGCATCGCGTAATTTCAGCCACGCACGTTGCGACTCTTTGACCTTCGCCGCGTACTCTACGCCCAACGCCGGATCTGCTCGATAGTCAGACTCAAGCCGCGCCATCAATTGCTTGTAGCTGAGGTTCAACTGCGCATCGGCAGCCTTCTTCGCCGCCTCCGAGCAGGGCACCATTTCCAGGCTTGAGGTGACATGGCTGCAGTCATCCTGCGCGTACACCGCTGAAACTGGCAGCAGCACGGCCAGAAGGGTAAAAACAAAACGTTTCACTGTGTTCTTCCTTGAGTTATTCATGCCTTGCGTTTGGCGAACCGGGTGACGCATTGCTTAGGTATGTTCATTTCCCAGTAGGTGCTGAGCAACGCCTTACGCTTTTTGTCGACACGCAAATTAACGAAACCATCGCCGCAGTCCGGCTGCAACTCTTCGAACGTGCCGGTTTTGACTTGGTAAATGAACACCCGGTAGTAGTCGTAAGAGCCCATGCCGTCATCGAGTTGCCGGATCGCGAAATCCTTGGCGCCGTCGAAATTGAAATCATCGATCTTCACATGTAGTTCGTTTTCAGCTTGAAAATCGATTGTCCGCGACTCGCTATGTGCTTCGCTTTTAACCGCGACGTTCAGCGTGGAGCCTTCGATCACCAGCGTCGCCTCGATGCTTTTGGTTGGGCTGAAGGTAGTGGTATCGGCTAACACCGGCATCGTCCACAGCAAGCCGAGGAGTGATACTGCTAGAGCTTTTGATCTCATGTGTTCTCCCTACTCCCACTTGCATCCGGACTCCAAAGAGGAATCGACGCTGGTGTTATTTCCAAAATAGTAAACCTTGCCGTTGGACTTCTTCGTGTACGTCATCGAGACGATCTGCGTTCCTTGAGTCACGAGCTCGTAGGTCCCAGAAACCTTGCCGCTAATGACTTCAAACCAGCTTCTGGTGCTCTGCCAAGGGGCATCGGCGCCGAGCATTTCGTTCTGGGTATCCGTCAACACAATGGAAATTGGCTCGCTGGACTTGGCGTACTTTACGAAGCCGCCTGACCATTTGCTCGAGGCGTCGTAAAAGGTACGGAATTCGAACTTCACCGGACTGGTTTCAGATAGTTCGAAGCTGAGTGATTCGCGGGTGACTGCGCTGTGGGCGGCGAAAGGAAATAACGCCAAGAAACCAAAATATGACCGTCTCATATTTATCGAAACTCGTTAAACACTGACAACTCGTCAATCAGCAAATACAATACTGCCACCAACGAGCGGGCGGATTTATTCGCAACACAAATAAATCGATAAACTTTTCAATTACCAACACAACTAATTAATCCGCCCCTTATTATTTATTTAACCACGGCGAGCCACTATCTAGACTCCCCCTCATAAAGCTTGGTTTCTGGATTAAAACGCCAAACATACTCAGAGGTTAGCGGCTTACCATCCTTATGCATAATCTGATCCTGCTTATCTCTTTTATACGAATAGACTTTAATATCTCTGAACTGACTAATCTCAGAATGAGAGTCGAGAACCTTCACATCTGCAAAATATTCACCGCCCACATTTCTCATAAAACCATGG
>OEPS010000230.1_pt1 | contig 20929 bp, 20 predicted proteins | sample 1539411 | NCBI WGS metagenome assembly OEPS01 (sample SAMN02671747, study PRJEB22543) | soil metagenome | biome: bacteria | place: China:Hunan Province, Lengshuijiang City | collected 2012-10-15 | depth 0.08m m
ATCTGCAAGAAGGGCCAAAACTTTATCAGCTTCAGCTTTGCTTGGGAAGGCCCCAAACACACAACTTCCAGTTCCGGTAAGTCTAGCGTCCGTGAATTTGCTTAGCAAACTCAGTGAGTTACGTACTTCTGAGTAACTCTGCTCTACCACCGGTTGGCAGTCATTTCGACTGTTTCCCTTGGGAACGGGGCGCATCTTAAGGGGCAAGGAATCACGTGTCAACTGCGGATGTGAAAAAATTTCTGCTGTACTAACAAATACTTGCGGAACCAGTACGACATACCAGGGTTCTTCCGGGTCTGCGGGGGTGAGAATTTCACCGACACCTTCGGCGAAAGCCGCATGGCCACGGACGAATACCGGCACGTCGGCGCCCAGGCTCAGGCCCAGTTCAGCCAGCTGATCTTCGCTGCATTCAAGCTGCCACAAATGGTTGAGGCCGAGCAGGGTGGTCGCGGCATCCGAGCTACCGCCACCGATGCCGCCGCCCATGGGCAGGATCTTTTTCAGCCAGATATCGGCCCCTTTGCTGCAGCCGGTCAAGGCCTGCAGTTTACGTGCGGCCTTGACGATCAGGTTGCTGTCATGGGGAACACCTTCGATGTCGCTGTGCAGGCGGATTTCGCCGTCTTCGCGCACGGCGAACGACAGCTCGTCACCGTAATCGAGGAACTGGAAGAGCGTTTCCAGCAGATGGTAGCCATCGGCGCGACGACCAAGAATGTGCAGCATCAGATTGAGCTTGGCGGGGGCCGGCAGGGTCAGCTGGGTCATATCAGTGTCCCAGCTGGCGCGGCTGCCAGTCCTTGACCACCAGGGTCACGTCGATATTCTGCCCGTGCAGCTTGAGGCGCTCGGGCAACCAGTAGCCATTCTGTTCGGTATAGCTCAGGTACTGCACGTCCCAGCCATCCTGCTTGAGGCTGGCCAGGCGGCTGTCGCTACCCAGGGTCAACTGGCTCTTGCTGTCCGGTGCGGGCAGGCCGCGTACCCACCAGACCAGGTGCGATACCGGCAGCTCCCAGCCAAGTTGCTCTTCCAGCAGGGCTTCCGGGTTTTTCGCCTCGAAACGGCCCTGGTTGGCAACCTCGAGGACGACACCGCCCGGGCGGCCGGTCAGACGTGCAGCGCCACGACCCAGCGGGCCGGACAGGCGAATGTCGTAATAGTCCTGGCGTTGCAGCCAGAACAGGGTGCCGCTGCCGGAGTCTTTTGGCGCGCGGATGCCGACCTTGCCGTTGATCTGCCAGCCGTCCAGGGTGCTCAGCTGTTGTTTGTGCTCGCGCCACAGTTGTGGGTTGCCCTGGCCCTGAAGGGCCTCGCGGGAACCAAAGCCGGCACAACCGGCGAGCAGGGCGATCAGGCTGAAAGTGATGCAGTGGCGCAAAAACATAGGCTTAAAGAGTCTCGGATCCGGTCAGGCGCAAGACGGTCTTGCGCAGGATAGGGCTGTCAGGTTGGGCTTCGAAGGCTTTGGCCCAGATCTGCCGTGCTTCACGGCGCTTGCCGTTGGACCAGAGTACTTCACCCAGGTGGGCGGCGACTTCATGGTCGGGGAAACGCTCCAGGGCCTGGCGCAGCAGGCGCTCGGCTTCGTCGAGATTACCCATGCGGTAGTTGACCCAGCCCAGGCTGTCGAGCACGGCGGGGGCGTCCGGATTGATCTGATGGGCTTTGTCGATCAATGCCTTGGCTTCGGCATAGCGCGTGGTGCGATCGGCCAGGGTGTAGCCAAGGGCGTTGAGGGCCATGGCGTTTTCCGGCTCGCGGGCGATGATGCTGCGCAAATCCTTTTCCATCTGGGCCAGGTCGTTGCGCTTTTCCGCCAGCATGGCGCGGGTGTACAGCAGGTTGTTGTCGTCGGGGTATTGCTTGAGCGCTTGTTCCAGCACTTGCAGGGCCTGCGCATCCTTGTCGTTGTTGCCCAGGGCCTCGGCCTCGATCAGGTACAACTGGATGGCATAGTCGGGCTGGGTGTCGCGGGCCAGTGCCAGGCGCCGCGAGGCTTCGCTGCTACGGCCATTGGCAACGAGGATATCGGCCTGGCGCAGCTGCGCCGGCAGGTAATCGTTGCCGGGGCCGACCTGGGCGTACTCGTCCAGGGCTGCTTGCGGCTGGTTGCGTTCTTCATGAATGCGGCCCAGGTTCAGATGCGCCGAGTCGACGTGACTGTCACGCTCGATCAGCTCTTGCAGATAGCCAGCGGCTTCGTCCCAGTTTTTGGTTTCCAGGCAGATGAGGGCCAGGGAGTACCGCAGTTCATCGTCATCCGGGTACTGCTCGACCAGGCTGGAAAACTCGATCTTGGCGTCGTCCAGGCGATCCTGTTCGACCAGGGTGCGGGCGTAGGTCAGGCGCAGACGCTTGTCGTCGGGGTACTGGCGAATGGTTTTCTGCAGCAGCGGCAAGGCTTCTTCGCCTCGGCCGACGCTTTGCAGCAGGCGCGAGCGCAATAGCACCGGGGCGATCTCGCCTTCTTCTGGCGGATGCTCCTCAAGTAGGGCCAACGCTGCATTGGAATTACCGTCCTGTTGCAGCAGCAAGGCCTTGCCGAACACCAACTGACCATTGTCAGGGTATTTTTTCAGCAGGCGATCGAAGCTTTTCTGCAAGCCGTCGCGGGTGTCCTGGTCGGTTTCGGCGGCCGACAGGGCCAAAAAGTCAAAATGAGTGTCGCCTTTACCCTGCAGCACTTTCTCCATGTAGACCATGGAGTCATCGTAGCGGCCTGCCCGGGCCAGCTGGATCGCAGCGGCGCGCTGGGCGTCGAGGTTGTCCGGGTCGTTTTTCGCCCAGATCAGCGCGGTATCCAGGGCGGACTGATCGGCGCCCAGGTACTCGGCAATGCGGTAGGCGCGCTCGGAAACACCGGGGTCCTGGGTTTTGATGGCTTCACTGACATAGTTGTCCAGGGCTATATCGAAGCGATTGCGCTGGCCGGCAAGTTCCGCGCTCAACAGGTTGTAGACGGTTTCCTGGCTGAACGATCCATAGACCACAGGCTTTTCCGGCTGCTGCGCGGCATCGAGGGCAGGCGCCTGGGTGTCCGTCGAATCGGGGGCCAGGGTCTGACAGCCCTGAAGCAGGGCAAAGGCAAGGAACAACGCGTAGGATCTATTCATAATGAGGATTTGGGCGGCTTACCAGCGGTCGGATCATCATGACACAAGCGCCGGGGCAAACCCATAAGCGAAGGTCTCGGTAGAGGTAGACTATAGAGACAATAGCGAGCGGTGGTTGTTCTGAAACCTGCGAAGTAGGACAATTATCGGCTTCCCGTCATTATCAGCGACCTTGCATGGCCTTTCTTGCCCTCGGTATCAACCATAAGACTGCCTCGGTAGACGTACGCGAGCGCGTGGCGTTTACTCCAGAGCAGCTGGTGGACGCCTTGCAGCAGCTCTGCCGACTGACCGCCAGCCGCGAGGCTGCGATCCTTTCGACCTGTAACCGTAGCGAGCTCTATATAGAGCAGGATCACCTGGCAGCAGAGAGCATTCTGCGCTGGTTGGCCGAATATCATCAGCTGAGCCTCGATGAGCTGCGCGCCAGCGCCTACATCCACGAAGATCATGATGCGGTCCGGCACATGATGCGGGTGGCGTCCGGACTCGACTCGCTGGTGCTTGGCGAGCCGCAGATCCTTGGGCAGATGAAATCTGCCTACGCCGTGGCCCGCGAAGCCGGCACCATCGGTCCGTTGCTGGGCCGTCTGTTCCAGGCGACCTTCAGTGCCGCGAAGCAAGTGCGGACCGATACCGCCATCGGTGAGAACCCGGTGTCGGTGGCCTTTGCTGCCGTCAGCCTGGCCAAGCAGATCTTCAGCGACCTGGGGCGTAGCCAGGCGCTGCTGATCGGCGCCGGCGAAACCATTACCCTGGTGGCGCGGCACCTGCACGAGCAGGGCGTACGGCGTATCGTGGTGGCCAACCGCACGCTGGAGCGCGCCAGTACCCTGGCGGCACAGTTCGGCGCGCATGCGGTGCTGCTGGCGGATATTCCGCAAGAACTGGTTAATAGCGACATTGTCATCAGCTCCACGGCCAGCCAGTTGCCGATCCTCGGCAAGGGTGCGGTGGAAAGTGCGTTGAAGCAGCGCCGGCACAAACCGATCTTCATGGTCGATATCGCCGTGCCGCGCGACATCGAGCCAGAAGTCGGTGAGCTGGATGACGTGTATCTGTACACCGTCGACGATCTGCACGATGTTGTTGCGGAGAACCTCAAGAGCCGCCAGGGCGCAGCCCAGGCCGCCGAAGAACTGGTCTCGGTGGGCGCCGAAGATTTCATGCTGCGCCTGCGTGAGCTGGCCGCAGTGGATGTGCTCAAGGCGTATCGTCAGCAGAGCGAACGCTTGCGTGACGAAGAATTGCAAAAGGCCCAGCGTCTGCTGGCCAATGGTGGCAGCGCCGAAGAGGTGCTGGTGCAACTGGCGCGCGGCTTGACCAACAAATTGCTCCATGCACCCAGTGTGCAACTGAAAAAGCTCTCTGCTGAAGGCCGCCTCGATGCGCTGGCCATGGCTCAGGAACTCTTTGCCCTCAATGAGGGAACCACGGATAAAACCCCGCAATGAAAGCGTCGCTGCTCAATAAGCTGGACACGCTCCAGGACCGCTTCGAGGAATTGACCGCCCTGCTGGGTGATGCCGAAGTCATTTCCGACCAGACCCGCTTTCGCGCTTATTCCCGTGAATATGCCGAAGTCGAGCCCGTCGCTGCGACCTACGCCCAGTGGCGCAAGGTGCAGGAAGACCTGGCTGGTGCCCAGGCGCTGCTCAAGGACAGCGACCCTGATCTGCGGGAAATGGCCGTGGAAGAAGTGCGCGAAGCCAAGGAACAACTGGTCGAGCTGGAAAACCAGTTGCAGCGCATGCTGTTGCCCAAGGATCCCAACGATGGGCGCAACGTGTTCCTGGAGATCCGCGCCGGTACCGGTGGTGATGAAGCGGCGATCTTTTCCGGCGACTTGTTCCGTATGTATTCGCGCTACGCCGAGCGACGTGGCTGGCGTCTGGAAATTCTCTCGGAGAACGAGGGTGAGCACGGTGGCTACAAAGAGATCATCGCCCGGGTCGAGGGCGATTATGTCTATGGCAAGCTGAAGTTCGAATCCGGCGCCCACCGCGTTCAGCGTGTGCCGGAAACCGAATCCCAGGGCCGCATCCACACCTCGGCCTGCACCGTGGCAGTCTTGCCCGAGCCCGACGAGCATGTGGCGATCGAGATCAACCCGGCGGACCTGCGCGTGGATACCTACCGTGCCTCTGGCGCGGGTGGTCAGCACATCAACAAAACCGACTCGGCGGTGCGCATCACTCACTTGCCTACCGGTATTGTGGTCGAGTGCCAGGAAGAGCGTTCCCAGCACAAGAACCGCGCACGGGCGATGTCATGGCTGTCGGCCAAGCTCAACGATATGCAGACCAGCGCCGCACAGAATGCAATCGCCAGCGAGCGTAAGCTGCTGGTGGGCTCGGGCGACCGTTCCGAGCGGATTCGTACTTACAACTATCCACAAGGCCGGGTTACCGATCACCGTATCAACCTGACCTTGTATTCCCTGGATGATGTTCTGGCCGGTGGTGTGGACGCCGTGATCGAGCCGCTGCTGGCTGAGTATCAGGCTGACCAACTGGCTGCACTGGGTGAGTAAATGACGATTATTGCCAGCCTGCTCCGCGCTGCGGAGCTACCGGATTCGCCGACGGCGCGCCTGGATGTGGAATTGCTGTTGGCCGCCGCCATCGGCAAGTCGCGTAGCTATCTGCATACCTGGCCGGAGCGGATTGTCAGCAGCGAAGCGGCGTTGACCTTCGCCGAGTACCTGCAGCGTCGCCGTAGCGGCGAGCCGGTGGCGTACATCCTCGGTCAGCAAGGTTTCTGGAACCTGGACCTGGAAGTGGCACCGCATACCCTGATTCCGCGTCCGGATACCGAATTGCTGGTGGAGACGGCCCTCGAGCTGTTGCCGCTGACTCCGGTGCGCGTCCTCGATCTGGGCACCGGCACGGGTGCCATTGCCCTGGCCCTGGCCAGCGAGCGCGCCCAGTGGCAGGTCGTGGCGGTGGACCGCGTGCTCGAGGCCGTGGCCCTGGCCGAGCGCAATCGCCAGCGCTTGCAGTTGAACAATGTCCAGGTGCGCAGCAGTCACTGGTTCGACTCGGTTGCCGGGGAGCGCTTTGACCTGATTGTCAGTAACCCGCCCTACATCGCTGCCGAAGATCCACACCTGGTGGCCGGCGATGTACGCTTTGAGCCGAGCAGCGCGCTGGTGGCCGGTGCCGATGGCCTGGACGACCTGCGCATTATCATCAGCCAGGCGCCAGCGCACCTGCTGCCGGGTGGTTGGTTGCTGCTCGAGCACGGTTACGATCAGGCCGCAGCGGTGCGCGAGTTGCTGGCTCAGCACGACTTTGAGCAAATCGAAAGCCGCATCGATCTGGGCGGTCATGAACGTATCAGCCTGGGGCGACTGTCGTGCTGAGTGATCAGGAGCTGTTGCGCTACAGCCGGCAGATCCTCCTGGCTCAGGTCGATATTGACGGTCAGCTGCGGCTTAAAAACAGCCGGGTGTTGATTGTCGGTCTTGGCGGCCTGGGGTCGCCCGTGGCGTTGTACCTGGCGGCGGCAGGTGTCGGTGAACTGCATCTGGCGGATTTCGACACGGTTGATCTGACCAACCTGCAGCGTCAGGTGTTGCATGACACTTCCTCGGTAGGGCTGAGCAAGGTCGACTCGGCGTTGACCCGCTTGCAGGCGATCAACCCTGAAGTCCGGCTGCTCGCTCATCGTAGTGCCCTGGATGAAGACTCCCTGACGGCTGCCGTGCAGGCGGTGGATCTGGTGCTCGACTGCACCGATAATTTCGCCACCCGCGAGGCTGTCAACGCGGCCTGCGTGGCACAGCGCAAGCCACTGGTCAGTGGTGCGGCGATTCGCCTTGAAGGGCAGTTGTCGGTATTCGACCCGCGGCGCCCCGAAAGCCCGTGCTACCACTGTCTCTATGGCCATGGCAGTGAAGCCGAACTGACCTGCAGCGAAGCCGGAGTCGTCGGCCCACTGGTAGGTTTGGTGGGTAGCTTGCAGGCTTTGGAGGCACTCAAACTGTTGGCCGGATTTGGTCAGCCGCTGGTGGGACGCCTGCTGCTGATCGATGCCCTTGGCAGTCGTTTCCGCGAGTTGCGCGTCAAGCGTGATCCGGGCTGTAGCGTCTGTGGCGGGCACGATGACTGAGCTGGCAGCAGCGCCGGTCGGCGTCTTTGATTCTGGAGTGGGTGGTTTGTCGGTGCTGGCCGAAATCCAGCGCTTGCTCCCCAACGAGTCGCTGCTGTATGTCGCCGACTGCGGGCATATCCCCTATGGCGAGAAATCCCCTGAGTTCATCCGCCAGCGCTGCCGTTTGGTCGCCGAGTTTTTTCGCGAGCAGGGCGCCAAGGCCATGGTGCTTGCCTGTAACACTGCCACCGTCGCTGCGGTCGCCGATCTGCGCGAGCAGTATCCGCACTGGCCACTGGTGGGCATGGAGCCCGCGGTAAAACCTGCCGCTGCCGCGACCCGCAGTGGCGTGGTCGGTGTGCTGGCTACCACCGGCACGCTACAGAGCGCCAAGTTCGCCGCCCTGCTCGATCGTTTCGCCAATGACGTGCGCGTAGTGACCCAGCCTTGCCCGGGGCTGGTCGAGTGTATCGAAGCCGGGGATCTTAGCAGTCCGACCCTGCGTGACTTGCTTCAGGGGTACTTGCGGCCCTTGCTTGATGCCGGTTGCGACACCTTGATTCTAGGGTGCACGCATTACCCTTTTCTCAAGCCGCTGTTGGCGCAAATGGTGCCGTCCTCCATTGCCATTATCGACACGGGTGCAGCGGTCGCCCGTCAGTTGCAACGGCTGCTGGGCGAGCGGCAATTGCTGGCCGAAGGGCCCGCGCGCGATGCGCAATTCTGGACTAGTGCGAGCCCGGAACATTTGCGAAAGATACTTCCAATCTTGTGGAATAAATCTGACAGTGTGCGAAGCTTCACTGTGTAAAAAGTGCGATAAGCACTGAGATTCTGATGAACTAACGTTGCGTCACCGGTTTCTATAATTTTGTCCGGCGAGACAAAAGAACCAACATTAGCATTAGGAAAAAGGACGTTTCTCATGAAGAAACTGCTTTGTTTGGCCGCACTTGCGGTCGTGACCCTGGGGCAATCCTTCACCACTCAAGCAGCAGATATCTCGTTTTCGGTTGGGCAGACCGGCGACTCGACCATGACCTATCGCCTGGGTCTGCAATCGAACTGGGATGTTAGTTGGTGGCAAACCAGCACGGGTCGGCTTACCGGCTACTGGGACGCTGGATACACGTATTGGCAAGGGGACGAGACAGCAAGTAACAACAGTCTTTCCTTTGCTCCGGTGTTTGTTTACGAATTTGCCGGTGAGTCGGTCAAACCTTATATCGAGGCCGGTATCGGGGTGGCAGCGTTCTCCAGTACGGAGATCGAAGACAACAAGCTGGGGTCATCTTTCCAGTTCGAAGACCGCATCGGCTTCGGTCTGCGTTTTGCCGGTGGACATGAAGTCGGCGTACGCGCTATTCACTACTCCAACGCCGGGCTGCAATCGCGTAACGACGGGGTTGAAAGTTACGCCCTTCATTACCGCATGCCACTGTAATTTCTGCTCCGGCCCTGCATAACTTGCAGGGCCGAAAAGTTACCTGGGCAGAGGCCAGAGATTGTTCAGTTGCAGCGCTTCCAGAACCAGGTTGTCCGAACGCTCAGGCAGATGGTTGAGAATGACCTCTGCAGCGCTTGTCGCGGTCCATTGTTCCGGAATGACTTTTGTCGGAACCTGCGGAAACTTCAAGTTCAGTGGGGCAATCACCGTCAGGTCTACGGATTGAACGTTAAGGGTGGCACGCAGGCTGTCCAATAGTTGCATCAAGCTGTTGTCCGCTGTGGCCGGCCGGTTGGGTTCACCCAGTTGCAGCGATGAATAGCGGCTGAGAATCGCGGCCACCTGAGGCGAGTGACCACGTTGCAGCAGCGGCAAGGCACTTTCCAGGCAATGCCGGGTGGCGCTGAGGTTACTGCTGACAATGCCTTCGAAAATCGCTGCAGCTGGTGTATCCATGGGCAGATAGTCGCATGTCCCGGCGTTGATCATCAGGCAATCGAGCGCGCCCCAACGATCATTGATCTGCCTGGCTGCTTGTTGCGCCTCAAGTTGCTCACTGAGGTTGCTGTCGAGTACCAGCAATTGCTCGCGGTATTGCAGGCTCAGGTCCTGCAAGGCTTCACTGGCCCGGCCGCTGGCGGCCACCCGTGCACCTTGCTCCAGCCAATGCTCGACCAATGCCAATCCCAGGCCGCTACTGGCACCGGTAACCCAAACACATTTACTGCCAGTGTTGTTCAAGGGGCGATTCCTCAACCTGCCGCGTGGACAAATTCTTGAAAGCATTCAAGGCACGTCGGCGACTGCTACAGAGGTCCACAATGGGTTGCGGATAGTCATTTGTAACAAATAGCTCTGCAGATGGCATCGGGTTGTGAATGTTTTTTTCATCGGCTTCAGCCAGTTCCGGTAGCCAGGTCCTGATGAAGTCGCCTCGGCTGTCGAAGCGCCGGGATTGGGTGACCGGATTGAATATCCGAAAGTAGGGCACCGCATCGGTGCCGGTGGATGCACTCCACTGCCAGCCGCCATTATTGGCCGCCAGGTCGCCATCGATCAGGTGACGCATAAAGAAACGCTCCCCTTCGCGCCAGTCGATCAGCAGGTTCTTGGTCAGGAACATTGCGGCGATCATCCGAAGCCGGTTGTGCATCCAGCCGGTGGCGACCAATTGGCGCATGGCAGCGTCTATGATCGGAATACCGGTACGGCCTTGCTGCCAGGCTTTCAACTCATCGGGTGCGTGGCGCCAGGGCAGTGCTTCGGTTTCCTGGCGAAAGGCCCGGTGCTTCGATACGCGCGGGTAGCCATTGAGAATATGTTTATAGAACTCACGCCAGAGCAGTTCGTTGATCCAGGTCAATAGTCCGGCGTTGCCACTGTCAATTTCACCGTAGTTGTGGGCCAGGGCGCGCAGCAGGCACTGGCGGGGGGAAACTACGCCCGCCGCAAGGTAAGGCGAAAGCTGGCTGGTGCCGGCAACAGCAGGCAAGTCGCGCTGCTGCTGGTAGTCATCCACGGTTTCATCGATAAATCGCTGCAGACGTGCAGCGGCCTCGGCTTCGCCGGCTGGCCAGAGCTCGCGCAGGCTGGCGGGTGGCTGCTCGAAACCTGGTACCTGGGTGGGGATCTCGTCGCTGGCAATCGCGAGCGCAGCCTGAGGTGCTATCGGGCCTTGCACGCTGGGCAGGCTCAGGTGCAAGCGCTGGAGACAGACTTTGCGGAACTGGCCAAAGACCTGAAAGTAGCCACCGGTGCGTGTGAGGATGCTACCGGGTTTGAACAACAGCTGGTCCAGGTGGCAATGCACGGCAATGCCCGCTTGCGTGAGTCGCTCGCTGACGGCCTGATCGCGGCGACTTTCGTTGACGCCGTATTCTTCGTTCAGGTGCAGCGCCTGTACCTGATGTTCGCGGCACAGCTGCATCAGCACCTCGGGGGTGTGCTCCCAGGTGTCGGCCTCGCGCACCAGCAACGGGATATTCAGAGCGGCCAGGCGCTCCTTCAGGGTTGTCAGGTTGCGTAACCAGAAATCGATTTTGCAGGGGGCATCATCATGGTTGCGCCACTGCTGCGCACTGATCAGCCACACCGCCAGGGTCGGCCCCTGTGCGCAGGCGGCAGACAGCGCAGTGTTGTCGTCTACGCGCAGGTCGCTGCGCAGCCAGATCAGTTGCATGGTGTTCCTCGGTTAACAGCGCTTGCCTTCATGACAGATGCCCTTGCAACAGGTGAAGTCGTTGCAAGCCATGCAGCACATCCAGCGGGGAGTCGAATAAATGCAGGTCGGCGAGCGACCAGTCCTCGATAGCCTCCCTATGGATGCTGACCGCACTGCCACTCAGGAGTTTCGGAATATTGACTGCGGCCAGACTGCGTTCAAGCGGGTGCAGGTTGATAGCCTGGCCAAGGCACAGCAACAAGGCTCTGGGCCGTATGCGCACGACGGCGACTACCAGCTCATTGGCAGGTAATGCCCAGTCCAGCACTGACAGCGGACAGCCCGCATCACTGGCCAACCAGGCACATATCCACAGATGTGGATCAAAACTCAGTGGCGTGCCGTTCACCAGCAACAGTGGCGCGCCGCTGAGTTGATGATTGTTGTGGTAAGTCCGGGCGCCGAGCTTGCTGCGTAGCCAGGAATAGAAGAACACCTGTTCCAGGCGTGCAGCGAACTGCCCCTGCCAGCGCAGTTCCAGCGCCTTCAGCAGCGGCAGCAACAGCTGTTCGCACAGGGTCGCAGCGGGATAGAGCGCCATGGCTTGATTGAACTGCTGGTCGAGTCGGGATTCGGCGAGGTTGGCAATCGCTTCGATCAGGTTCTCGCGCAACGGTGTCCAGCTGTTATCGGTTGATGTCCCGGGTTCGCTGGCAGTGCTGTCGAGCAGTGCCTTGACCTGACCTACGGCAACGCCGTGATTCAGCCAGTGCAGGATTTGCTGGATGCGTTGAACATGCTCTTGGCCATATAGACGGTGCCCCTTGCCAGTGCGCTGTGGAATGACCAAGCCATAACGTCGCTCCCAGGCGCGCAGAGTAACCGGGTTGACGCCGGTCAGTCGCGTCACCTCGCGAATGGGGAGCAGGGCTTGTTCAGATTGCATTGCGCAGCCCCAGGCTTTGCGGATGCGGTTGCAGGTAGACCTGTTGCAGCAGGTAAGGGTCGGGATGGCGGCGCAAGTGATGCTTGAGCAGTGTCAGGGGGACCACCAGCGGCACGATGCCGGCGTGGTACTGATTGATCAGGTGGTGGAATTCCCGGCGGTCATCCTGGCTCAATGCCTTGCGCAGATAGCCGCTCAGGTGCAGCAACACATTGCTGTGGTTGCCGCGGCTGGCGCAACGTCGCAGCGCCAGCATCAGTTGACTGAAGTAGTGAGGGCCGAGCACCCGCGGGTCATCGTCTCGGGTCATGCTGCCCAGCAGTTTACCCAGTGCTTTGTATTGCTCCGGGTTGTTGGCCATCAGTTGGTACTTGTAGCGGGCATGGAAGGCGATCAGGGTGCCGCGGCTGAGCCCTTCGCTTAGCAGGTGCTGCCAATCGGCGTAGGCGTATACCCGGGTAATGAAATTCTCGCGCAGGACCGGGTCGCACAGTCGGCCATCTTCTTCGACCGGTACATCCGGACGTTGCCGACAAAACGCGGCGGCATACAGGCCCCGGCCGCCTTCGTGGGCGGGAGAGCCGTTGGCCTTGTAGACCTTGACCCGCTCCAGTCCGCACGACGGTGACTTGTGCATGAAGATGTAGCCGCAGATGTCCGTGAGGTCGGTGGCCATCTGTTGGCCGTAGGCGCGTAGTGGGCCAGAGAGATCCAGCGCAGGATCGTGGCTGGCGACTGCGTGCGGGTCAGCGGGGTCGCCTATCAGGCGAATGGGCGCGCGCGGTACACCGAGGCCGATGGCTATTTCCGGACAGATCGGGACGAATTCGAAGTGCTGAACGAGCACCTCTTTGCACAGGCGCGACGCTTTATGGCCGCCGTTATAACGAACCTCGGCACCGGTCAGGCAGGCACTGATTGCGATTCTGGGCTTGCGAGCGGTGTCTGCGGAGGCCATGGCGAGTTCCAGATTATCTTGTACAGCGAAAAAATCATGTACAGGATTATCATAGGAACAAGTTTGTACAAGTCAATAAAATTGTACAGCTTTTGTAGCGCAGGCCGATGCAGGGCGCTGGGCCAATGGGCCAGGTTGCAGGATGATTATTCCAGGTGCTCAAGCAGCCGCCGCGCCGCTTCCTGGCCACTGAGCCAGGCACCTTCGACGCGTCCGGACAGGCACCAGTCGCCGCAGGCATAGAGGCCCAGGTCGGCATCGGCCAGGGCGCCCCATTCATGGTTGCTGGCCGGGCGGGCGTAGAGCCAGCGATGGGCCAGGGAGAAATTCGGCGCAGGAACGACACAGCCAACCAGCTCGGCGAAGTCGCCCAGAAGGTGCTCGATCACCGCTTCCTTGCTCAGGTCGATATGCTGCTTGCTCCAGCTCGAGGTGGCGTGCAGGACCCAGGTATCCATATGCTCGTCACGCCCCGGTTTGCTGCGGTTGCGTGCCAGCCAGTCAAGGGAGCTGTCCTGTACGAAACAACCCTGCATCGGCGTATCCAGTGGCGTGTCGAAGGCCAGGGCAATCGCCCAGGTCGGATCCATCTGTACCCCGGCCGCCGTTGCGGCAAGCTTGGGTGTGGCGCTCAGCAACTGGGTCGCCTGCGGGGCGGGGACCGCCACCACCACCCGGCTGAACGGGCCATGACTGCAACCGTCGGTGTCCTGCAGGTGCCAGTACTTCTGGCCGCGATATACCTCCGCGATCCGGCAGCTGAAATTCACCGTGACGTCCTTGAGCAAGCCGCGCGTAATGGCGCTCATGCGCGGTACCCCGACCCAGCGGATCTGCTCGTCGGGTGACGGACTGAGGACGCCGTCGTGGTAGTTGTAGAGCTGAGGTTTCCATTCTTCGACCCAGCCCAGTTCCTGCCAGCGCTGGACCTGCTCGACAAAGCGCCGGTCGCGGGCCGTGAAGTACTGGGCGCCGAGGTCCAGGGCGCCGGCATCGCTGCGTTTGCTGGCCATGCGGCCACCGCTGCCGTGCCCCTTGTCGAACAAGTGGACGGTCTGCCCGGCCTTTTGCAGGGCCTGGGCGGCTGACAATCCGGCGATACCGGCACCGATGATGGCAATAGGTACAGTCATGATGGCCTCTTCGAACCTCTGGTTGCAGGCTACGCTACCGGACAAACCTATACAAATTAAAATTCGTGTATAAGATGCTTTCGTTTTGTTATCGCAGGTTGGCCTATGTTTATCCGAGCGTGTTCGGTCAAAAAAGTGCCTTGATCTTAAAAATAGACCAGGGTGCGCCATGTGAGGACACAGTCATGCATATATTGCTGACCGGCGGTACGGGATTGATAGGTCAACAGCTTTGCCAACACTGGTTGGCGCAAGGCCATCGCTTGACGGTCTGGAGTCGACGGCCTGAACACGTCGGAAAGTTGTGCGGTGCCGGCGTGCGAGGTGTCGCCCGGCTCGAGATGTTGAGCGAGGATGAGCCGATCGATGCAGTGATCAATCTGGCTGGAGCGCCCATAGCGGACCGCCCATGGAGTACGCGTCGGCGAGCGGTGCTCTGGAGCAGCCGGATTACCCTCACCGAGCAACTGGTGGCCTGGCTTGAAGGCCGCCAGCAGCGCCCTGAGGTACTGATTTCCGGTTCGGCGGTAGGGTGGTATGGCGACGGTGGTGAACGTGAACTGACCGAGGCCTCGCAGCCGGTCAAGGAGGACTTTGCCAGTCAGCTGTGCATTGCCTGGGAAGAAACCGCGCTACACGCCCAGGCCTTGGGCATTCGTGTGGTGCTGGTGCGTACGGGATTGGTGTTGTCCAGCGAGGGCGGCTTTTTGTCGCGTCTGCGTTTGCCGTTCAAATTGGGCCTGGGCGGGCCGATTGGCGATGGCCGGCAATGGATGCCGTGGGTGCATATAGATGACCAGATCGCCTTGATTGATTTTCTCTTGCAGCACAAGGACGCCAGCGGTCCTTATAATGCCTGCGCCCCGGAGCCCGTGCGCAACCGTGAGTTTGCCCGGCGTCTGGGACGAGTCCTGCATCGTCCCGCCTTCATGCCGTTGCCGGCACTGGTGTTAAAGGCCGGCCTGGGTGAACTGTCGACGCTGCTGCTGGGCGGGCAGCGGGCGCGGCCGGTGCGTTTGCTCGCTGCAGGTTTCACATTCCGCTTCAATGATCTGCAATCGGCTCTGGATGAGTTGTCCAGTCGCCTCTGAAATAGGACGTTGCATGACCGATCACGCTCTGCTGCTGGTCAACCTGGGTTCCCCGGCCTCCACATCGGTGGCCGATGTGCGCCGCTACCTCAATCAGTTTCTGATGGACCCTTACGTCATAGACCTGCCTTGGCCGGTGCGACGCTTGTTGGTGTCGCTGATCCTGGTCAAGCGACCTGAGCAGTCGGCCCATGCCTATGCCTCGATCTGGTGGGACGAAGGTTCGCCGCTGGTGGTATTGACCCGCCGTTTGCAGGCGGCCATGCGTGAGCAATGGCGCCATGGGCCGGTGGAAATCGCCATGCGTTATGGCGAACCCTCCTTGCCGACGGTATTGCAGCGTCTTGCCGCACAAGGTGTGCACAAGGTCACCCTGGCACCGCTTTATCCACAGTTCGCCGACAGCACCGTGACCACCGTGGTCGAGCAGGCCCGGCAGGTAGTGGCCGAGCATCAGTTGCCGCTGGAGATGGCGGTGTTGCGGCCTTTCTATGATCAGCCGGAGTACATAGACGCCCTGGTGGAAAGCGCCCGGCCGTACCTTGAGCAGGATTATGATCACCTGTTGATGAGTTTCCATGGATTGCCTGAGCGCCATCTGAAGAAGCTCGATCCAACAGGCGTGCATGATTTTCAGGCCGAGGACTGCTGCCGGGATTCGTCTCCCGAGATGCTTGCGGTCTGCTATCGCGGTCAGTGCCTGCGTACTGCTCAGGCGTTTGCGAAAAAGATGGGAATACCGGACGGCAAGTGGTCGGTGTCGTTCCAGTCCCGTTTGGGCCGGGCGAAATGGATCGAACCCTATACCGAAACCCGTCTGGATGAGCTGGGCAAGTCAGGGGTGAAAAAGCTGCTGGTGATGTGCCCGGCGTTTGTTGCCGACTGCATCGAGACCCTGGAAGAGATCGGCGATCGCGGGCGTGAGCAGTTTGTGGCGGCAGGCGGGGAGGAGTTGGTGCTGGTACCGTGCCTGAACGATCACCCGCAGTGGGTGCAGGCGTTGAAAGGAATGTGCGAAACAGCGCATTAAGCGCATTCCCGTAGGAGCGGATTTATCCGCGAAAGGCCGCGTTAGCGGCCTCATGCAGAGTCGGGACGACGCTGTCGTCCATCGCGGATAAATCCGCTCCTACAAGAAGCACAGCTCAAGGTTACTGGTCGTCCAGTGCCTTTTTCTTCCAGCCGTCATTGCCCGGCAGCAGCAGGTTCAGGGCAATCGCCACCACCGCACACAGGGCGATGCCTTTGAGGCCCCAATCGTCCGGGCCGGTACCGCTACCGACCAGCACACCGCCAATCCCGAACACCAGCGTCACCGAGACGATCACCAGGTTGCGCGCTTCGCTCAGGTCGATCTTGTGGCGGATCATGGTGTTCATGCCCACGGCCGCAATCGAGCCGAACAGCAGGCAGAGGATGCCGCCCATGACCGGTACCGGAATGCTTTGCAGTAGGGCGCCGAACTTGCCGATGAATGCCAGGGTGATGGCGAAAACCGCCGCCCAGGTCATGATCTTCGGGTTGTAGTTCTTGGTCAGCATCACCGCGCCAGTGACTTCGGCATAGGTGGTGTTGGGCGGGCCGCCGAACAGACCGGCAGTCGTGGTGGCGATACCGTCACCGAGCAGGGTGCGGTGCAGGCCTGGCTTTTTCAGGTAGTCCCGACCGGTCACGCTACCGACGGCGATCACACCACCGATATGCTCGATGGCCGGTGCCAGGGCGACGGGTACGATGAACAGAATCGCTTGCCAGTTGAACGCCGGAGCGGTGAAGTGCGGCAGGGCCAGCCAGGGCGCGGCAGCGATCTTGGCGGTATCGACCACACCGAAGTAGAACGACAGGGCAAAGCCGATCAGCACGCCGGCGATGATCGGCACCAGGCGGAAGATGCCCTTGCCGAACACGGCGACGATCAGGGTGGTCAGCAGCGCCGGCATGGAGATCATCATGGCGGTGCCATAGGGCAGCAGCTCGGTGCCGTCACCGGCTTTACCCATTGCCATGTTGGCGGCAATCGGTGCCATGGCCAGGCCGATCGAGATGATCACCGGGCCGATGACTACCGGCGGCAGCAGGCGGTCGATGAAGCCCGTGCCTTTGATCTTCACGGCCAGGCCGAGGAAGGTGTAGACAAAACCGGCCGCCATGACCCCGCCCATGGTCTCGGCCAGGCCGAACTGGCCCTTGGCGAGAATGATCGGGGTGATGAAGGCGAAACTCGAAGCAAGGAACACCGGTACCTGACGGCCGGTGACTACCTGAAACAGCAGAGTTCCCAAACCTGCGGTGAACAGCGCGACATTCGGGTCGAGGCCGGTGATCAGTGGCATCAGCACCAGCGCACCAAAGGCTACAAAGAGCATCTGCGCGCCGGAGACGACCTGACGCCAGAGCGGGTCGTTGAACTCATCCTGCATGTTCAGGCGTCCTTCTGCTTGGTACCGAAGATCTTGTCGCCGGCATCGCCCAGGCCCGGGATGATGTAGCCGTGCTCGTTCAGGCGCTCATCGATCGAGGCGGTGTAGATCTGCACGTCCGGGTGAGCCTTCTCGACGGTGTCGATACCTTCGGGCGCGGCAACCAGGACCATGGCGCGAATGTCCTTGCAACCGGCTTTCTTCAGCAGGTCGATGGTGGCGACCATCGAGTTGCCGGTCGCCAGCATCGGGTCGATGATCAGCGCCAGGCGCTCGTCGATTTCCGGTGCCAGTTTTTCCAGGTAGGTGTGCGCTTCGAGGGTTTCTTCATTGCGGGTAACGCCCACGGCGCTGACCTTGGCGCCTGGAATCAGGCTGAGCACGCCGTCGAGCATGCCGATGCCGGCGCGCAGGATCGGTACTACAGTAATCTTCTTGCCGGCGATTTTCTCGACCTGGACCTTGCCGCACCAGCCTTCGATCTCGTAAGTTTCGAGTGGCAGGTCTTTGGTGGCCTCGTAGGTCAGGAGCGTGCCGACTTCCTGGGCGAGTTCGCGGAAATTCTTGGTGCTGATATCGGCACGGCGCATCAGGCCGAGCTTGTGACGGATCAGCGGATGGCGGATCTCACGGGTAGGCATAGGAAAAGCTCCGGGGGGCGGGCAAAAAAACCGCGGTAGATTAATCTATTCAGCCGCGTGTGTCCTATAGGCATTCTGGACGTTAGTCCATAAATGCTTGATCTGACGCCCCTGGATGCGTACCTTTGCCCGCTTTTCTCATTTGCAGCCCCCTGGAGAGCGCCATGTCCGCTGATCTCGAGCATATCCGTCAAGTCATGCGAGAGGCTGACTGCCTGTACACCGAGGCCGAAGTAGAGGCCGCTATCGCCCGTGTTGGCGCGCAGATCAGCGAAGTGCTCGCCGACAGCAACCCGGTGGTGTTCTGTGTGATGAACGGTGGCCTGATTTTCGCCGGCAAGCTGCTGACTCACCTGCAGTTCCCACTGGAGTCGTCTTATCTGCATGCCACCCGCTACCGCAATCAGACCAGCGGTGGCGATCTGTTCTGGAAAGCCAAGCCGGAAGTCTCGTTCATCGACCGCGACGTGCTGATCATCGACGACATCCTCGACGAAGGGCACACCCTCAGCGCGATCATCGATTTCTGCAAGCATGCTGGTGCGCGCGCGGTACACACCGCTGTACTGATCGACAAGGATCACGACCGCAAGGCCAGTGCCGAACTCAAAGCTGACTTCTGTGGCCTGAGCTGCGTTGACCGCTATGTCTTCGGATATGGCATGGACTACAAAGGCTACTGGCGCAATGCCAATGGCATTTACGCCGTCAAAGGACTCTGACGTTATGCGCCAGCCCGGATTTCTCGACCAAGCGTTGTTTGCCGAGCTGGCCAGCAAGTCTGAGGCCAGCCCGCGTGGTCGCCAGCATCACAATTTTCATGCGATGGAAGAGCCTTGCCACCGCATGGCCGTGGGGTTGCAACCGTCCACTTACATCCCCCCGCACCGGCATTTGTCGGCTGACAAAGCCGAGTGCCTGATTGTGCTGCGCGGCAAGCTGGGCCTGCTGATTTTCGATGAGTCGGGCGCGGTGGTAGACAAGCGCGTGCTTGAGGCCGGTGGCGATTGTCTGGGCGTGGACCTGGCGCCGGGCACTTTTCATGGCCTGGTTGTGTTGCAGGCGGACAGCATGATGTTTGAGTGCAAGGCCGGTCCTTATCGTCCGGTGGGCGAGGGTGAACTGGCGGCCTGGGCGCCGCGTGAAGGCGAGCCGGGTGTAGCTGAGTATCAGGCCTGGATGCGCGCGCAGTTTGAGTGAATTCATCGCGGGGCAAGCCCGCTTCCACCGGTTTTGCGCATGCTCGGTAGGAGCGGGCTTGCCCCGCGATCAGGCTTCCCCGTGCTAGAGTGCCAGGCCGTCTCAAGGAGCCTGACATGCGTGCGATTGTCCCCCTTCTTCTGCTGTTGAGCATGCCGCTGGCTGCTGCCCCTTTGCACAGCCAGTTTCTCCCGCCTGATGACCTGGGTGTGCGCCAGGAAGCCCCTGAAAGCCAGCAGTTGCTGCAGGTCACCGAGTACTCGGTAGTCGTGGGCAACCAGCGTCAGTCGAACCAGCAGCCGATTCCGGTGACTTCACCCCTGGTCCTGCGCCTGAAGGGCAAGCCCTTGAGCAAGGGGGCGACGGTAAGCCAGGTGCTGATCAGCTTCGATGCCGAGAGCAAGAGTCTGAAAAAGCCGGTGTTCGATGACAAGCGCAAGGTCTTGAGCCTGAACTACCCGTCAAGCCAGTACCCGGTGATTCTCGACCTGCTGCGCAACAGCACCGTTTATGTACAGTTTCTCAGCTACGCCAACGGCCATGTCTGGGCCGATCTGCATACCGGGGCCGTACGCGCGCGTTGAGCGCCGGTGCCGGGCAGGGGTAAACTGCCGGCCCGTGAAAATGTCCGTGATGGTTCAGTTGGAGTCGGCAATGCGTAAAGACAAGAAGCAAGTGATTGGGGATGAGATCAGCGATGACTACATCAAATCCTTCCTGCAGTTCGAACCGGCGGATGCCACTTCACCTTCGCAGCACAAGCTGATCAAGGCCTACCGCGGCTTGCGTATCGATGACTTCGAGCGCTTTGTCGGCTTCTTTGTCGAGGCAGGTCTGGACCTGGACGGTAAAGACGAGCACGGTCAGACCTTCATCGACGTGATCAAGGATCAGCGTAACGCCCCTGAATACATCGAGATTATCGAGAAGGCGCGCGGCTGATTTTCGAACACCCATGAAAAAACGCCCCGAAGGGCGTTTTTTTATGCCGGTGCGTTACGCGTAGTGCTGCGCCGGGCTGTTTTCGACCAGGCCCAGGACCTCGTCGTTGTGTGCGCTGATCTTGTGGTACAGCGCAGCGTCGGCAGCCAGGACCTTTTCCCGGGCCGGGAAAATTTCCTTGAGCTTGGCCGCCCAGGCGCCCTTGGTCTGCTCAGGGAAGCAGCGTTCAATCAGGTCGAGCATGATCGATACGGTTACCGAAGCGCCAGGGGAGGCGCCCAGCAGGGCAGCCAGGGTGCCGTCTTTGGCTGCTACCAGTTCGGTGCCGAACTGCAGCACGCCGCCTTTTTTCGGGTCTTTCTTGATGATCTGCACGCGCTGACCAGCCACTTCCAGGCGCCAGTCCTCGGCTTTCGCCTCGGGGTAGAAGCGGCGCAGGGAGTCCAGACGTTGCTCCATCGACTGCATCACTTCGCTGACCAGGTACTTGGTCAGGTCCATGTTGTCGCGGGCCACGGCGAGCATCGGGCCGATGTTGCCCATGCGCACCGACAGCGGCAGGTCCATAAACGAGCCGTGCTTGAGGAACTTGGTGGTAAAGCCGGCGTACGGGCCGAACAGCAGTGAGGTCTTGCCGTCGACGACGCGGGTGTCCAGGTGCGGCACCGACATCGGCGGCGAGCCGACTGCGGCCTGGCTGTACACCTTGGCCTGGTGCTGCTTGACCACTTCCGGGTTGTCGCAACGCAGCCACTGGCCGCTGACCGGGAAGC
>OEPS010000231.1_pt1 | contig 20923 bp, 16 predicted proteins | sample 1539411 | NCBI WGS metagenome assembly OEPS01 (sample SAMN02671747, study PRJEB22543) | soil metagenome | biome: bacteria | place: China:Hunan Province, Lengshuijiang City | collected 2012-10-15 | depth 0.08m m
GAGTTCCCATCGATAATAAATGCCAATCCCGGCGACAGTTCATAAATGCTGCTCAAAACTTCATTGAACTGTTCGGCTTTCTCTTGTAGGCGCTGGGGTATGAGGTGAGCAGGCGCCAGCATTGACGCTATATCACCTCGGTTAAAGCCAAAGCCATGCAGTGAGCATCCCTCGACAGCGCCCAAGCCAGACTCATGAAGTGTATGGTCGCCATCTTCTCCTTGTCCCGGCCACGCCGCGTATGCACATCGACCATGCATTACGCCCATGTAGAGCAGGGAAAGTGCGGGGAGAAGCAAGAGTACATTTCTGCGGTTCATGGCAGCATACTTGGCATGGAGTCATGTATCTAGATTAGCTATTCACTGCAGTTACGCAACAACCAATAATTGTCGCCAGAAGATGATCACTTTGTGCATTCAGATGGAAAGTGTTAAGTGCATGAAACACTCTACTCAACCTTGCCTACTCGCTGCGCTGCTGTAGCCAGGCAAGCACGGTTGGCGAAGATTAAGAAACATGGCTAGAGTTTTATATGACGCCCACTGGAGTTGATGTGCAATGCCACTGGATTGTGGTGTGCGCCACGCTCGCGAACCGCGCTCCTGCTCTGCGACCGAGAGAGAATGGTATGCAGAAACCAAAGACGCAGCCAAAGCCGGCCATTGACACAAAGGAGAATCAAGTAAAAGGCTCACTTCAGCCTGAAGCCCCGGAGTGGCTTAAAACCATTCATCTTTTAATGAAAACTTTTGGAATACCCATAGCAATTTTAATTACGATCGTCGCCTTATCCATTATCACCTATTGGAATATCCCTCATATCATTCAGTTGCCTGGAGTAAAACACATTGCAACTGCGCTCTTCCAAGACAGGTTGCCCACGGCTGATAGCGAAAAATTCAACATTGGTGTCACTCACCTCAATCATGATTCCAACCAAACTACGGAAAATTTGGTTTTCCTCTCGCTACACAATCAATTCTCACAGGCCAACACAAAGCGATTCGATCGCTCGATCTCAACCGATATCAGCCTGTACGAGGGTCACCAACAAGCACAGAAATTGCTCAAAGAATCAGGTTTTGACGTGCTTGTTTGGGGAGCTGCAATAACAGGCAACGCGAAAAACATTCCGGTTCTTCACTTAACGGTTTTGCCAGATGAAACAAAAACGCCAGCCAAAAACTACCTGACGTCAGACACCGAAACACTTCCTCAATTATTTTGGCAGGATCTTACCAAGGTGCTCGCTCTGGTAGTCGCCAGCAGGTATGTCGACTTCACTGAGGCTAACAATCAGCACCGAGCGGAAAAACTCCTGCCATTTATCAATCAAGTGCGTGAGCTACTGGCCAATAGCCAAAGCAATCAATGGGCAGCGGCTACGCGCGCCGAAGTTATGGGCTATCTGGGTATTGCCTACACAATGTACGGCAATCAATCGATCAGTAACGAGGCCTTGCAACAAGCGGTGGATACCTTGCGAGAAGCGATACGCCTGCTCGACCTCAAACAGGAACCACTCGAACTAGCGATATTGCAGAACAACCTCGGCTCGGCGCTACAACAACTCAGCGCGCGCAAGGGGGATCCAAGTCTACTAGAAGAAGCGATAGCCATACTCCGCTTGGCAGAGAAGGAGCCAGCCCTGAAGCAGAAATCGATCGCTTGGGAAACGGTGCAGTTCAACCTTGGCATCGCTCTCGGCGAGCAAGGCAAACGCGAGACGGGTACGAAGCGGCTGACTGAGTCGATAACAGCTTTCCGAAAAGCACTTGAGCAGGGAAAAGAATCGGCCATTCAGCGGGCTTCGGTACAGAACAATCTCGGCACCATTATCCAGGCGCTCGCTCAGCGAGAAAATGATCCCGAGCAACTGAACACAGCGGTGAAAACCTACCGCGAGGCTCTGCAAGTGTTCGACATAGACCATACGCCGATGTCCTGGGCTATGACGCAGAACAATCTGGGAACCGCTCTCCTTGAACTTTCTACGTACGAGGAGGGTCAAGCAAGGCAATTTGAAGCGGTAATCGCCTTTCGCGAAGCGCTAAGGGCAAATATCCGCGAACTGGCACCGCACCAATGGGCCATGACGAATTACAACTTTGGCATCGCGCTGCACACACTCGGAGAAAATGTGTCCGAACCGACAATTGTGAGGGAGGCGGTAACCGCTTTCCGAGAGGCACTAGGCATATATTCCCGCGAGCAAACACCTGAAGACTGGGCCTCAACAAAAAGCAAACTAGGCAGTGCGTTGCTGACACTAGGTGACTATGAGTCAGACCCGGCACAGCTGAAGGAGGCAGTGAAACACTTCCGTGAAGTGCTTGAGGAATACACCAATGAGCAAGCTCCTTTCAATTGGAATCAAACGCAATTCGACCTTGGCACTGCACTTTATTTGCTTTCAAAATACGAGTCGAAGAAGGCTGCTTTGGAGGAGGCGGCCATCGTTTTTCGCACGTTGCTGAAAGAGCTCCCTCACGTATCAATCGACCGTGCCAGGACGCAAAACAGACTCGGCACTACGCTTCGAGTGCTCGGGGAGAGCGAACGTGGAACAGCCCGTCTGAAAGAGGCAGTAACGCTCTTACGTGAGGCACTAAGGGGATTTTCCCACAAAGAAACGCCACGTGACTGGGCTCAGACACAGAGCGAGCTCGGCGTCGCTCTCCTCCAGCTCGGAGTTAGAAAAGAACAACCGAATCTCCTTACAGAGGCTATCCGCGCGTACGAAGCTGCCCTCATTGTGTACCGAGAAGAGAATGACGATAAATCCGCTCAACGGGTCGAAGAAAACTTAAGTACTATCAAGAGCGTTATCAGTCTTAAGTTAATCAATCGGCCTGTACAAAAAACCGATTAGATGTCGAATTCCGATTTTTACAGACTGATAGCGCCCTTCTAGCATGTTTCCCATCGATGCAGCTCACCCACAGGAGCCCTCCCATGAACATCGACCTCAGCGGACGCACCGCCATCATCAGCGGCTCGACCGGCGGTATTGGCCTGGCCATCGCCCGCGGCCTGGCCCGTGCCCATGCCGACGTGGTCATCGCCGGCCGTAGCCAGAAATCGGTGGATGCCGCGCTGGCCGAATTGCGCACCCAGGGCGGGCGTGGCCAGGCACAGGGCGTGGTCGCCGACCTGGGTAGCGCCGCTGGCGCCGAAACCCTGTTCGCCGCCCATCCCAAGGCCGATATCCTGGTCAACAACCTCGGCATCTACGACAACGTCGACTTCTTCGAGGCAGCCGACAGCGAGTGGAGCCGCTTCTACGAAACCAACGTGCTGTCGGGCGTACGTCTGGCTCGCCACTACGCGCCAGGAATGGTGGAGAAAGGCTGGGGCAGGATTCTGTTCATCTCCTCCGAATCGGGCATCGCCATCCCCGCCGACATGATCAATTACGGCGTGACCAAGAGCGCCAATCTCGCCGTCTCTCACGGCCTGGCCAAGCGCCTGGCAGGTACCGGTGTCACCGTCAACGCGGTACTGCCGGGACCGACCCTGACCGACGGCGTCGCCAGTATGGTCGCCGAGGCTGCCGAGGCCTCCGGGCGCAGCATTCGCGAAGAGGCTGACCACTTCGTGCGCACCGCCCGCCCCAGTTCAATCATCCAGCGCGTTGCCGAAGTCGACGAAGTCGCGCACTTGGTGGTCTACCTCGCCTCCCCTTACGCCTCCGCCACCACCGGCGCGGCGTTGCGGGTCGACGGCGGTGTGGTCGACAGCCTGGCCATTTAAATCCACAGCCATAAACAGCCACCCGATAGTAGCCAGGCGTAATAGCTGGAGAAGTTGCAATGACCACAATCGATGTGAAATCCCGATTCGAAGCAAAGCTTCTTCGGCCGGCAAAGCCTGGTGATGATACGTCGTGGGCGTTCGTAGTACTGCCAAGAGACGCAAGTGAACAGCTTCCGAGGCGAGGCAGGACGACCGTTGCAGGCAACATCAATGGGCACCCTTTCCAGGCCACCCTTGAGCCGGATGGTCAGCTGAGCCATTGGCTGCAGGTAAGTAAAGAGTTGCTCGAAGCCGCAGGTGTGGCCGTTGGCGATATCGTCACACTAGAGCTAGCCCCGGTGAAGAAGGAACCCGAGCCTGACATCCCAGCGGATTTTCAGCAGGCGCTGGCAGCCGCTCCTGAGGCGCGTATGGTCTGGAACACTACGACGACCCTCGCACGCGTCGACTGGATACACTGGATTACTTCAGCCAAGCAACTCAAGACGCGCGCGAAACGAATTGCTGATGCCTGCGAGATGCTTGCATCCGGCAAGAAGCAGGTGTGCTGCTTCGACCCGTCCGGCTACTACAGCAAGGCCTTCCGCGCGCCTGAGGCAGAAAGCCTTTAAACGGATCATTCCGTTGAATGTCACCACCGTTAAGGAGGTGGTCAATCCAGGGCAAACAGGTCCGCCTCCACATCCGCCTCACCGTGCATACGCCCCTCCGCCGCCGAGTCATACACGACCAACAACACCTCCCCACCCTGCCCGCCGGCATCGAACAGACACATACCCTCGGCATGATCGTCGCCCTGCCCGAACGGCACCTCCAGCACCGTCTCCAATTGATCGGCAAACACCACGCTTTCCTCATCGGAAGCAAAGCTGCCGCGCCAGCGGAACACTGTCACCGGGCCGTCCAGGTCCATGGTCGGACCCGCCAGGATCAGCAGATCCTCGCCACTGCGGCACAGGTCACGCACGCCCAGGCCATGCAGGTCGAAGAAGTGCTTGCGGTAATGGCGCCCGTGCGGGCCGATCTGTTTGAGCACCAGCGTGTCAGTCGAGCCGCGCTCAAGCTCCGGCTCGACCTCCAGCAGCACGCTCCAGCCGCGTAGCACCGGCCCCCGTAACCCCAACAACAGGCGCGAGCCGATGACCGCCAGGCCTTCGATGTCGAAACCGTTGTCTTTGCCCGGGATGCGCAGAAAGTCGCGTAGCTGCTCGTCTTTGCCTATTTCCGTGGTCAGGTCGTTGCCAAACTCGTTGCCATTGAGCTGCGCCGCGGTACGCCCATCGGCATCCACCTTGGCGGCGAGTACATAGCTGTCTTTTTGCTGCACCAACGGGATCCGCGCCAGCAGAAAACGATTTCCATCCACCACTACCGTCGATAGCCGCTTGATGTTCTTCTGCGCCGACTTGTCGGCCTCGGCCTTCCTGCGCTTGAGGCTATGCGAGCCCACCACCCAGAGGTAGCCACTGTCCGGGGCATGGGCCACGCCCTCGATATCGATCTCGGCATCAGCTTCCTCCAGGGGCAGGTCCAGGTACTTACCGAGCGCGAACGATTTATGCTCGTCGCACCTCACCTGGTCGCCTGGCGCAGCGTTGTGGATAGTCAGGCGTTCCAGGTGGGTGGTTTCGTCGTTGGCCACCCAGAGTGTGCCGCCGATCTGCAGGGCGACCGAAAGGCCATCGCGCAACGATGCCAGGGCCGGATCAAAGCGCAGCATCACCGCATTGCTTCGCTCGCTCATGAGCGCTCTCCTGTGTTGTCGGGAAGGGTGCGAGGGATGTTGTCGAGGCTAGTGGCTGCCCGACGACAATCAAGGCTATCGCTATTCCTTTTCTTCACAGGGGCTAGAGCGCTCAAGCATATCTTCAGCGGCGGCTGGGCAACCTCAGTAAATCCCCCTGTAGATGCCCTCCACCTGGGCTTCGTTCATGTCCCTGGGGTTACTGTCGATCAAGCGTTGCAAGCCGCTCACCACGTCCGCCGCCATCGCCGGAAGCGACGCTTCATCGATACCCAGCCTGGACAAGCGCGTTTCCAGCCCGCTATCGCGCACCAGCGCTTCGATGGCCTGAACGAACGCCAATGCCGCGCTGGCCTCGTCGGCAAACACTGCCTCCGGCAACAGATGCGCGGCCAGTTCGGCGTAGTGCTGTTGGGCCGCCGGCAGGTTGAAACGCAGCATCGGCGCCATCACCAGGGCATTGGCATGGCCGTGCGGAATGTGAAAGCGCGCGCCCAACGGATACGCCAGGCCATGAATCGCCGCCACCGAAGCATTGACGAAGGCCATCCCGGCCATCAACGAGCCCTGCAGCATCGCCGAGCGCGCGGCGACGTCGCTGCCGTCGGCCAGCACCTTGCGCAGATTGCCACCGAGCAGGCGTAGCGCAGTGGTGGCCAGGCCGTCGGAGATGGGGTTCTTGCGCGTGCGGCTGGTGTAGGCCTCGATGGCGTGGACCATGGCATCCAGGCCGGTCGCTGCGGTGACCCCGGCGGGCAGGCCGAGGGTCAGTTCCGGGTCGAGCACCGCCACGTCGGGCATCAGTTGCGCCGAGTACACCGCCTGTTTGCGCTGTTGGGCGTCAGTGATCACCGAGACCCAGGTGACTTCCGAACCGGTCCCCGCCGTGGTCGGCATCAGCACCAGCGGCAGGCGCTGGCCGCGTGCCTTGTCGGTACCGTAAAGGTCTTGCAGCGGCTGTTCGCTGTTGATCAGCAACGCCACCAGCTTGGCCGCATCCAGCGAGCTGCCGCCGCCCAGGCCGAGTACGCCATCCGCCTCGAAGGCACGGCCGTGGCTGACCGCCTGCTCGACCACCGCAGCGGGCGGATCCGCCACTACCTGGTCGAACACGGCCACGCTGCAACCCACCGCTTCCAGCACCGCGCAGGCCTTGCTGGCGAAGCCGAGTTTGACGATGCCGGGGTCGCAGACCAGCAGCACACGGCGCACACCCAGGCAGGTGAAGACCTCGCCGATGCCCTGCAAGGCACCCGCCGCACAGACGATGCGCGGGACACTTCTGAATTCATGATGCATGACCATCTCCTCACAGCACCGAGGCGTACAGGGCGCGGGCGTCTTCGCGAGTGACCGGGCGCGGGTTGTTGATCAGCAGGCGCTCGACCTTCATGGCGTCGTCGCTCAGGCGATCGAGGTCCGCTTCGGTTACGCCTACCTCTGCCAGCCGCTGGGCAAACGGCATGCGCTCCACCAGCGCGGTCATGAAGGCGATGAAGGCATCGCAGGCTTGCGCCGGGGTATCGAAGCGCTGGCCCAACAGCACCGTTGGCGCCAGTTCCGCGTAAAGCTTTTCCGCCACGCTGCGGTTGAAATTCAGCACCGGCACCAACACCAACGCGTTGCTCAGACCGTGGGGGACATGGAAGTGCCCGCCCAGCGGATACGCCAGCGCATGCACCGCCGCCACCGGCGCGTTGGCAAAGGCCATGCCGGCCAGCATCGAGCCGAGCAGCATGTCCGAGCGCGCTTGCAGATCACCCGGCTCGGCCAGCACGCGGTCAAGGTTGCCACCCAACAGACGCAACGCCTGCAAGGCCAGGCCGTCGGACAGCACGTTCTTCTTGTGCTTGCTGGTGTAGGCCTCGATGGCGTGGACCATGGCATCGACGCCGGTCATCGCACTCACTGCTGCGGGCAGGCCGACGGTCAGGCGCGCATCGAGCAAGGCGATATCCGGATAGAGCAAGGCGCTGACCACGCCCTTCTTCTCGTGGCTGGGGGTGGTGACGATGGCCACGGCGGTGACTTCCGAACCGGTACCGGCGGTGGTCGGCACCTGGATCAGCGGCAAGCGCGGGCCCTTGGCCAGATTAATGCCGTAGATATCCGCCAGTGCCTGTTCATGGCCGCAGAGCAGCGCCACCAGCTTGGCGGTGTCCAGCGAACTGCCGCCGCCCAGGCCGATCACCGCCTGGGCCCGGCAGTTGCGCCCCGCCGCCACCGCGTCGAGCACCGAGGCTTCGGGCGGATCGGCCTGCACGTCGCTGTACAGGGTCACCTCGACCCCGGCCTCGCGCAGCGCCTGCATCGGCGCCTCCAGCAAGCCGGCGCGTTGCAGGCCGGGATCGCTGACCAGCAGCACGCGCTCGGCACCGAGCTCGCGGCACAGGGCGCCGAGGCGCAAGGCGCCATCGACTTCGCAGATCACCCGCGGTGTGGTTTCAAAAGTAAAGTTCGACATGGCTGGTTATCCTGCTCGCACGCTGCCGCGTTCGATGCGGTACAGCGCATCGACCAGGTCAGCGGAATGGGTGTCATCGGATTCAGAGATCAGCACGCACAGGCCTTCCTGTCCGAGCTGGGCGATCACTTCGCTGAGGCGCCGCGACAGCACCGGCGCCACGCCCTCGAACGGCTCGTCGAGAATCAACAGGCGATTGCCCGGCATCAGCGCCCGGGCCAACGCCACCAGCTTCTGCTGGCCGCCAGACAACTGCATGGCGCGACGGTCGCGGAACTGGGCGATTTCCGGGATCAGGCTGTACACCCACTGCAGGCGCTCGGCACTGCCCGGGAGTTTGTTGGCCCACACCGGCAGCAGAATGTTCTCCTCCACGGTCAGCGCCGGAATCAATCGGCGGTCTTCCGGCAGGTAGCTGATGCCGGTCGCCGCGCGCTGGTGGCCCGGCTGTGCGCATAGGTCATTGCCGGCAAAGCGGATTGAACCGGAAGTGGCGTCGAGCAGGCCCATCAGCGTGCGGATCAGTGTGGTCTTGCCCGCGCCGTTGTGGCCGATCAGGCCGACCATCTGCCCGGCACCGACATCCAGCGAGACGTTGTGCAGGATCGGCACCGATTCGATGGCCACGTTGAGGTTGCGAATTTCCAGGCTCATGCGGTTGCCCCCTTGTGTGCCCGCTGACCACCAGTGACCAGTTCCTGGACCCGGGCGTTAGCCAAAACTGTTTGCGGCGGGCCGTCGGCCAGCACTTCGCCGCTGTAGAACGCGAGAATCCGCGACACATAGCGGCGCACCACGTCCATGTCATGCTCGACGAACAGCACCGTCACTTGATGCCGCGACACCACCTGCATCACGGTGTCCATCAACTGCGTCTTCTCCTCGGCGCTGACGCCGCTGGTGGGCTCGTCGAGCAAGAGCATTTGCGGGTCGCCGATCAGCGCCATGGCGATGTCGATCAGCTTGCGCACGCCTTGCGGCACGGCGGTAACCTTGTTGTCGCGCCAGGCGAGAATGCTGAACTCGCTGAGAATCGCCTCGGCGCGGGCGATCCGCGCGTCATTGCGCAGCGGCCGCAGCAGCGACGGAAACGGCGATTCGGCGGCAGCCAGGGCAATCAGCAGGTTGTCCAGCACGGTCAGCTCGGGGAACAGCTGGGCGACCTGGAACGAGCGGGCCATGCCGGCGCGGGTGATCGCCCGCGGCGTGCGGCCGAGGATCGACTGACCGTTGAAGAGAATTTCGCCACGGCTGGGTTTGAGGTAGCCGGTGACCATGTTGATGAAAGTGGTCTTGCCGGCGCCATTGGAGCCGATCACCCCCACCACTTCGCCCTTGCTGATACTGACGTTGACGTTCTTGGCGGCGCTGACCGCGCCGAATTCCTTGTACAGCCCACGGGTTTCGAGAATGCAGCTCATGCCTTGGCCTCCACTGCCTTGGCCGCGCGGGCCTGACCACTGAACAGGCTCCACAGGCCCTTGGGTAGAAAGACGATGATCGCCAGCAAGGTGATGCCGAGGATCATCTGCCAGCTGTGCGGCACCAGCTCGATGGCGTAAGTGCGCACCACGGCGAAGAGGATCGCGGCGATGATCGGCGCCGCCACATGGGCGGTACCGCCAAGCAAGGCGATGAAGACGAACTCACCCGAGGTAATCCAGTAGGCCATCTCCGGGTCGATATGCCCGGCCGACAAGGCCATGAAGCCGCCACCCAGCGCCGACACGCCGGCAGCGGCAACGTAGTTCATGTACAGCACCCAGCGCGGCGACTGGCCGAGGTACTCGACCCGCACTTCGTTCTCGCGGATCGCCTCGCACATCGCCCCGGCGCTGCTGCGGCCATAGCGGTGCAGCAACACCGCCAGCACTGCAGACACGGCGACGATAATGACGAACAGCGCCAACGGCCCCTGGCCTGCGGCCGGGCTCCAGCCGAACAGGGTCCAGGCCTTGACGTTGAAGCCGTCGGTGCTGCCCAGCGCCGGGCTTTTCACCAGCATGCCGTAGAGGATCATCGAGAACGCCAGCGACAGCATGGCGAAGAAGATCTCGCGGTAGCGGGTCATCAGCAGGCCGAGCATCATCGCCAGCGCCACGGCGGCGGCAACGCCGATCAGCAGCAGGGTCGGCAGGTCGCTGATGTTCAGGAAGTGCCCGCTCATGCCCACGGCGTAGCCACCGATGCAGAAGTACAGGCCCTGGCCGAAGGTCACAAGGCCGGCGCGCATCTGCATCACCACGCCTTGCACCACCATCGACTTGGCCAGCGCCATGGTCAGCAGGAACACCAGCCACTGCGGTGCAATCAAGCCGCTGACGGCGAGCACGACGGCGACGCCGAGCAGAATCAGTTCGGTTTTATCCAGGCGCATCAGATTTTCCTCGCAAGCACGCGGCCGAACAGGCCCTGCGGACGTACCGCGAGAACCAGCGCCATCACGCCATAGATCACAAAGAGTTCGAATTGCGGCGCGTAGTGCACCGCCGCCGCGCGGCTCAGGCCGACCAGCAAGGCACCGAGGGCGGCGCCTTCGATACTGCCCATGCCGCCGATCACCACCACGGCGAACGCCAGCACGATGATTTCCACACCGATACCCGGCGCCACGGAAATCGCCGGAGCGGTCAGCGCGCCGGCCAGGGTGCCGAGCACCGTGCCGAGCACGAACACCAGGGTGAACACCCGGCGCACATTGACGCCCATGGCCAGGGCCACTTCGCGGTCATGGATCACCGCCCGCAGCACCTTGCCCTGATGGGTGCGCTCCAGCCACAGCCACAAGCCCAGGCCAAGCACCAGCGACACGCCGACCAGCATCAGGTCATAGTTGGAGACTTTCAGCCCGGCCAGCACGCTGCGGCCCATCTCGGCATAAGGCTGGTAGGCGAAATACGGGTTGACGCCCCAGATCATCTTCATCGCGTCTTCGAGGATCAGCAGCAAGGCGTAGGTGATGATCACCATCAGCACTTCATCGCGGCCGTACATGAACCGCAGCAGCCCGCGCTCGATCAGCAAACCGACCACCAGCCCGGCGGCCAATGCGCAGCCGAGCATCATCAGGTAGCCGACCCACACCGGCCCTACCCCGTTGTTGAAATACCAGCCCACCAGCGAGGCGGCGGCATAGGCGCCGATCGCATAGAAACTGCCATGGGCCATGTTCAGGATGCGCATGACACCGTAGATGACGGTGAGCCCCGCCGCGACCAGAAACAGCCACGAGGCATAGATGGCGCCATCGATCAGCACCGCGTAAACACTCAGCATAAGGTTCTACCTTGGCAAGAGTGGCGGCCGGCAGCGGCCGCCACGATCAGTCAGGTGTGCAACGCGATCAGTTGCACTGCGCGCCAGGGAAGCCGGCCTTGATCCAGTCGTGGGCGCTGGTGCCGTCAGGCGGGGTCACGCACTCGCCAGAGAAGGCGATGACGTTCTGCACGCTGCCCTTCTTGTTGGCCGCGTCGTAGTGGTACTCACCGTAGGCGATGCCCTGCATGGCCTGGTGACCACCGGCGCGGGCCATTTGCACGGTGCCGGAGACCGATTCGAACGTAGCGCCCTTGAAGGCCTTGGCCATTTCCAGCGGTGCCGGAATCTTGCCGGCTTCGGCCTTGGCGTTTTCCGCGGCGAATTTCAGGCCGAGGATGGCCTGGGCCATCTTGCTCGCCGGGTAGGTTGGCGCAGCTTTGTAGGCCGACTGATAGGCCTGGGTGAACCAGTTGTTCAGAGCGTTCTCGGGAGCGAAGGCACCAAACGGACCGCGACCGCCGATGATCATGCCGTTGGGGGCCTGGTCCTTGTAGCGCGCCAGCGCCGACTCGCCGCAAGTCAGTACGGCGGTAGCGTCTTCGAGCAGGCCGCGGGAGTTGGCCTGCAGCACCAGGGCCTCCATGTCGCCGCCCCAGAAGCTGGAGTGAATGATGTCCGGACGCTTCACCGACAGCGCCGAGATTTCCGCGCCGTACTGGCCCTGGAAGACTTTAGGCATCTGCGATTCGACCACCTGGCTCTTGGGCATGATCTGCGCCATGGACAGGGTGAAGTCGTTCCAGCTGTCCTGGCCCCAGGCGTAGTTCTGCTGGATGCCGCCGACGCGCACCGCGTCCGGACGGGTCTTGGCCAGGTAACGGGCGGCGCCGATGTTGTCCACGGCCGCGTCGAGGCTGGTACGGAAGACGTACTGCGGAGTCTTGTCTTCGCTGAACAATTGCGAGGTGCCGCAATCGTAGAACACGGTCATCGCCCCCAGCTCTTCGGCCACCGGCGCGATCGCCAGGCAGTCGCCGGACGAGATGTAGCCGACCACGGCATCGACCTTCTGCCGTTGCACCAGGTTGCGGAACTCTTCCACCTGCTTGGCGGCACCGCCGGCCTCATCGATGATCACCATCTCGATCTCGGCGCCATTAATGCCCAGCTTGTCGTAGGGCGCGGGCAGCTTGCCCTGGTTGAGGCCTTCCACCAGGACCTTGGCGGCATTGGCCGACGGCTCGCCGAACGGGCCGGCTGCCGGACCGGACAGGAAGGTCACTACACCGATGCGGAACTTGCCGTTCTCAGCGGCCACTGCGGCGCCGGTAAACGCGGTGGTGATCCCCGCCGTGGCGATTGCCAGGGCCAGGGGCAGTGCTTTGCGGTAGTGCGGGACGCTTTTCTTATAGTTGTTCATGGTCGATTCCATTACGGGTTACTGAAGCTACGGGGCATGCCCCTCGGGATTACGGATTGGCGTGGCTTGCCGGCGTGCGCGCACGGCCGGGTCGGGCAACAGGTCCTGGGCGGAATACACCGACCATTCGCCGAGCATCAGTCGCGCTGGCGGGTAGTCGTCGTTGCGCACCGGGGTGCCGACGGCCTGGGTCTGCTGGATCTGGTGGGTCAGCGGATCGATGCGCGAGACGAAGCCCGGCGGATCTTCCGGCAAGGCGATTTCCAGCCCTTCGAGGGCGCTGACCAGTGATTCGGTGTCGGTGGCACCACCGGCCTTCTGACTGGCCCTGGCCAGAACCATGACGCCGGTATAGGCACCTTCGGCGGCGTAGGTCGGGTAGCGTCCGGTCAGGGTGTGGAAGCGTTCGACAAAGGATTTGTTGCGCGGCGTCTGCGGCCAGTTGTTGTGGTGTCGCGCCGAAAGGATCAGGCCCGGTGGTGCCTTGTCGCCAAGGGAAACGAGGAAGTCATAGTTGCCACCGGTATCGAAGTTGGCCAGCCGTGAGGTCTCGAACAACCGGGTGCCAGCAGCCTGCTTGACGAAGGCGTGGAAATCGCCGCCCCACAGCGCCGAAACGATGATGTCCGGCTTGGCCTGCTCCAGCGCAGCGATATAGGCCGAGTAGTCCGGCTCGTACAGGCGCGGCCAGAGCTCGGTAACGTCCTCGAACTTCACACCCAGCTGACGCAGCGCTTCGTGCAGGTCGTCGCGCGACACGTGGCCGTATTCGTAATCGGGGCCGATGAAAGCCAGACGCTTCCAACCGGTTCTGGCTTGCAGCGCCTTGAGGTAATGCGCCCCGGCAGCCATCGACGTCCAGGTGTCATTGGTCACGCGGAAGTAGTAGCGGTGGCCGTTTTCCAGGGTCATGCGTGACGAGGCATGGTCGGTGCCGATCATCAGCACCTTCTCTTCCCGCGCCAGTTGGCTGACCGCGATCGCCACCCCGGACGAGACCATGCCGCACAGCACCTGCACGCCGTCCTTGCGAATGAAGGCGCGGGCCAGGCTGGTGCCGTAGGAGGCCTTGGACTGGTCGTCGTCGATGATCACCCGCATCCGTGGCACCAGCTGCCCGGCTTCGCGCTCGGCCTGCAGCTCGCTCAACGCCACCTGGATGCCGGCGATGCTGTCCTGGCCGTAGATCGCCGCCCGCTCGGTCATCGGGTACAGGCAACCGAGGGTCAGGTCAGCCTGCGCGGCAGCCGCGCCCAGCTCGACGCGCCCGGCCTGGGCAGTACCGGCGTGAGCCAGCAGCAGGCCGCTCAAGGCGACGACGGTGGTCAGGTGAGAAAACGGCAGTTGCATAAAATCCCTTGGGGCGTTCGGGGACGCCTCTTGTCGGTTAGCGGAATGGGTTATCGCAAAGGCTGTGCCAGCCTTTGACTTACGTTGCATGAGATATCAGCAAAGTGCTCTGGAACAAGGCTTTGCGTGGTGATAATTGAGTATCGGGGAGCGCCGCGCCAGTTGCTGACGCGGCGATTTGCCAGAAGCTTGAGCGGCTTGCGCTCAGCGAGCGCGCGCGGTTGAGCGGTTAGCGCTCATCGCCGCGCTCGATGCCCAGGCGCTGCAAACGGCGCTTGAGCGCATGCCGGGAAATACCCAGCAAGTCGGCGGCCAGGCCCTTGTGCCCGGCGCTACGGCTGAGGGCATCGTTGACCAGATCCCGCTCGGCACGTTCGAGCTGGTCATCCAGCGCCGACAGCGAACTGGGCGCAGGCTCCGCGGATTGCAGGTGCGCGGGCAGTTGCGCGCTGCCGATGGTTTGCCCTGGAAGCAGGATGGTCAGGCGCTCGATCAGGTTCTTCAGTTCGCGGACATTGCCCGGCCAGCGATGGCGCACCAGCGCGGCGGCGCTGTCGGGCTGGAACTCGATGGGCGCGACCTTTTCCTCACGGGCCTGGTGCGCAGCAAAATGCCGGGCCAGCAGCAGGATGTCGTCGCCGCGTTCGCGCAGGGCCGGAATATCGAGGGTGATGACGTTGAGGCGGTAGAACAGGTCTTCGCGAAAACGTCCCTGGCGCACATCGTCGGCCAGGTCACGGTTGGTCGCCGCCACCACGCGCACATCGGCGCTGCTGGCCTGGCTGGCACCCACGGCGCGGTAGCTGCCGTTCTCCAGAAAATGCAGCAGCTTGGCTTGCAAGGCCAGGGGCAGCTCGCCGATTTCGTCGAGGAACAGCGTGCCGTTATTGGCCTGGGTGACCAGACCAATGCGCTTCTGGTGCGCCCCGGTGTAGGAGCCTTTTTCCGAACCGAACAGCTCGGCTTCGATCAGTTGCTCCGGCAGCGCCGCGCAGTTGACCTCGATAAACGGGTGCGCAGCGCGCGAGCTGTTGGCGTGCAACGCCTGAGCCACCAGGGTCTTGCCGGTGCCGGACTCACCCAGCAGCAGAATCCGCGTGGCCGAACTGCGGGCGATGCGCTGCACCGCAGCTTTCAGGCTGGCCATGGCCAGACTCTGCCCGAGCAAAGCGCCCTGCTCCTCTGCACCTGTAGCGTCGGCACTGGGCACATCGAGAGTGCCGTGAATGGTCGCCAGCAAGTCGTCCAGCTCAAACGGCTTGGTCAGATAATCCGTGGCCCCGCCTTTCACCGCCTGCACCGCTGCGCGGGTGTCGCCGTGGGCGGAAATCATGATCACCGGCAGGTTCGGCCGGCACTTGCGCAGGCCCTCGAGGGTGGCGATGCCATCCATCCCCGGCAGGCCCAGGTCGAGCAGCACGATATCGACATCAACGGTGCTGTCAGCCAGTAATTCCAGCGCTGCCTCGCCACTGTAGACCGCGCGGGTCTGCATGCCTTCACCGCGCAAGGCGTAGCTCAGCGAGCGCACCAGCGCTTCTTCATCATCGACAATCAGAACCTGTATTTCAGACATCGGTCGCTCACTTCAGGTAAGTCGCTGCGGGGGTGGGAAAGTCCAGGGTCACCACAGTACCCTCGCCCGGGGTACTCGCGAGCTCCATTCGCGAGGCGTTGGCTTCCAGCAATTGTTGGCAGATGCTCAGCCCCAGCCCGGTACCGCGGGCCTTGAGGGTGAAAAACGGCTGGCGCACCTGCTGCAGCGCGGCTTCGGGAATGCCGCAGCCCTGATCGACCACCGTCACACACACCCGCTCACCCCAGGCCTGGCCCTCGACGGCCACGCACTGGCCCGGTGTACTGGCTTCCACCGCGTTGAGGCAAAGATTGAGGAGAATCTGCTGAGCCTGGTCCGGATCGACCCAGAGCTGCAGGCCAGGTTTGCAGGTGCTGGAAAAGGTGATGCCCTTGGCATCAGCCTCAGGCGCAACCAGCCGCGCCGTGCGTGCAAGCAGTGCGGCCAGGTCCACCGCCTGCGGGATCGCCGGGTGTGGCCGGCCGTATTCGAGCAGGTCGCTGGTGACATGGGACAGGCGATCGATTTCCTGACAGAGGTCCGTCAGCAACAACCGTCGCTCCGCCTCCTGCTCACGCCGCAGCAAAGCCTGCACCGTGGTCTTCATCGTCGCCAACGGATTGCGCACCTCATGGGCGACACCCGTGGCGAAAGTCCCGAGCACCGCGAGATTTTCCGCACGCACAGTCCGCTCCATCACATCCGCCAGCCGCCCGGCCATCACATTGAACGCGCGCGTCACTCGCCCGATCTCGTCGTTATGCACCTGCTCCGGCAGCCGATAGCCCAGGTCGCCCGACGACAACTGATGCGCTCCTTCCACCAGCGACCCCACCCGCGCGCGCAACTGCCGCGACAGCGTGAAAAACACAATCAGGATAAACACGATAAACCCGACCGCCGCCAGGTACAGCCACCAGCGCGCATCGTCCAGCGGCTTGAGCACCGCCCCCGGCTGCACACTGAACACCACCTGCCAGCCGGGCAGAATCACCGGCCCTTCGCGCCAGTCACTCGGGGCCTCGACCTGACGCCCGGTGGCATCGATAAACGCCCCACCCGGCACCCGCAGCAGCGGCGTAACCACCCCGTTCAATCCCGAGCTGACCAACAGCTCAGTGATCGACGCCAGCCGTAGATGCAGGCCAATACGCACACGATGATCAAGCCGGCCGTTACGGATCGTCTTGCGAATCAGCAGCCAGCCCGACCGCCCGGCCTGAGGCAGCATCGGCCCGATCACCTCGATATCGCCGACCATCTGCCGCGACAGCCCATTCAACGACCAGCCCTCACGCCCCCAATACGGCGCCCCCGAAGCGCCCTGCCCCGGTATCACCTTGAGCAGGTTCTCGTTCTCATCGAAAAACAGCACGCCGTACAGAAACGGCAACTCGCTTTCGAGCTTGAGCAACGCATCGACATCGCCGGCCTGGTTGGTTTGATCGGCGATGAAATCCGGCATGCTCGGGTGATTGGACAGCGCCGAGAGCTGGTAGAAACGGTCGTCGAGAAACGACGACACCCGGTTCGCCGTAGATAGCGCCTGGGCATCGAGACGTTCGCCGGTCAGGCGGTTGAGCAGATCCTTGGCCAGTTGCTCATAGAGCACCGCCAGGGCAATAAGCGCTACGCTCATGACCACGATGGACAGCAAGGTATAGCGCGCCACCAGACTGCGACGCGGCCTGGCCAGCCGCCGCCAGAACGCGCTCGCGGGGTAATCGGTATCCATGGGATTTGTAATTGTTGTTCATGTGATGTCGGGGGAGCATAAGGATCGGGGGATGGGGTTGTCCATGGTGGAGTGGGTTTGGTTGGGGTTTGGGCATGGAAGGAGATGTGGGAATGGAGTGTTTGATTCGAGGGGCAATGCAGGAGGACGCTGCTGCGATCAGTCAGGTGATTGTTACGGCGTTGCGGGAGTCGAATGCTCGGGATTATTCGGCGGAGATTATTGAGGCGGTGGAGAGGAGCTTTTCTCCCGGGGCGGTGGTTCGGTTGATTGAGCAGCGGCAGGTGTTTGTGGCGGTGGTTGGTGGGCGTGTTGTTGGGACGGCTGGGCTGGATGGGGATACGGTGAGGAGTGTGTTTGTTGCACCGGGGTATCAAGGGGGAGGTATTGGGCGGTTGTTGATGGATTGGGTTGAGGTTGTGGCGGTTCGGGGTGGGATTGAGTGGTTGCGGGTGCCGTCTTCGATTACTGCGGAGGGGTTTTACTTGTCTCTGGGTTTTCTAAGGTGCGGGATGAGTATCACGAAGGTGAGCGTACGATCATCATGGAGAAAAAGATTGATCGGTAACGTGCTTGTACATCTCGAACGGTCTGGTGTGGGGCCGATTTTAGCCGAAAGCTGTGAGTTTCGAAAGGCAGCTATCGGCCATAAGCGGTCATCACGGTAGTCGTGCGTAAGACTTCAGCGAGGGTTCTGCAACAACTAAATCAGCCAGCCCATTGCTTGGTCGATGTATCAGGTGGCGACGACCTCGATTTTAAGGTCATATCCACCGAGCTTATGTCCTCCCCAGCTTGCCTTCTTAACGTTTATTTGTTTATCACCATGGTGCTCGCGGTATGGTGCACCACAGCGCAGCGCATCCTTAACGGAGTCAGAAATATCAAACCCAAGGCTTTCTCTGACTAAAATTCCCGATAATACGAGGAGCCTCTCATTTGCTTGGCACGCGCGGCTATTGTCGTTCACGTTCAGCTTGATTTTTAATACCTTTGCAACACCTTCGACACCCTCTATGTAGTATGCGAAATTATCGCAAAGTAGGTCATCTCCGATGTCGTACATTTTCGAAGACGCACACCATTGATCGGCAAAGATGAGATTATAATGTCCTGTCGAAACTCCCTCGCTTAAAAGGAAGTCCTTTGCATGGTATGGTGACCATCCATGTGAGCCGAATACTTCCGGCTTCATCTTTTCCAGCTTTTTTAGCTTGCGCAAATGGACAAAGGTACTTAATAGTTGCTTGTGCGAAACCACCTCAACTCTGGCGATGTGATCTGCCCAACGCCGGATAGCGTCAATCCTGAAATTAAATAACACTACCGCATACAACTGTGCAAGACGACGTAGCCTTCTGTCTTGCACAGTGAATTGAAGTCGCACGAAAACCGTCTCATAGGTCGAATATGTCATCATTGCAAACACGAAAGGCAAATACATTACTGTCAGCAGAGCGGGAATAATAAAGTCATAAAATGTCTTTTCCTGGCCAAGCTCTTTGAAATCGGTAGCGAGCATGTAAGCCGTGTAGGCCAGTGTAAAAAGCCCGAAGGAAATGACAACGCCGTTGATGAGTTTTTTGACTTGCAGGTACTTAATATCTGACTCTGCGATAGGGGTCATCATACCCACCACTACCATAAATGGGACTAAAAATAATTCGGTCAGAAGTGGCAAGCTGTAGATCCCGATCACGAACTGCAAGATGGCGAGCAGCCTCAGATTGCCGATTACAGAGTTTTTGAAGAAATGCGGGTCGGTTTTTATTTTTTCCAAATTGTAAATCGACAGCAACCCCACGGAAAAAAACCAAAATACCGTATTTTTCAACTGATCAATATTCCATAGCTCCCAATCTAACAAAAGATAGACCATGGCGACGGTGTACACGGCTGCCAACGAGAAAACTATCATCAGGGGGCGTGATTTAAATACAAATGCTAGTTTTTTGAAGGCTGACCGGACCTCTCTCATCCTTTTGGCAGAGTAAATATACGTTGCGGCGAGAAGCAGCCACAGTGCGATTGCGATTTCCCTGTTGTTTAAAATGTCCAAATAGCTGACCTTGGTGAAATGCTAGGTGAGCGGATGTTAAATGGCCTCGCCCCTCAATTCCAATGTGGCAGTGCACATCTGAAAAAGGGGAATGGCAGCTATCGGCCGTTAGGAGCCCATCCTGAAGGGCAGCTATGGGTCGTAGGCTGCCGGTCACCATTTACCGCGTTCTACCCAAAGCTCCCACTACGGGAGCGATGGTCACGCTCAATTCTCAAAGCCTGTGGGCGTGGACGAAGACCGTGAGACACCCGCGTTGTGAGCTTCACGGGAACCCAGCTCCCAGAGTGATAGATGGTCAGGCCACATGCTGAAGGTTTCACTTTTGGCGGCGCCTTGGCCGAGCGCTAAAGCCACTCGCCAAAAGAGAAAGTCTTTCCAAGACAGAACACTGGAGCAGCGCTGATAATTACGCTGAAACGGCCTCGTCAGCATCTCGCGACTTAGCAAAACGGGAAGTGACAAATGTAAGTTTGTTTTTGTTCTGATCAAATGTGTAGATGGCAGCTAATGGGACTGCTGTCACCAGCACGCCGGTTAGCACGCTGGAAATCTGAGAATTGAAGTTATTGAGCAAGGGAACTCCGGCCATAGCATTACTGATCACGCGGCCGACATACACGCCTACGATAGCCGAGGCTGTGCCGGCGAGCACTACGGTAATCGCGTCTAGTTTGGAAGTGTCCTTGCTGAGCAGGATACGTATACACCGCACAAGGCTTAGTGTGCACTCGCGGACCAAGGCCAGCACGAAGGCTGGCATCTTGATGATCAAAGAAATGAGTATCTGCGGGATCACGCTCAAGGCACCTGCTACGCCGGCTTCAAGACCCAGTGATCTGGCACGCTCCCAGATTTGCCTCTCCTCAAAGCGTTCGTTCAAGCGCTGTTGAATGCGGGTGGTGGCATCCTTGGTGTTTTGCAGCCAGCCATCTTCATTAAGGACCCGGCCGTTAACAGTAAAGTCGCGAATTTCATCGACAAATATATCAATCGTCTCCAGCACTATCAGGCCAACAACCTGCTGGGCTGCCATGGTGGCGCCGCTGACTACTACTGTTGTGCCTATCTCCTTGGCCGCTTGCAGACGGTGATGGCTGCGATTTTCCTCGGCTTTATTGAACGCTTCATCGATGTCGGATTTGCGCACCGTCACGATTTTTCCGGAACGCTTAATTTCGACATCGATTAAGTCGGGGTCATCAGCATGTGGCGTGCCATTGTCTGCGAGATATTTATAGATATTCTTGTCTTGCAGGGAGCGGTTGAGCGAAGCGTCTGCAAATACCAAATTTTCTTTGGAGTTGATTAGAGTGAAAAAGTCATCATCCGTGGTACCTGCGCGCAACAACAGATCCTCGTAGTAGTCCTTGCGGGCGACCACATGTTCGATGTCTGTTCCAAAAGGATCGAGTGACTCATCCTTGTGGTAGCCATTTTCAAGCTGTTTCCAATTTTTCTGAGCGTCGTAGCGGGTGTCTTTCATCGCTGCAAAGTTTGGATCATCAAACATCGCGTTCCCTGTGCGTTCAGAGAAAGAACTATAGGATTCCGAGAG
>OEPS010000232.1_pt1 | contig 20847 bp, 16 predicted proteins | sample 1539411 | NCBI WGS metagenome assembly OEPS01 (sample SAMN02671747, study PRJEB22543) | soil metagenome | biome: bacteria | place: China:Hunan Province, Lengshuijiang City | collected 2012-10-15 | depth 0.08m m
AACGACGCCGGTTTCTGGCTGGTGAAGCAGTACTTCAACATGACCGTGGCCGAGACCTTCAAGACCTGGAGCATGATGGAGACCATCCTGTCGGTGGTCGGCATCATCTTTATCATGCTGTTGTCGCTGGTGGTCTGAAGGCTTACAACATCTGTAGGAGCGGATTCATCCGCTCCTACAGACTCAGAATGCAGCCTTGAAGATGCCTTCAATCTCTTCCTGACTGGCCACCCGCGGGTTGGTCAGACCACAGGCATCCTTCAGCGCATTGCTGGCCAAAGTCGGCACATCCGCTTCTTTGGCGCCCAGCACCGCCAACCCGGCCGGGATATCAATGTCTCGCGACAGCGTTTCGATCGCCGCAATCGCCGCATCGCTACCCTGCTCCGCGGTCATGGCGGACACTTCCACGCCCATGGCCTTGGCGACATCACGCAACCGCGCGGCACTGACCTTGGCATTGAAGCGCTGCACATGGGGCAGTAGCACCGCGTTGCACACGCCATGCGGCAGGTCGTAGAAGCCACCCAGCTGGTGCGCCATGGCATGCACATAACCCAGCGAGGCATTGTTGAAGGCCATGCCGGCGAGGAACTGGGCATAGGCCATGCTCTCCCGCGCCTGCAGGTCGCTGCCTTCGGCCACGGCTTGGCGCAGGTTTGCACTGATCAGCTCGATGGCTTTAATGGCACAGGCATCGGTGATCGGCGTGGCGGCCGTGGACACATAGGCCTCAATGGCGTGGGTCAGGGCATCCATACCGGTTGCAGCGGTCAAGCCTTTGGGCATGGCCGCCATCAATGCCGGGTCGTTGACCGACAGCAAGGGCGTGACGTTGCGGTCGACGATGGCCATTTTCACGTGGCGCGCTTCGTCGGTGATGATGCAAAAGCGGGTCATTTCACTGGCCGTACCGGCCGTGGTGTTGATGGCAATCAGCGGCAGCTGCGGCTTGGCCGAGCGGTCGACCCCCTCATAGTCGCTGATATGCCCGCCGTTGGTCGCACACAGGGCAATGCCCTTGGCGCAGTCATGGGGCGAGCCACCGCCCAGGGACACCACACAATCGCAACGCTCGCGCTGCAACTGCGCCAGGCCTTGCTCGACGTTGGCGATACTGGGGTTGGGTTTGGCGCCGTCGAAGATCGACGAGTCGATGTCGCGCATCGCCAGCAGTTCGGCAATACGCTCGGCCACGCCAGCCTTGGCCAGGCCGCTGTCGGTGACAATCAGCGCCTTGCGCAAGCCGTAACCGGCGATGGCGGCCATCGCTTCGTCGAGGCAGTCGATGCCCATGATGTTGACGGCGGGGATGAAGAACGTGCTGCTCATGGCGAAACCCTCGTGCAATATTCCATTGCCTTCAGGATCCGCCTCTGCGCCCTGCCCCGTGTTGATCTGGGGCAAACCTTGCTTAGCCGAGGAACAACCGGTAGGCCGGGTTGTCGGTTTCATCCCAGTAGCGATAGCCCATGGCATCGAGGGCCGCAGGCAAGCCGACCTGTTCTTCTTCCGGCACCTCTAATGCCGCGAACACCCGTGCTTCCGCCGCACCATGGTTGCGGTAGTGGAACAGACTGATGTTCCAGCGCTTGCCCAGGCGTTCAAGAAAGCCCAGCAAAGCCCCCGGACGCTCCGGGAATTCAAAGCGCAATACCCGCTCATTCGCTCCGGGTCCTGCGTGCCCGCCGACGGTGTGGCGCACGTGCAGTTTGGCCAGTTCGTTGTCGGTCAGGTCGAGCACGCTGTAGCCCTGTGCGCGCAGGCTGGCCAGCAACTGCTCACGCGGGTCGTGCTGCGGGTGGGTCTGCACGCCGACAAACAGGCGGGCTTCCTTGCCCGGATAATAGCGATAGTTGAATTCGGTGATCTGGCGTTTGCCCAAAGCCTGGCAAAAGGCGCGGAAACTGCCGGGCTGCTCCGGGATGGTCACGGCGATGATCGCTTCGCGCTGCTCGCCCAGCTCGGCGCGTTCGGCGACATGGCGCAGGCGGTCGAAGTTGACGTTAGCCCCCGAGTCGATCGCTACCAGGGTCTGGCCCTGGGCGCTCTCACGAGCGACATACTTCTTGATGCCGGCGACAGCCAAGGCCCCGGACGGTTCGGTGATCGAGCGGGTGTCGTCGTAGATGTCCTTGATCGCCGCGCAGAGCTCGTCGTTGCTGACGGTGATCACCTCGTCGACATAGTGCCGGCACACCTCAAAGCAATGCGCACCGATCTGCGCCACCGCCACGCCTTCGGCGAAGCTGCCGACCTGGGCCAGCACCACCCGCTCACCGGCGAGCATGGCGGCCTGCAGGCAATTGGAATCCTGCGGTTCGACACCGATGACCTTCACCTCAGGGCGCAGGTATTTGACGTAGGCCGCGATACCGGCGATCAATCCGCCACCGCCCACCGGGACGAAGATTGCATCCAGTGCGCCGGGCTGCTGACGCAGGATTTCCATGGCCACCGTACCTTGGCCGGCGATTACGTCCGGATCGTCAAACGGCGGGACGAAGGTTGCGCCTTCGCTGTCGGCCAGTTTCAAGGCATGGGCCAGCGCATGAGGAAAGCTGTCGCCGTGCAGCACCACTTCACCGCCACGCGAACGCACGCCATTGACTTTCAGCTCCGGCGTCGTGGTCGGCATGACGATGGTTGCGCGCATGCCCAGTTCACGGGCAGCCAGGGCCACGCCCTGGGCATGGTTGCCAGCCGACGCGGTGATCACCCCGCGGGCGCGCTGGGCCGGGCTCAGGCGGCTGAGACGGGTATAGGCGCCGCGGATCTTGAACGAGAAGGTCGGTTGCAGGTCTTCACGTTTGAGCAGCACCTGGTTGCCCAGCGCCTCGGACAAGGCTGGCGCGTGTTGCAGGGGCGTCTCGATTGCCAGGTCGTACACCGGTGCAGCAAGAATGCGCCGTACGTAATCGGACAGCAGATTCAGCGACGCGGACGGTGTGCGAGGGCTAACGGCAAGGCTGGTCATCAGTGACTCCTGGTTTTTTTAAAGTGCCCAGGAGAGAGAGAAAGAACCCGCCTCCAGGGCGGGTTCGGTGCAAGTGCCAGCTAGCCCGCCAAAACGATAATGGCGGTAATAATGCTGTGCTGAGGCGACTGCAGGAATGTTTTCATAACAATGAAACTAGCGCAGGCCTACCGACAAAGTCAAGCAGGCTCACGCGCCGATTCCGGCACATCGAACACCCGGTCAAACCCCCACTGGAAGACAAAGGCATACACGAAGAAGAACAGGAACAGCGCCATATTGGTCAACAGCGCCGCCCACAAGCTGATCTGCAGCCAGCCGGCCACTACCGGCAGGAGAATCAGCACCAGTCCGCCTTCGAAACCCAGGGCATGCAGGAAACGCCGCCACAGGGTGCGCCGGCGTTGCTGCTGGCGAGCCTCCCAGTACTCGAAAGCCCAGTTGTAGAACATGTTCCAGGCCAGGGCCACGGCCGAGAGGATCAACGACAACACCGTGGAGTGCGCCATGTCGGCGTCGAAAGCCCAGGACAATGCCGGCGCGACGCAGATCACCGCGATGGTTTCATAGAGAATGGCCTGGACCACCTTGCGCGCCTTGCCTTGCATGATCGGCTCCGTTCGAGGAATGAGCCCCCACCCTAGCCACATTGAGACAGGGGATCAATTGAGCTAAATTGAGCCTCCCTCAATCAGGTTGAACGTCATGTTCGCCAAGCTGCCGCTGACTGCCCTGCGCACCTTCGAATCGGCGGCCCGTCTGGGTAGCTTCAAGGCTGCGGCCGATGAGTTGGCCGTGACCCCGGCGGCGATCTCGCACCAGATCAAACGCCTGGAATCACAGCTTGGCGTGCTGCTGTTTCAACGTGCTGCCCAGGGCGTGGTGCTCAGCGAAGCTGGCGAGCGCCTGTATCGCCAGGTGCATCAAGGCCTCGCCGACCTGCAACGCAGCCTCCACGACCTGCAACCACCCTGTGATCGCCAGCAACTGACGCTGACCACCACCGCCGCCTTTGCCAGCTTGTGGTTGATCCCGCGCCTGGGCGATTTCCACCGCCGCCATCCCGACCTCCAGGTCCGCGTGCTGACCGGCAGCGAGGTGGTCGACCTGCAGCGCGACCACCGTTTCGACCTGGCCTTGCGCGCTGAATTCGCCCCCGACCCGGCATTGCAGCGCTTGCCGCTGCTGACCGAGTACTTTTCCGTGTACACCCCGCCGGGCTGGCAAGAGCCGCCTGCCGACCAGCCCTTGGCACTGCTGGAAGTGCCCTGGGTGTCGGTCAGTGGGGTGATCATCGACTGGTCGCGCTGGTGCGCCCTGGCCGGTTGCCCCGACTGGCTGCAGCGTGCACGTTTTCATCACTACGACGATGAGCAACATGCCTTGCAGGCCGCCGCGGCAGGCTATGGATTGGTACTGGCGAGCAACGTGCTGGTGGCCGAGAGTGTCAGGCAGGGCTTGCTGCAGCCCTGGCGCGAAGAGGTGCGCTTGCCAGCGGCGCATTACAGCGCGGTGTGGCTGCCGGGGCGTGAACGCGAACCGGCACTACGAGCCTTCCTCGACTGGTTGTTGTAGGAGCGGATTCACCGGGACGCCGGACCGCCGCGATGGGTCGCAGCGCGGCCCCATTTGCCGGGCCTGCTACGCAGTCCATCGCGGATGAATCCGCTCCTACACAGTCAGTGGACAACCCAGCCTTCTGCTGCTTGTATCTAAAGCCTACAGAACCGCAAAAGAGCAGGACAATGGCCTACACAGTCATGATGGTATTTGGCACACGCCCTGAGGCCATCAAGATGGCCCCATTGGCGCAAATACTGCGCCTGTGGCCGAACATCGAGCTCAACATCTGCTCCACCGGCCAGCACCGGGAGATGCTTCAGCAAGTACTCAGGGACTTTGGCCTGAGCGTGGATGAAGACCTGCGGGTGATGGCCCAGAATCAGACCCTCAACAGCCTGTCGCAGCAGTTGCTGATACAGCTGGATGCCACCTACGCGCGCATCCAGCCGGACATTGTCCTGGTTCACGGTAGCACCACCACCAGCTTCATCGCCGCCCTCGCCGCCTTCAACCGGCAGATACCCGTCGCTCACGTCGAGGCCGGATTGCGCTCCGGCAACCTCAAGGCACCCTGGCCCGAAGAAGCCAACCGGCGCATGACTACGGTGATGACCGACTTGCATTTCCCGCCCACCAACCGCGCCCGCGACAACCTGTTGCATGAAGGCGTGGCGCAGGAGCAGATCGAAGTTACCGGCAACACCGTCATCGATGCCTTACTGTGGATGCGCGAACACTTGATCAAGAGTCGCTGGAAACCCGCCGCCGGCTCGCCGCTGGCGCAGTTGCGCGATGACCAGCGACTGGTGTTGATCACCGGCCATCGCCGGGAGAACTTCGGCCAGGGCTTCGAGCGCATCTGCCTGGCCCTGGCGGAGCTGGCCCTGCGTTACCCGGACGTACAGTTCGTCTACCCGGTGCACCTCAATCCGCAGGTGCAAAAAGCGGTGTACGCGGTACTTTCGCACCAGTCGAACATGTTCTTGCTGCCACCCCAGGACTACCAGCATTTCGTCTGGCTGATGGACCGCGCCTACCTGATCCTTACCGATTCCGGCGGTATTCAGGAAGAAGCCCCGGCCTTGGGCAAACCCTTGCTGGTATTGCGCAAAGTCACTGATCGGCACTCGGTACTCGAAGGCGGCACGGTGAAACTGGTGGGCACCCAAACGGAACGCATCGTCAAGGAAACCAGCCTCCTGCTCGACGATCCCGTCGCCTACCAGAAGATGAGCCACGTATTCAGCCCCTATGGCGATGGCCATGCCAGCGAGCGGATTGCCGAACGCCTGAGCCGCTGGCTTGAGGAAACACCCCGGGAGCCGGCTGAGTCATGAGCGCAACGATTATCGACGTTACCCCTGTGTAGCGTGCCTGCTAATCTTGAGCGGCAATGGAAGCACGATAAGAACTCATCGAATTCGCAAGGCCACCATGTACAAGACCATCGAACAACAGGTGCGCAGGAACGTCGCACCGCCCGAGCTGCGCCGGGAATTCCGCCAGCATGATTTCGAAAGCCTGCACTCGTTCTGCCTGCTGATCTTCAGCGTCAGCATCGGCATCTGGCTGCTTTTCGACCTGATCGTCAGCTACCTGGGGCAGCAGGACTTCACCTGGAAATCGATGGCGTTCATCACCGTCCTGGTGACCCTCACCATCATCCTCGCCTTCACCCGCAAGGCCGGGCATTTCGACATTCTCAATCTGGTGTTCATTGGCGTCATTACCCTGGCCATGCGCCTGGTAATCGAGGGGCTGCCCGTCGGATTGGAGCCGGCCTGGCTGATGCTTGGCGCTTCGAGCGTGTTGTACAGCGTGTCAGTGCTGCCCGTGCGGCGCTGGTCGTTTTTCGCCGCACTGGTGATCACGTGGATCAACCTGAACCCCTTTCAGGTGCCTGGCATCCACATTTTCGAGCTGCGCGGCATCATGTTTTTCTGTTATGCGGTATTCATCAACGGCCTGATCCTCTACACCTACCTGAAAATGCGCCGCGCCAAGCTGCACAACTTCTACATGTCCAAGGTGCTGCTGGAGCAGGCTTACATCGACGCGCTCACCGAGATCCCCAACCGCCGCTCATTCATGGCCAAGGCGCAGACCCGCCTGCTGGAAGGCGACGAGCAGAGTCGTTACCTGGCGATGATCGATATCGACAACTTCAAGAAGGTCAACGACCAGTTCGGCCACGATACGGGTGATGTGGTGCTCAAGCGTACTGCGGCCAACATCAAGGCATCGATGACCGAGTTCGAGTATGCGCGCCTCGGTGGCGAGGAGTTCGTCATCTGCCTGTGGGGGGTCAGCCAGGAACTTGCCGAACAGCGGGTCAATGCCCTGTGCCAAAGGGTGCGCGAGGACCTGACCGAACACCCGGTAACCATCAGCATCGGCCTGACCCGCATTGACCGCGACGACAACCTGAGCAATGCCCTGACCAAGGCCGATGAAGCCTTGTACCAGGCCAAGCATGCGGGCAAGGATCGCTATGTGCTGTGGCAACAAGCCAGCTGAGCACTTGATTGATGTGGAAGCTGGCGCAGCCGGCGATGGCATCGGCGCTGTGTCAGTTCACCCGCGCGGCAAACGAATCCTGAACTGCGCCCCACCCAACACCGACTGCGCCACCGTCAGCGTACCGCCCTGCCCCTCGATCGCCCGCCGACTGATCGCCAGGCCCAGGCCAAAGCCGCCCGTGGCCCGGTCGCGGCTGCGATCCAGGCGGTAGAACGGCTGGAAGATCAGCTCACGCTGGTCGTGGGGAATACCGATGCCGTCATCTTCTACCGTCAGCAGGCAATGGCCTTCGGCGTCCAGGCTCAGGCGCAGCAACAGTTGCCGGTCGCAATAGCGCATGGCATTGCGCACCAGGTTCTGCAGGGCCCGCGCCGTCAGGCGTGGATCAAGGATAAAGCGCGGCAGGTTGGCGTCGGCTTGAACATGCCATTCGATGCCGCGGCTATCCAGCTCTTCGGCAAAGCTGCCAAGGATACTGTCGACCAGTTCCAGCAACGACACCTCGACCCGTTCGCGCGCCTGGTCGGCGTTCTGCAGGCGGCTGTAGGACAGCAGCTCAAGCACCAGTTCGTCCAGTTCGCGCACGTGCCCGACCAGCTCCAGCAAGCGCTTGCGGCAATGCGGCGGGACTTCGTCAAACAGCAGCACCAGGCCGAAATCAAGCCGGGTCAGTGGCGTGCGCAGCTCATGGGAAACGGCGTTGAGCAGTTCGCGTTGCTGGGTCAGCAGACGCTCGACATCCTGGGCCATGGTGTCGAACACTTCGGCCAGCTCGCCGATGTTCGAGCGCGCCGGAATCTGCGTACGCTCCGACAACCGTCCCTGGCCCAGGCTCCGCGCGGTTTCCTTGAGGCGCTCGAGGTCGCGCCAGTGCGGCCATACCCAGAGCAGCAGACAGCCGAGCAACGCGGCACCGATCAATACGGTGACACCCCAGGACAACAGGTTGATGTCGAGGGGGTCTGGAGGGTTGCACAGCTCTACCGCCCAGGTCGAGTCCAGAGGTGCCAGGGCCGACTTGTAATAGCCCCAATCCCCGAGGCGCACGACATTCTCGCCGGCTGCCAGGCGCGCCTTGTCGGCATGCGCCAGACCGATCTGATCCTGGCGCCGCAGCTCGATTTCCAAGGGCGCAAAGTCCGCCGCCAGTTCCCGCGCCACTTCCGGCCAGCGCTCGGCAGGCACCTGGTGGAAGCGTTCGACGATAAGCTTTTGCACGCCTTTGGACTGGTCAAGGTTGTAAGCGATGAAACGCTCATGAAACGCACCGACAATCGCGTCAGGGATCAGCAGCAGTGCACCGGCGTACGCGGCGATGGTCACCAGGTACAGGCGAACGAGGATTTTCAGCATGCCGCGTCAGAACTCCCATTCCAGTCGGCTGAACAGATAACCCTTGCCCCATACCGTCTTGATCTTGCGCGCCTCGCCGGCGCTGTCGTCAAACTTGCGCCGCAGCTTGGAAATGGCCACGTCCACCGAGCGGTCGGTGCCGTTGAATTCGATACCACGCAACTGTTGCAGGATGCGGTCGCGACTGAGCACCACCCCGGCATTGCGCGCCAGCACCACCAAGAGGTTGTATTCACCACTGGACAACTCGACCAGTTGCTCGCGCCAGAACACATTACGCTCTGCCAGGTCGATACGCAGGCCGCCCACCACGATCAGGTCGGTCTCCAGGCGCGGCTCGTTGATGCTGCTGCGGCGCAACAAGGTCCGCACCCGTGCCAGCAGTACCCGGGGTTCACAAGGTTTGGTGACATAGTCATCGGCGCCCATCTCCAGGCCCAGCACCTGATCATGGCTGTCATCACGGGCAGTCAGCATGAGAATCGGCAGGGACTGCGACTCGGCCCGCAACAAGCGGCAGACCTGCAGACCATCGAGGCCTGGCAGCATCAGGTCGAGAATCACCAGGTCCGGCTTGTTGCGCCGCGCCTCGGCCAGCACATGGTCACCACGGGCAATCACCGTGACGCAGAAATCATTGCGCTGCAGGTAGCTGGCAATCAGTTCAGACAGGGCGCAGTCGTCTTCGACCAGAAGGATGTTCGGCATGGGCAGTTTGACAGGCAGGGAAAGTCAGGCAAGGATATAGGACGTTGCGCACAGCCAGCGCATCCCTTCACACTTTTTCACACTCGGCCTACACAGCTTAACAGTTGGACGTTGGCCTCCTGCCTTAGCATTGCCGGGTCATTTATGGAAGATCCGCATGTTCAGTTCAAGCCCCGTCCGTCTACGCGCCTTGCTGGCGCTGTTCGTCATTCCCCTGTTCCTGAGTGGTTGCAATGACAGCGCCCCCGACGAAGAACAGGCCCCCGCCAGCACCGTCAGCATCGAGACCGTAAAAGTCCAGCCGCTGGCCATCAGCACCGAGCTCAATGGCCGCATCCTCGCCCCACGCGTCGCCGAGGTTCGCGCCCGTGTGGCCGGTGTGGTACTCAAGCGTGTGTACCGTGAGGGCAGCGACGTCAAACAAGGTGATGTACTGTTCCGGATCGATCCAGCGCCGTTCCAGGCCGACTTTGACAGCGCCCGGGCGACCCTGGCCAAAGCCGAGGCCACCCGCTACCAGGCGCGCCTGCAGGATGAGCGCTACCGCGAACTGATCACCATCAATGCCGTCAGCCGCCAGGATCACGACAACGCCCGTGCCGCACTCATGCAGGCCGATGCCGCTGTCGCCGAAGCCAAGGCCGCGCTGGAACGGGCAAAGCTGAACCTCGGTTACGCCACCGTCACCGCACCGATTTCCGGGCGTATCGGCCGTGCCCTGGTGACTGAGGGCGCCCTGGTCGGCCAGAACGAAAGCACGCCACTGGCAACCATTCAGCAACTCGACCCGATCCACGCCGATGTCACCCAGTCGACCCGCGAGCTCACCGCACTGCGTCGCGCCCTGCGCGCCGGCGAGTTGCAGCAGGTGGGCCAGGACCAGGCCAGTGCCACCTTGATCCAGGACGACGGCACGCCGTATCCCTTGCCAGGCAAGCTGCTGTTTTCCGACATCAGTGTCGATCCGAGCACCGGGCAGATCACCCTGCGCAGCGAGTTCCCCAACCCTGATCTGGACCTGTTGCCGGGCAGTTTCATTCGCGTGCGCCTGGAACAAGCCATCCAGCCGCAGGGCATCAGTGTGCCGCAACGCGCCATCCTGCGTGACAGCGCCGGCAAACCGCGGGTGTTGCTGGTCGATGCCGAGCAGCGCATCAGCGCCCGCCCGGTGGTGCTGGGCAGTGCGCAAAACGACCGCTGGATCGTCAGCGAAGGCCTGGCTCCCGGTGACCGGGTAGTGGTCGAAGGTTTGCAGCACGTCAATCCGGGCGACCACGTACAGGTCGACAACGCCGGCAAGCAAGCGCCTTCCATCGTTCAGACCACCGGCCAGTGAGGGCCTGATTCATGCCGCAGTTTTTCATTGACCGCCCGGTGTTCGCCTGGGTGGTCGCGCTGTTCATTCTGCTCGCCGGTGCCCTGTCGATTCCGCAGTTGCCGGTGGCGCAGTACCCCGACGTTGCCCCGCCGCAAGTCGAGATCTATGCCGTCTACCCGGGCGCCTCGGCGCAGACCATCGACGAAAGCGTGGTCAGCCTGATCGAAGAGGAGCTCAACGGCGCCGACAACCTGCTCTACTTCGCCTCCCAGAGCAGCCTGGGCAGTGCCACCATTACCGCGACCTTCGAGCCGGGCACCAACCCTGACCTGGCCCAGGTCGATGTGCAGAACCGCCTGAAGGTGGTTGAGTCACGTCTGCCGCGTCCGGTGACCCAACAGGGTCTGCAGGTGGAGAAGGTGTCCACCGGTTTCCTCTTGCTGGTGACGCTGACCGCCGAGGACGGCAACCTCGATGAAGTCACGCTGAGCGATTTTCTGGCGCGCAACGTGATGAACGAGATCCGCCGCCTCAAGGGTGTCGGCAAGGCCCAGCTGTATGGTTCCGAGCGGGCCATGCGGATCTGGCTCGACCCGCAGAAGCTGATCGGCTTCAACCTCACCCCCGACGATGTCAACGAGGCCATTGCCGCGCAGAACGCCCAGGTCGCCCCCGGCAGCATCGGCGACCTGCCCGGTACCGGCACCCAGGAAATCACCGCCAACGTGGTGATCAAGGGTCAGCTGAGCACGGTGCAAGAGTTTTCCGACATTGTGCTGCGCGCCAACCCGGACGGTTCGCGGGTGACCATCGGTGATGTCGCCCGGGTCGAGATCGGCAGTCAGGAATACCAGTACGGCACTCGCCTCAACGGCAAGCCGACCAGCGCTTTCAGCGTGCAGTTGGCACCGGGTGCCAACGCTATGGAAACTGCAACCCTGGTCAGCGCCAAGCTCGAGGAATTGACGCGGTTCCTGCCGCCAGGCGCCAAGTTCGACATCCCTTACGACACCTCGCCGTTCGTCAAGGTCTCGATCCAGCAAGTGATCACCACCCTGCTTGAAGCCATGGCCCTGGTGTTTGCGGTGATGTTCCTGTTCCTGCAGAACATCCGCTACACCCTGATTCCTACCCTGGTGGTACCGGTTGCCCTGATGGGTACCTTCGCGGTGATGCTGGCGTTTGGTTTCTCGGTCAACGTGCTGACGCTGTTCGGCATGGTGCTGGCCATCGGCATCCTGGTCGACGACGCCATCGTGGTGGTGGAGAACGTCGAACGGATCATGAGTGAAGAAGGCCTGTCACCGCGCGACGCGACGAAAAAAGCCATGGGCCAGATCAGCGGCGCCATCGTCGGCATTACCCTGGTGCTGGTGGCGGTGTTCCTGCCGATGGCCTTCATGAAGGGCTCGGTAGGGGTTATCTACCAGCAGTTCTCGGTGTCCATGGCGGTGTCGATCCTGTTCTCGGCGTTCCTCGCCCTGAGCCTGACTCCGGCCCTGTGCGCCACCCTGCTCAAGCCGATCGCCAAGGGTGAGCACCATGAAAAACGGGGCTTCTTCGGCTGGTTCAACCGCCGTTTCGAAAGCCTGACCAATGGCTACCAGCGCTGGGTCATCCAGGCCCTCAAGCGCAGCGGCCGCTACCTGGCGGTGTACCTGCTGCTGGTGGCCGGCTTGGTGTACGGCTTCAGCCAACTGCCCTCCTCGTTCCTGCCCACCGAAGACCAGGGCTACACCATCACTGACATCCAGCTGCCGCCTGGCGCCAGCCGGGCGCGGACCGAAGCGGTGGCGGCGCAGATCGAGGCGCACAACGCCACGGAGCCGGGCGTGGGTAACAGCACGCTGATTCTCGGCTTCAGTTTCTCCGGTAATGGCCAGAACGCTGCACTGGCGTTCACCACGCTCAAGGACTGGTCCGAACGCGGTGCCGACGACAGCGCGCAGTCGATTGCCGACCGTGCCAACGCGGCCTTCAGCCAGCTCAAGGATGCCATCGCTTATTCGGTATTACCGCCACCGGTGGACGGCCTCGGCACCTCCAGTGGTTTCGAGTTCCGCCTGCAGGATCGCGGCGGCCTCGGGCATGCAGCGTTGATGGCGGCGCGCGACCAGTTGCTGGCCAATGCCGAGAAGAGTCCGGTGCTGGTCAACGTGCGCGAAAGTGCCCTGGCGGAAAGCCCGCAAGTGCAGCTTGAGGTGGACCGCAAGCAGGCCAACGCGCTGGGCGTGTCCTTTGCCGATATCGGTAATGTGCTTAACACCGCAGTGGGCTCCAACTACGTCAACGACTTCCCCAACCAGGGTCGTATGCAGCGCGTGGTGGTGCAGGCCGAAGGCGACCAGCGCGCCCAGGTGGAAGACCTGCTGAAGATTCATGTGCGCAACAGCAGCGGCAAGATGGTCCCGTTGTCGGCCTTTGTTCAAGCCAAGTGGGTCACCGGCCCCGTGCAGCTGACCCGCTACAACGGTTACCCGGCGATCGCGGTGTCGGGCGAACCGGCTGCCGGCTACAGTTCGGGTCAGGCGATGGAAGAGGTCCAGCGCCTGGTCGACCAGTTGCCAGTGGGAATGGGCCTGGAATGGACCGGCCTGTCGTTGCAGGAGCGCCTGTCCGGTGCGCAGGCACCGATGCTGATGGCGCTGTCGCTGCTGGTGGTGTTCCTGTGCCTGGCGGCGTTGTACGAAAGCTGGTCGATTCCGACCTCGGTGCTGCTGGTGGTGCCCCTGGGTGTGCTCGGTGCGGTGATTGCCGTGAGCTTGCGCGGCATGCCCAACGATGTGTTCTTCAAGGTCGGCCTGATCACCCTGATCGGTCTCTCGGCGAAGAACGCCATCCTGATCATCGAGTTCGCCAAAAGCCTGGTGGATGAAGGCCATGACCTGGTCGACGCCACCGTGCAGGCCGCGCGCCTGCGCTTGCGCCCGATTGTCATGACCTCGCTGGCCTTCATCCTCGGTGTGGTGCCCCTGGCCATTGCCAGCGGTGCCAGTTCGGCGAGTCAGCAGGCCATCGGTACCGGAGTCATCGGCGGCATGCTCAGTGCCACCTTGGCAGTGGTATTCGTGCCGGTGTTCTTCGTCGTGGTCATGCGCCTGACCGGCAAGCGCCGGGCACAGGCACAACAACAGCCAGCGGTGGCCGACGAGCACTGATCTGGACAGGGGGCGGCGTGCGTGGGAAGGTAACCGGCTGACACTGCCAGGAACCTTACCGATGCCCGCCGCCACTCCCCCCTGCTCCATTCTTCTCCTGGCCGGTGGTCGCGGCCAGCGCATGGGCGGCCAGGACAAAGGCCTGCTGCCCTGGCAGGGCAAGCCACTGATTGCCCACATCGAGGCTGTAGTACGGCCCCTCACCGATGACCTGATCATTTCCTGCAACCGCAACCAGGACCAGTACCGGCCGTATGCCGATCAACTGGTAGGCGATGCGCAGGCGGACTTCCCCGGGCCGCTGGCGGGCGTCTTGGCCGGCCTTGCCGTGGCACGTCATCCGTGGATGCTGGTGCTGGCTTGTGATGCACCATTGATCGACAGCGCGCTGATTGTCGATTTGCTCAATCAGGCCAACGACCAGGGGCAACCGGCGATGATTCGCCAGGGTGGCTACTGGCAGCCGATGTTCAGCCTGATTCCGTGCGCCTTGCGCGCTGACCTTGAGCAGGCCTGGGAACAGGGTGACCGGGGCATTCAGCGGGCATTGCTCAAGCACCCGGTGCGGGCGCTGGAGTATGCCGAGGATGACCGGCGCTTGAGCAACTTCAATACGCCGGAATTTCTGCAGCGCTGATCCGGGCCCTATCGCGGCGACCCGACTTGCCCCGCGATCCTGAATTAGCGCAGCCGCGAGCGAATTCGCTGGCAGACACTCAGCACCTGCGCCACCTCACCCTCGGCAAGGTCGATCTTGCAGGCCATGCTGTTGAACACCTTGGCCGCTTCGGCCTTGAGTTCGCGGCCCTTGTCGGTCAGCAGCACATTGCGCCGCCGGCGGTCGGCTGGATCAAGGTAGACGGTGATAAAGCCGTTATCGGCCAGGCGCCTGACAATCGGCGTCAAGGTCCCCAGGTCGAACAGGGTCAGTTCACTCAAGGCGCTGATCGAGACATCGTCTTTACCCCACAAGCCGGCCATCACCAGCAATTGCGGGTACGTAATGCCACGCTGTTTCAGAGGCTCGGCATAGTCGCGCACCATGGCGTTGGCGGTCGAGTACAGCGAGAAGCACAGCATCTTGTCGAAGTCGAAGGTCGGGTCAAGCATGCCCATCTCCCCTGACCCGACTGAACGGCTGCAAGGTGGTTTCGGATTTATTGTGCAAGGACAGGTAACTCATGCTGGATTCGCGAGAATCGTGGTTAAGGCCACTTATCAGTTGTGGTTGCTCACAGCGTCGGCAATCTGGCGACGCAAGGCCCAAATCGTGTCGCGGTAGTCGTGCTGGGCAAATATTGCCGTACCGGCAACGAACATGTCCGCGCCTGCTGCTGCAACCTGACCGATAGTGTCCAGATTGACCCCACCGTCCACCTCCAGGCGGATGTTGCGACCACTGTCATCGATCAGCTTGCGCGCTGCGGCAATCTTGGGCAACACCTGCGGGATGAAACGCTGGCCGCCAAAGCCCGGGTTGACCGACATCAGCAGGATCAGGTCAAGCCGGTCGAGCAGGTAGTGCGCGGCGTCCAGGGTACTGGCCGGGTTGAACACCAGGCCCGCCTTGCAACCCAGGTCCTTGATCAGTTGCACCGAACGGTCAAGGTGCAGGGTCGCCTCGGGATGGATCGAAATGTAATCGGCACCCGCCTCGGCGAACGCCTGGATCATGCTGTCGACCGGCGACACCATCAGGTGCACATCGATCGGTGCAGTAATACCGTAACTGCGCAGTGCCTTGCAGAACTGCGGACCCATGGTCAGGTTGGGCACATAATGGTTATCCATCACATCGATATGGATGACATCGGCACCGGCAGCCAGTACCTGCACGGCTTCCTCGCCCAGGCGGGCGAAATCGGCCGCCAGTATCGACGGTGCAATCCAGAACTCTTTCACGTGTGTACTCCATTACTCATTGACTAAGCGTTGCAATGGCCCGGATTCACCCTGGCCCAGCGCAACGTTGAGCTGTTCGATCAACGCTGGCGTTGGCTCGTCCAGATGAAAGTGGTGACCACCCTCGTGCCATTGCACCCGGGTTTGCGCGGGCAAGGCGTGTTTTCGTTTGTCGAATGCATTACCGGCGAACAGCCCCTCGCGCCCAAGCAACAGGTGCAGCGGACAGCTGATCTGCTGCAGAAACTCGCACGCCTGGCGCTCGGTCAGTTGCAGCAGTTCGGGTAGCACCAGGCGTGGGTCATGGCGCCAGCGGTAGCCATGCCCGACATTGAGCAGATCGCGCTGGGCCAACAGCCGTGCACCCTCGGCACTGAGACTGCCACCGACACCGTTGCGCCGCTCGTTGATGGCCGTCTCCAGGCTGCTGAACTGGGCCTCTTCAGGCCCGCTGAAGCCGTGCAGACGCGTTTTCAGTGCCAGTCGCAACAGGCGCTGGGCCTTGCGCATGTGCTCGACAGTGTTGCCGTCGTCCACCGTAAACGGGGCGCCCATGCCATCGAGAAACACCAGGCTGTCGATGGAACGGTTCATGGCCGCCAGGATCGACGCCACACCTGTGCCCATGGAATGGCCCAGCACGGAAAAACGTTTCCAGCCCAGGCACTCGACCAGGGCATTCATGTCGTCGGCGTGTTCCCACAGGTAATAACCGCTGTCGGCCCGGCGGTGTTCGGAGCGTCCATGCCCGGCCAGGTCGGGGGCCACCACGAAGCAGTCACGTAACCGGGGGGCAATGCGCTCAAAGGAGGCGGCATTGTCCAGCCAGCCGTGCAGGGCGAGCACCGGATGGCCGCGCTCATTGCCCCAGGTACGCAAGGCGAAGTGGTGACCGTTGACATCCAGCGACTGGTCGCGCCCCGAATGGCTCATGAAGGCACCTGCGTGTGCAACTGATCGGCCCTGGTCTTCATCCGGCCACCGCCAGCGGGGCATTGCGTGCGGAATGCTGCAATTGCAGGAGGTCGATCTTGCCATTGGCGGTACGTGGCAGGCTGCTTTCGATACTGATCGACAAGGGCACCTTGTGCGCCTCCAGGCCAAGGCGGCAACGTTCGAGCAATTGCCCGGCACTCAGGCTCACACCTTGCCCCAGGGTAATGAACGCACACAGCCCCTCTCCCACCGCCGCATGTTCGACGCCGACCACGGCGGCAGCCTCCACACCGTCAATGGCGTAGAGAAAGCTCTCCACTTCGCTGGGGCTGACCTTCATGCCCCGCGACTTGATCATGTGGTCCATGCGCCCGTGAAAGTACAGATAACCATCTTCGTCGAGGCTGCAGTTGTCGCCGGTATACAACACGCTTTCACCCGGATAGCGCCCTGGCTTGAGTTTCAGCGCGGTGGCCGCCGGATTGCGCCAGTAGCCGGCCATGACCGTGGCCCCGCGAATCACCAATTGGCCCACTTGATGAGGCTGGTCGATGCGCCGGCCTTCATCGTCGATCAGCCACAGCTCGGTATTGGGGATGGCGATACCGACACTGCCCGGCTTGCTGTCGATGTCTTCAGGCGGCAAGTAGGTGCAGCGCTTGCACTCGGTCAAGCCGTACATGGAGAAGATCTGCGCCTGGGGGAACAGCGCCTTCATCTGGACAATATGCGGGGCCTTGAGGGCGGCGCCGGTGTTGGTGACCATGCGCACATCGGCAAACACCGCCTGACGCTTGTGCGCATACTCATGCAGCAGCATCAGCATGGTCGGTACGAACGGGATTACCGTGATCTGGTATTGGCGAATCTTTCTGATCAGGAAAATCGGCCAGGTGAACTCCTTCTCCAGCACTAGCGTGGCGCCGCAGCTGATGGCCATGATCATCTGGTACAGGCCGTAATCGAATGACAGCGGCAACGAGCAGAGTACGTTGTCGCTCTCGTTGTAGCCCAGATAGGTATTGAGAGACGTCAGGGCCGCGAGCATGTTGCGGTGCGTCAGCATCACCCCCTTGGGCGCACCGGTGGAGCCTGAGGTGTAGATGATCGCGGCGAGGTCCAGGTCGAGGTTGGCACACGGCAGCGGCACACCGGCGCCCTGCCCGAGCAGGCTCTCGAAGGTCTGGGCCTCGCTTGAGCCGGCCTCGCCATCGAGCAGCACGATCAGCCGCAGATGCTCGAGCTCGGCGGTACTGCCGGGCAGGCTGGCGATTTTCTCGGTGGTGGTGATCAACACCGACGCCTCGGCATCGCGAATGATGTAGTCGAGGCTGTCCGCCGGGGTTTCCAGGCCGACATTGACCACCACGCCGCCGGCCTTGAGGATGCCCCAGAACGCGCAGACCGTTTCAACCCGGTTACCCAGACATACCACGACCCGTTCCTGACGCAGCAGGCCATTGACCTGCAAGCCTGCCGCCAGGCGCGCACTGGCTTCGTCCAGCTGCGCATAGGTGTAGGTTTCATCGGCATAAATGATCGCGGCCTTGTCCGGGTGCAAGCCGTTGCGGGTCTCCAGTACGTCCTGCAGCAGGACTTCAGGCGCTTTCATGCTGTACCTCGACCACCCCCGTGGGTCGCAACACGGCGCGGGTCTGTCGATGGGCATCGATGTAACCGGCCAGGGTCGCGACGGTGTTGAAGTGCCCCGGAACAATGGTGTCCGGGTTGACGAAGAAACCTTCGATTTCGTCCTCCAGGCTGATCAACAGCTCCATGGAGGTCAGCGAGTCCAACCCCAGATCGTCACGCAAGTGAGAGTCGCTGTTGATGATGGTGTGTTCCGGCAGCTTCAACACCACGCGCAGAATGTCGCTGAGCTGAGCCACCGTTGCCAGCTGCAGATCGGCTGCGGGTGGCGCGGCAGGCGCCGGACGCAGCATCGCTTCAAGCGCCACGTCGGCATGGCTGTCGCGAATGTCCAGCGCCGTCTGCCGCGCGCGGACGAGAAACAGCTGGTTGTTGCTGACCACCACTTCAGCCGGGTGGCCATGGCTGTGAAACAGCGTCGGAGAAGCCGAAGGGCCATAGGCACCGGATGCCGTCACGGCGAGGATGTCACCTTCCTGCAAGGCCTCCAGGCGAACATCGCGCCCCAGCAGGTCATCGGGACTACAGAGCGGCCCGGAGACGTGGTACTCACAGAGCGGTCCGCCGCTGCTGCCGGTGGCCTTGACGATACGGAAGTTGCGCTTGAGCACCTGCCCGCTGCCCGCCGCCGCGCCATGGCAGTTGGTGCCGCCATCGGTGACCGCAAAGGTCTTGCCGTGGTTTTCCTTGATGTTGTCGACGGTGACCAGCAGCGACCCGCACTTACCGGCAATGAAGCGCCCCGATTCGAGGATGATGCGCGTACGCGGGAACTCGTGATGGAACGCCGTGAACAGTGGCGCCAGCAGTTGCTTGAGCTGAGCGGTATCGAGTTCTGATTCGTTTTCGTAGTACTTGATGCCCAGGCCGCCGCCGACATCGACCATGCGCATGTCCAGCTGATAGCGCCGGGTCAGGCTGCGGAACATGTCGAGAATGTACGCCGCGTTGTCGTAGACCGACTGGGCGTCGAGGATTTTGGTGCCGTTATAAACGTGAATACCCTTGACCCGGATGTTGGGCAGTGCCACGTACTCGGCAAAGTTGGCCACGGCGGTGTCTTCTTCAATACCGAAGTGAGTGGGCCGCCCGCCCATCTTCCAGGGTGAGCCGGAGGCGGAAAAATTCGGATTGATGCGAATCGCCACCGGTGCATCACAACCCAGCTCCCCAGCCAGGGTCGAGAGCTTGCGCAACTCGCTTTCAGACTCGACAACGATGGCGAACACCCCCACTTCCAGCGCGCGGCGATGCTCTTCAGGCTTTTTGTAAGGGCCTAGCAGAATAATGTCCTGCGGCGCCACGCCAGCCTTGAGGGCAATCTCCAGCTCTGCCAGCGAGCACACTTCGGTGTTGCCACCGTACGAACGGATCAATTTCACCAGGGACAGGTTCGGGTTGACCTTCAACGCATAGAAGATATCCACGCAGTCCGGCAATGCGTCTCGCAACTCGTTGAAACTGCTGCGCAGCACGGCTTCATCGTAGAGGTAAGTCGGTGTCCCGAACGTCGCTTTTGCCTGGAGAACCAGGTCCTTGGAAAGCTTCATCTGTTGCTCCCGTCGTTCTTATAGTGTCCCGCTCTAGCGGCGGTGCTGATTCTCGGCGTGTAAGCACCGGCGCACACGCCCGATGGCGGATTGGCTGCATTTCCTATTGCGCATCACTGACATGATCTGTGCGATCACACCTAAAACTTTGCGCGCAAAGTTTGTGGAAATTCTGCGGTCGCTCGAAAGGTGATGTCAAGGTAATTCCACCGTCTCAGGGTTGCGACACAAAGCCACGGAGTTCTAGGAGATTTCCGACAGAACAGAGATAAATCGTCGCACCTTGCCCATATCAGAGGGCATTATCCCCAGTAAATACGGGGCTTTTATCTGATCCGGTGTTATGTCCAGTTTCTGAGTCTGTTTTGAGTACCGGCAGATTCCTACAGTCTGCGCCGGTGTCCTACCCCGTTTAGGTAGGACGAGCCTTACAGGAACTGTGGAAACTAGCCATGAGCACACATCAACAGGCCCAGGCCTATAACTACAAGGTGGTCCGGCAATTCGTCGTCATGACGGTGGTTTGGGGCATCGTCGGTATGGCGATGGGGGTATGGATCGCCTCGCAGCTGGTCTGGCCGGAACTCAACCTCGAACTGCCCTGGACCAGCTTCGGCCGCCTGCGCCCTCTGCACACCAGCCTGGTGATTTTCGGTTTTGCCGGCAGTGCCCAATTTGCCGCCAGCTACTACGCGGTGCAGCGCACCTGCCAGGTACGCCTGTACAGCGACAAGCTGGCGGCTTTCACCTTCTGGGGCTGGCAGGCGACCATCGTCATCATGCTGATCAGCCTGCCCCTGGGCCTGACCACCACCAAGGAATACGCCGAGATCGAATTCACCGGCGCGGTGTGGATGGCCATCGTCTGGGTGGCCTATGGCATTGTGTTCTTTGCCACGTTGATGCGCCGCAAGGCCAAGCACATTTATGTCGGCAACTGGTTCTTCGGTGCCTTCATCGTGGTGATTGCCATGCTGCACGTGGTCAACCACCTGTCGATTCCAGTCAGCTGGTTCAAGTCCTACCCGGTCTACTCCGGCGCCACCGACGCCATGGTCCAGTGGTGGTATGGCCATAACGCCGTGGGCTTTTTCCTGACCACGGGCTTCCTGGGCATGATGTATTACTTCGTGCCCAAGCAGGTCGGCCGTCCGGTGTACTCCTATCGCCTGTCGATCGTGCACTTCTGGGCGCTGATCACCCTGTACATCT
>OEPS010000233.1_pt1 | contig 20779 bp, 17 predicted proteins | sample 1539411 | NCBI WGS metagenome assembly OEPS01 (sample SAMN02671747, study PRJEB22543) | soil metagenome | biome: bacteria | place: China:Hunan Province, Lengshuijiang City | collected 2012-10-15 | depth 0.08m m
CTTTCCGGCGAGTGGCGCTCGGCCTCGGCGGAGGAGCGCGAGCGTCCGGTGTCGCGGCGCGGAGCGCCGGGCTCGTACAGCCTGCCTAACGCCGCACGAAGCTCGGAGTCGTCGTCGCGGCGGGCGAGGCCGAGCTCGCAGAGCTCCGCGAACCGCCACTGCCGAAGCGAGATCGCATGCTGCGAGTCGCGCCGCGCGAGCATCGTCAGGTCGGGGAGTGCCGTGCGGAACGGCATGGCGAAGCCGCGGTCGAACCGGGAGCGGAGCGCGTCGCCGGGCACGATCCCCGCCCGCTCGGCCATGGTCACGCCGTACCAGAGCCCGCGATGCGCGAACACGTGATAGTTCTCCCCCTCGTACCAGCTGCCGTCGGGGAGCAGCGCCGTGTCGAGCAGGAAGCGCAGCCCGTGCCCGCTCGTCACGACGCGCTCGGCGCGCGGGTGATCGGCGAGGAGCAGCGCCGCGGCGAGGAGCGCAGCGACGTTCCATGCCTGACGATTCGAGGTGCCCTCGTCGTAGCTGGCGATGAGCTTCGACGCCGGGGTGACGATGCGGTCGCGGGCGATGCCGAGCGTCTCATCGCGGACACCGGCCAGCTCGAGGACGTCGATCGCGACGCAGAGCTGGAGGAGCCAGATCGACTCGAGATAGGTGCTGAAGAAGACGCGCGACGGCCCGAGCACGTTGTCGCGGTTCGGGTATTGGAGGTAGCGCTCCGAGTATTCGCGAAGGATCGAGAGCGCGAGCTGGCGGTGCCGCTCATCGCCGCGCATGGCGTAGAGCACCGCCGCGTGCACGGCACGCTCGGCGACCCAGAGCTGGTGCCACATCAGCCAGTAGCGGTAGTGCGGGTCGCCACTGTAGAGCGTGCCGCAGCGGGGACAGCGATGCGCGTCAGCGGACCACGGGTCGTACTCGAGCGCGGTGCCGTCAGCGGGGCAGCGGCCACCGGCACGCGAGAGGCGGGCCTTTTCGCGCGGGATGTCCGGGGGGACGACGAGCAGGCGCTCGAGGTCGGCGGTCAGCGAGTCGGTGAGTGGCGCGAGCGATCCGTTCGCGACGCGCTTCCGCTCGGTGAGCTCCGCGATCGTGACGAGGAGCGTCATCGGCGCGGCTCGCCGTCCGTGGTCCAGCGGGCAACCGTCGGCAGCTCCCCGCGCAGGTCCATCGTCACGTTGCCGAGCCGGCGGGCGACGCCCTGGACCCCGCGCGAGTGGTAGATCCAGGCAGCGGGGGCCTCGCGAACGAGCTCGCGCTCGACGCCGCTCCATGCCGCGCGCAGGGCCGCCGCGCTGGTTGCGCCGCGCACGCCGCGGAAGAGCGAGTCGAGGCGAGGCGTATGAAAGTCCGCGTAATCGAGCGCCCCGCCGCGCAGCGATCCATCGTACATGGCGACGATGTGCGAGAGGGCGAGGTCGCCGGGGACGCTGGTGAGGAGCATGTCGTAGCGACGGGGGACGGCCCGCGCCCGAGCGAGAAATGCACCCAGTTCGAGCTGCCGGATGGTGACGGTGATCCCGCGCGACGCGAGATCGGCCTGGATCAGCTGCTCGGCGACGTTGTCCCCGCTGCCGACGGTCAGCAGCTCGAAGGCGAGCGGCGCAGCCTTCCCGCGGCGGCCATCGGCGCCGCGCCGGTAGCCCGCGGCATCGAGTAGCGAGTCGGCGCGCGTGGTATCGTACGCCGGGGGCCCGGCGGGGACGGCGAACGGACTCGCGTCGGGCACCGGGCCGCTGGCCGGCGTCGCGAAGCCGCCAACCGCGGCGGCGACGATGCGCGAGCGATCGAGACTCGCGCTGATTGCCGCGCGAACCCGGCGGTCGCCTAACGCCGGGTTGCGCGGGTTGAAGATCAGCGCGACAGACGCGACGTTCGGATAGTCGACCAGCCGCAGCGTCGGGTCGCGGCGGACGAGCCCCGCCATCGTCGGCGCGATCCCGGCCATGTCGAGGTCTCCGCTCACCAGACCGGCCATCTTCGTCGCGGGCTCGTCGACGATGGCGACGACGAGGCGCCTCAGCGCGGGTGGTCCCCCGAGCGAGGCGGGAAACTCCTCGTTGCGCTCGAAGGTCCAGCGTTGCCCGGGGACGCGCTCGACGAAGCGAAAGGGCCCGTTGCCGACCGGCGAGGTGGAGAACGGTGCCGCGCGCATCGCGGCACGGTCCACCCCGCGGAGGAGGTGCCCGGGGACGATCGGCAGCTCGCACAGCACGTCAGGCAGGTCCGGCTGCGGCGTGTCGAAGCGCAGCACGAGTGTCGTGTCGTCGTCTGCCGCGGCCCCGCGCAGCGTCGCCAGCTCCCCCGCGCGCGGCGAGCCGGTGCGCGGGTCGCGCGCCGCATCGAGGGTGAAGACGGCGTCGCGCGCGGTGGTCGCCGCCCCGTCGTGCCAGCGCAGGTCGCCGACGAGGGTCATGGTCAGCGTCGTGCGGTCGGCGCTCCAGCTCCACCGCTTCGCAAGGTACGGGACGGGCTTGAGCGTCGAGTCGTAGCGCGCGAGCGTCGTGAAGAGCACGTAGCGCTGGATCTGCCGTGCCATGGGGTGGACCGTCACGAGCGGGTTCGCCGACTCGAGATCGGCGCCGGAGGCGATGACCGCGACCCCCGCGCGCGAAGGAGCCGCCCCGCAGGCGGTGCCGGCGAGCACCGCGACGGCGGCGAGCGATCGCCTGACCCGCCGCGCGGTCCGCTGGTCGCCGAGAGTTGACGGAGCGAGCGCGTCGCCCATTATCCGTGCGTGCGTTCCCTGCTTCGCCATCTCGCGGCTGCCGTGCTCCTGCTCTGGCTCGTGGTCACGGTGGTGTTCGTGCTCGCGCGCTCGGCGCCGGGGGACCCGGTGCTGCAGCTCGTCTCGCCGACCGCCAGCGCGAGCGAGATCGCGAGCGTGCGCACCCGGCTCGGGCTGGACGCGCCGATCGCGGTGCAATATGCACGCTGGACGCGAGGCGTGCTGCACGGCGACTTCGGCACGAGCATCGCCACCGGCCGCAGCGTCCGCGCCCTCCTCGCTGACGCGCTGCCGGTGTCGCTCTTCCTCGGCGGCGTATCGCTGCTGCTCTCCTTCGCGATCGGCGTTGCGGTCGGGTGGTTCCAGGCGCGGCGTGCGGGAAGCCGCTCCGATCTCGGCCTGACGATGGTGACCACGGCGGTCGCCGCGGCACCGGCGTTCTGGCTCGCGCTCGGGCTGATCGCGGTGTTCACGTATGGCGCGGCGCGACTCGGCTTCCCCGCCCCCCTCCGCCTCCCCGCGTTCGGGCTGCATGCGCCGGGCGGGGCGCCGTCGGGCGCGGCGTGGGTCGCGGACCTGCTGCGACACTCGGTGCTTCCAGTCGGCGTGCTGACCGCGATCGGCGCCGCCGGGATCGCGCGTTATGCACGGTCGGCGTTGCTCGACGTCGTCACGACCGACGCGATCCGTGCGGCGCGCGGGCGCGGGCTCGCCGGCGCCCGGCTGGCGGGGCACGTGCTGCGGATCGCCCTCCCGGGGCTGATGGTGCTGTTCGCGCTCGCACTCCCGGGGACGATCGCCGGGTCGGTGTTCGTCGAGAGCGTCTTTGCCTGGCCGGGGATGGGCCGGGCGATGACCACCGCGATCCTCGCCCGCGACATCCCGGTCGTTCTCGGGGCCACCGTGCTGTACGGCGCGGCGGTGATCGCGGCGAACCTCGTCGCCGACCTCGCCCTTCCCCTCGCCGATCCGCGCCTGCGGTCGGACGCCTCGTGACGCCGACCTGCCCGGCGCGGCTGTCGACCCGCGTCGCGATCGGCGTCGTCGCGGTGGTGGCAGTCGCGTCGATCGCCGCTCCGCTGGTCGGGGCGCGGGCCCCGGCGGCGATCGGCGACGTGGTCGGGGCGCGGCTGCTCGCTCCCCTCGCCCGCGACCCGGCCGGCGGCTTCCACCTCCTCGGCACCGATCGACTCGGCCGCGACCTGCTGGCGCGGACGCTGCTCGCCGGCCGCATCTCGCTCGCCGTCGGCATCGCCGGGGCGCTCCTCGCCGGAGCGTTAGGCGTGGCCGTCGGCGCGGTCGCCGGCTGGCGGCGCGGCGCGGCCGACCGCCTGCTGATGGCGCTCACCGACGCGCTGCTGGCGATCCCGCGGCTCGTGCTCCTCCTCCTCTGCGTCGCGCTCTGGGAGCCGGGGCTGCGGACGGTCGTGATCGTCCTCGCCGCCACCGGATGGATGGGCATAGCGCGGCTGACGCGAGCCGAGGTGGTCGCGGCACGAGGGCGGCCGTACGCCGACGCGGCGCGCGCCCTCGGGGCGCGGCCGGCGCGGATGCTCTGGCGGCACGTCCTGCCTAACGCGCTGGGCCCGGCGCTGGTGGCGACGGCGATGGGCGTCGGAAGCGCGATCATGCTCGAGGCCGGGCTCTCCTTCCTCGGGCTCGGGGTGCAGCCGCCGGCGGCGAGCTGGGGGAACATGATCGCGGCCGGGCGCGACGTCGTCGTCAACGCCCCATGGGTCTCGCTCGTCCCCGGGCTCGCGGTGGTGACCGTGACGATGTGCGCGGCGATCATCGGCGACGCGGTTCGCGACCGGCTCGCCGGGAAGCGCCCGGTCGTCGCTCAGCGGACGAGGATCGTCACGACCTCGCGCGGCGCGGCGGTGAACTGAACGGCGTCGGCGCGCGGCTGCAGGGGTTCGCCGAGGGTCTCGTCGAGGCGTGCGCGGACGGCGTGGGTGACCGGCCGTTCGAAGCGCCAGCCCCCATCGACGGGCGCGTCGAGCAGGTTCACGCAGCGGACGACCGTCCATCCCGGCTGCTCGGCGGGCTTGCAGGCCGAGAAGGCGAGTCCGCGGCCCAGCAGCTCGACGCCGCGGGTCGGCGCCGGGATGCCCAACGCGGAGCGAAGGGTCGCGCCGCGAAGGGGGAGCAGCACGTCGTCGGCGGCGCGCTCGACTTCGCTGGTCGTCGCGTCGCTGCGCGCACCGTGGAGGAGGAGCGCGAATCGCGCGGCGAACGGGCCGAGCGACTGCGCAGCCGGCGTCGGTGCCGGCCAGCCGGCGTGGCCGGGGCGCTCGGGAAGATCGTCGCGCGAGAGCTCCCCGATGGCGCGGACGAGCGTCACGCCGATGCGGCCATCCGGTCGTGCCTCGTACTCGGCCAGCCCGTCCGAGTAGAGGGTGGCACCGGCGCTCGCGGTGAACAATGAGACGTAGCGATGCAGCGGCGCGGTCGGCGGTGGCGTCTCGGCGACACGGTCCTCCGGTGGCACATCGAGCGGGACCCGCCTGACCGGGCCGAAGGCGGCGTCGGCCCAGCATTCCCCGTTCTCCACCCCCGTGGCAAGAAAGAATCGAAGACGGTGATCGCGGGCGCGGTTCATCCCGCGCACCGTGAAGCGGACGAACGACGCGCCAGCGTCGAGTGAAACGGTTACGAGCGCCCCTGCGATCCCCTGAAGCGCGTACTGGATCGCGACGGTGCCGCGCAGGGGGCCACCGGCGACGACGCGCGGATTCGCGCCGCGCAGCTCGCGCGTCGCGTCTCGCAGCGAGGGAGTATAGAGATCGCCGCGGTCGGTCCGGTCGCCGAGCGCGAGCAGCGACTCGACGATGCGCCCGGTGCGGCGGTCGTGCAGGCTGACCACCCCGGCCTCGTCCCACTCGATCCGCAGCAGCGCGTTGTCGAGGTAGCTGTCCCCGGCAACGACCGGCGCGACGTCGTCGGGGAGCGGGGCGGGTGCGTGCGCACCGGGCGACAGGGGGAGCGATCGCGTCCCATAGCCGGCCACTTCGTCCACCCAGACCAGCGCGCGCGCCACCGCAACGCGGTCCGCGTCCGGATAGTGGCGCGCGCTCTCGGTGAGGTCGGTGGCGATCGACGAGGCGAGCACCTGGAGCTGCGCGGCATGGAAGCGGTCGCGCAGGGTGAACGGTGCGCCGATCGCATCGCGATCCTTTCGCGCCGCGCGTGCGGCCTCGCGGTGAATGCGTCCGGATCCGGGTCCGACGGGGACGTCGCGAACGAAGCTCGCGACGCGAACCTCGGCGACCCCGCGCCGCGGGCGCGCTGCCGCGTTCCTGACGACGACCACGGGAGTCCACTCGGCGCGCCGCTCGCGCGCGCTCACCGGATCGTGGCCGATGAGGTCGAGCAGCGCGTCGTTGCGGATCCCCCGCGCCTGCGCGAAGGCGTCGGCGAACCGCGCATCGACCGCGCGGGCGACGGCATCGATCGAACAACCGCACAGCGAATCGTGCGGGTGGCACTCGAGCAGCGTGCGCCAGGCGGCACGAAGGAGCGGGCTCCGGTCCACGCCCGCGTCGCGCGCGGCGAGCGCCGCCCACGGCTCGCAATCCCGCTCGAGCAACCGCTCGATCGTCGCGTTGCGGCGCTTCTGCGCGGCGCGGCTGGCGAAGGTTCCCTGGAGCGCCCAGGTGTAGCCGTAGGAGTCGCGCAGCTCGCCGCTGACCGCCGGGAGCCGGCGCTTCGCGGCGCGGGCGGCGAGGATCCTGGCGAAGCCGTCCAGTGAGGAACGCTGCACCACGTCGTCGCCGGCGACCGCGATCAGCGCGTCGACCGCCTCGCGATGCTGTCGCTGGCGCGCGTGATGGTCGGCGCCATGGGGGAGGAGGGCGAGACGGAGCGTCGCGCGCGGGCTGAGGATCGAGCGGAGCCGGGACCAGCGCTCTGCGACCGCGCGTCCACCGGCGGGGAGGGAGGATCCGAGCTCGTAGCCGTCGGGGGCGAGGTGGTGGAGCAGCACCTCGCCGCCGTCAGGCGCGCGCCAGTGGACGGTGTCGCCGGGCGGCCAGCGCTGGCCGCCGTAGCCGCGCCAGAGGACGACGACGCTCATCCCGAAGCCGCGGGCGATCGCCGGCAGCGCCGCCGGATGACCGAAGGAATCGGGGCAGTAGAGCACCGCGGGCGGCTCGCCGCCTAACGCGCGGACGGCGCGGCGGCCGGCGAGCAGGTTGCGGACGAGCGCCTCGGCCGAGGGAATCAGCTCGTCGGCGAGGACGTACCACGGTCCGGCCTCGAGGCGCCCGTCGCGCAGGAGCGCAGCCAGTGCCTCACGCCGCTCGGGGCGGACGGCGAGGTAGTCATCGAGTACGATCGCCTGGCCGTCGAGGAGAAAGCTCTCCCCCGGCGGCAGCGGGTCGTCGATGAGCTCATCGATCAGGGCGACGAGGCGCTGGCGAAAGCGGCCAGCGGGGTGATACCACTCGCGATCCCAGTGCGTGTGGGAGACGACGTGTACGTCGAGCGGTGTCGAGTCGTTCATCTGGAATGCGAACGGGGGGCGATCGCCATCGGCGACCGCCCCCCGCTGCGCGCGGATCGCGTCAGATGGGTCGCCGTCCGGTGATGACGCGGACGAGCACCACGACGACCGCGATGACGAGCAGCAGGTGGATGAGGCCACCGCCGACGTGTACGACGAAGAAGCCGAGCGCCCACAGGATGAGCAGGATTACGGCAAGCGTCCAGAGCATTTTTCAAGTCCTCGAAGTGCGGTGAGGTGCTGCGGGTCGTGGCCTGGTCTTCGGCAACAGTCGTACCGGAAGGTTCGACGAGCGGCGTCCGACGGCGGAATCAGCCCTCATCGTCGAGCAGTTCGAGCTGGTCGGACTCGCTCTGTGTGGGGTATGTCACCTCTCCATCGACCACGACAGCGAAGGCTCGTGAGCCGGCGCGGGTCGTCGCGGCATCGAGGATGTCGAGGACTCCATCGCCGCGCGCGACGAGGGCGTCACCGATGAGGTTCCGGTGACAGCGCCAGGGCACCGCTCCGGCGCACATGATCGTCGTGCGCCCCACAGCCCCTCGATGCGCTCGCGCCGGAACAGCGCGACGAACGCTTCCAGCGCTCGCGTCGAGTGACCGATCGTCCGGACCGTCACCCGCCGGCGCGATCGTGGGAACGCGCCTCGCCGGGGCCGCGGCGACGTTCCTGATGGTGCTCCTGCAGGTGGTGCGCTGCCTGGCGGCCGAGGAGGATGCGGGCCGCACGCACGTCGTGGCCGACGTCGATCAGCAGGATGGCGAGGTCGCCCACCCCCCAGAGCAAGCCCGCGAGGACGATCAGCTTGCTCCCCTCGGCGAGCAGCGTCGGCAGCGCGACGCTCCCCTGCGCGATGAAGCCGGTGATCACCTCGGCGACGAGCAGGAGGACGAGGATGATCGCCATCAGGCGAAAGAGCTTCGAGAGATAGCGAAGCCCGACATACGGCTCGATGTCGGACGAGCGGACGGTGAACAGGCCTTCGGGCAGCGTCCGGCGCGCCGCGCTCTTCTCCGGCGGCGGCTCCGCGCCCTCGACCGCGGGCGAGCCGCAGCTCGGACAGGGCTTCGAAAGATCCGGCCGTGGTGACTGGCAGACCGGGCAGAGTGTTCCCGATCCGTCGGCGGCGGCACTGGTGCTGCTCTGTTGGTCTGCCATTTCAGTCGTCTCCGGTTCCGACCCAGCGCGCGCGGAAGCCGCGCGTGTCGATGTGGATGAAAGGACCGTGCCCGCTGGACGCGACGTACACTCCCGCGCCCCCGATGAGCTCCGGGTGTTCCCGCTCGACGCGGTCGACCGCGGCGAGTATGACCTGCGAATCGCGGATGTTGATGCGGCGATCGTGATTGAGATCGTCCATCATCCCGTTGCCGTCGTCGTCGATGAAGATATCCGCCGCGTCGCCATACATGTGCCGGCTCAACGCCGCGCGTCCTCGCGGGTCACCGCCGGAGACGTTGTACCGCGGCGTGCGGAAGCCGCTCATCACGTGCACACCGGAGACGTCGTAGCCGCGCGATTCGAGGTCGGACAGCACGAGCTCCAGCTTGTCGACGAGCTTCAGCTCGAGGACGATGTACTTCGGCCAGACATCGGCCTGGTCGTGCGTGAGGAAGTCGCGAAGCCGGAAGTGATCGGAGACCCAGGTGTCCTGGTTCGCGCGCGTCACCTCGATGAAGCCCGAAGGGATATTGTAGCCGCGTCGCGCGCGCCCCCTCTCACCGGGCCAGTTCCCGATGTAATAGAGCCCGATGCGCCCGCGCTGCTTCTCGCTGAAGGGGCGCATCGTGATCACGCTGAAATCGGTGACCGGCTTGAGGGCGGCGCCGATCTTCACGGCGAGCCCCCAGATCCCGGCCCGCTGCGGCGCGTAGACGACGCCGGTATCCCGCGGCTGCGTCGCGACGCGCAGCACCGTTGCCGAGGTGTCGCTGATCCCGTCGTGGGCCGTGTCCACCGGCTGCCCCGGCTGGGTGACGCGCACGCGCAGCTTTCCGCTCGTGCCGCGGAGGGGTGTGAGCGCGGCGAGCATCGCGTCCGTGATGTACGCGGCGGTCGGTGCGTTCGGGTCGGTGAGCGCGGCGGAGATCGACGCGGTCGCGTCGGTGACGTCGTCGCCGCCTCCGGCGCGGGACATCGCGATCGACCAGCTCCAGCCGACGGCGAAGAGCATGAGGACGACCCCGGCGACGACGTCGAAGATGCGCTCGCCCTTCGCGCCGATCCCGGCGCGATGCCAGCGGCTCTTCGCCGGCGCGGGGAGGGCGAAGGCGATTTCGGCGGTGTGAAGGATGGCGTGGCCGGCCCAGGCAAACGCTTCCTCCACCGCCTCGATCGCGCCGCTCTGGTGCGGCGCACCGTGCGGCTGCTGCCGTGGGGGATCGCTCGCGGTCACGCGATGCGAGAGGTCGCCGATGCGCGCGGCCCGCGATGGAGGCGAGCCCGGGCGGCGTGCCCGTTGACCGGAGGGCGCGGGGCGTCGAAGTTCAGGGGCTGTCTCGCCGTACGTCGTACAATCCTCGCTCGCATCACATGGACTCCCTGATCGACCTGTTGCATCGCCTTCGGGACCTGCGCGGCCTCGTGCAGTGGGCCGGCTACGTCGGGCTCACCGGGATCATCTTCGCCGAAACCGGTCTCCTGGTCGGCTTCTTCCTCCCTGGGGACTCGCTGCTGGTCACCGCCGGACTGCTCGCCTCGCAGCCCGGCTTCGGGCTGAACGTCTACCTGCTCGGACTGATCCTGTCGATCGCCGCGATCGTCGGCGACAGCGTGGGCTACGCGATCGGGCGCGCGACGGGGCCCCGGATCTTTACCCGCGAGAACTCGCTCCTGTTCAACCGGAAACATCTCCAGCGGGCCCACGCGTTCTACGAGCGGCACGGTGGCAAGACGATCATCCTTGCTCGTTTCATGCCGATCGTCCGGACCTTCGCCCCGGTCGTCGCCGGCGTCGCCGAGATGGAATATCGCTCCTTCGTCGCCTTCAACGTGATCGGGGGGCTGTTGTGGGTATGGAGCATGCTGTTCGTGGGCTACTTCCTCGGCCGCTGGGTCCCCGGGATCGACAAGCACATCGAGTCGGTGATCCTGGTGGTGATCTTCCTGTCGATATTGCCGGGGATCGTCGGGTGGTGGCGGGAACGCCACCGTTCGGGGGGTCAGGGGCCAGGTGTCAGCAGTTAGGCACGGCGTCAACCGCAGGCGTGAACGTCGGCCGTCAACGCCATCCCTGACACCTGACACCTGACAGCTGCCCCCCGGCATCTGCAGTTCGCACTCACCGTACCACACGGAGCAAGATCATGGCTTTCACCCTGCCCCCTCTTCCCTACGATTTCTCCGCGCTCGAGCCGCACATCGATGCGCGGACGATGGAGATCCATCACGGGAAGCACCATCAGGCGTACGTGAACAACCTGAACGCGGCGATCGAGAAGGCGCCGGAGCTCCAGGGGAAGTCGATCGAGGAGCTGCTCAAGAACGTCAACAATGCCCCCGAGTCGGTGCGCATGGCCGTGCGCAACAACGGCGGCGGCCACTGGAACCACTCGTTCTTCTGGCAGATCATGGGACCGGGCGCGGGCGGCGAGCCGGCCGGAGCGTTAGGCGAGAAGATCAAGGCGTCGTTCGGCGGCTTCGACAAGTTCAAGGAGCAGTTCGCCGCCGCCGCCGCCGGGCGCTTCGGCTCGGGCTGGGCCTGGCTGATCAACGACGGCGGCAAGCTCTCTATCACGAGCACGCCGAACCAGGACAACCCGCTGATGGAAGGCAAGTCCCCCGACAGCGTCCTCCTCGGCCTCGACGTCTGGGAGCACGCGTACTACCTGAAGTACCAGAACCGCCGCCCGGACTACATCTCGGCGTGGTGGAACGTGGTGAACTGGGGCGCGGTCGCGAAGCGGCTCAAGTAGTTCGGCCGTTGCCGGGGGCCAGGCGCCGGCGGCCAGGCGCCGGGGGCCAGGCGTCAGGCACTGCGCCGCTGCGATTGCGCAGTGCCTCGCTGTCGGCACCTGGCCCCTGGGCCCGGGCCGGTTCGACTCAGCTCGCGGGCTTGGTGAGGTTGATGGCGAATGGTCCCGTGCCGTGAAGCTGCACGGTAGTCTCGCCGCGCACGGTCCCGAAGTGACTCATCTTCGGCGGGGCATAGATGAAATCACCGGGCGCGTAGGACTTGAGCGCCGAGGCGTCGTAGCGGTCCCCCATCCCGAGCATGAAGGTTCCCGTCAGCACGGTTACATGCTCCGCTCCGGGGTGCCAGTGCGGCGGAAAGACGTAGCCGTCGGGAAAGCGCAGTCGCAGCGTGTAGTCGGCGGCCTTCGACGGGTCGCCGTGCACCACCGCCATCTTCAGCCCCGGCGGGAACCCGGGGACCGCCAGGTCGGTCCACTGCATGCCGGCGGAGCCCAGCATCTGCGCCTGATCCATCTCGACAACCGCGACGACCGGCTGCGCGACGGGGAGCGGCAGCACCGAGTTCGCCATGTCGGTGGTGATCATCCACTGGCCATCGATCTTTCGCCAGCCGGTAGTGTAGTTGCCGCGATCGTCGACCCGGCCCTGCGGTCCGTCGAAGGAGAGCGTATAAGTCCCGACATCGACCGCCATGTCGCCCGCGGCGGCGACGTCGATGCGCGTCGGATTGAAGCTGAAGCGGAAATTGGGCATGCCGAGCATGCCGTTCCAGCTCCGGCGGATCGCCTCCCTGCCCTGCAGCGACGCCACGTTCGGCATCAGCAGGACCGCATCGGGCGCATAGAATGCACTCACGCGGGCCGCATCCTTGGCCGTGACCGCCGCGAGGAGGTCGCTGTTGCGTGCGGCGATCGCCGCCGACTCGCTCTGCACGTTGACGCGCGGCGCGCTCGCACAGGCGGCGACGAGCACCGCGGTCAGGAACGACGTGAAATTCCCTGATGGTCGACGCATGGGTAGCCTCTCTTCTCGAAGGGTGGAGGGACGCCACAGCCGTTTGAACAGATAGCGTCAGGGACCATGCGTCAAGGCGACCCCGCCGCGACCCCGGCGTGACCGCTTGTTTACGGCTCGGCTGAGCCCGAGGCCGGGGGCGTCCTGCGCGCGCCCGCCACCAGGTCGTCGATCCCGCCCTCGCCGGGAAGGTCATGGGGGATCCCGCGTTCGGTACGGGCGATCGCCGCCAGCGCCGGTGGCGTGATGAACGTCGTCACGAGCACCATGCTCATGATCGCGCCGAAGGTGGCCGCGTCGATCGCCCCGCTGGCGAGCCCCATCTGGGCGAAGATCAACCCGACCTCGCCGCGCGGGACCATCGCCACGCCGACCAGCAGCTTGCGCCCCGTGAAGCCTAACGGCGCATAGCCGGCTGCCACCTTGCCGACGATGCCGGTCGCGATGAGCAGCGCGCCGAGGATCAGCGACTCGCGACTGGCCAGCGCGCGCAGGTCCACCGCCGCGCCGACGCTGGCGAAGAAGATCGGCACCACGAAGTGGCCGAGGTTCGTCACCGCGTGCTCGATTTCGCGCCGCTGCGGGGTGCCGTGCAGGACCAGCCCGGCCGCGAACGCCCCGATGATCGTCGCCGATCCCGCCTCCGCCGCCAGCCAGGCGAGGAGCAGCGCGAACGCGAGCGCAACCGGGCCGAGCACGCCTTCCATCTCCACCCGTGCGACGAAGCGGAAGACCGGCGGCGCGACCCGCGCCCCGAGGGCGACCGCGAGCACCACGAAGCCGATCGCGACCAGCGCGGTCCGGGCGATCCCCCACCCGCTCAACGCCGCGCCGGCGACGGTGCTCGACACCACCGAGAGGATGACCAGCCCGATGATGTCGTCGAGCACCGCCGCGCCGAGCACGACGCGCCCCTCCGGCTTGTCGAGCACCCCGAGCTCGCCGAGGACGCGCGCCGAGATCCCGACCGAGGTCGCCGTCAGCGCCGCGGCCGCGACCAGCGCGGGCGTGGACGGCATGCCCAGCCAGCGCGCCCCGAAATAGCCCAGCGCGAATGGGAGCGCGACGCCGACCACCGCGACCGTCGTCGCCGACCCGCCCACCGACGACAGCGAGCGGATGTTGGTGTGCAGTCCGATCTCGAAGAGCAGGACGAGCACCCCGATCTCCGACAGCGCGTGGATCGCCGGCATCCCCGGGTCGAGGATCCCGAGCAGCGACCCGCCGAGGAGTATCCCGGCGATCAGCTCGCCGAGCACCGACGGCTGGCCGACACGCTGGGCGAGCGCGCCTAACGCCTTGGCCGCGACGAGGGTCGCGACGAGGGCGCCGAGCAGCGCGGGAAGGTCGCCCGATTCGGCAGCGGGAACGGTCATTCGGTGACTGCCGGATTACTCCGCTGCTTCGAGATAGGTGTAGCCTTCGAGCCCGGCGACGTAGTCGGCGATGAAGTTGTTCGCCTCGCTCCGCGAGAGTCCCTTTGCGTTCGACACCTTGCGGCGGAAGGTCGCCAGCAGGTCGCTGGCGCGGAACTGCACGTAGTTCAACACCTCGGTGACGGTGTCGCCGTGGACGAGCTCATTCAGCTCGTAGCCGCCGTTGCGCAGACGGACGTGCACAGCGTTGGTGTCGCCGAAGAGGTTGTGCAGGTCGCCGAGGATCTCCTGGTACGCGCCGGTGAGGAAGATCCCGAGGATGTAGGGATCGTTCTCGTCGAAGGCGTGCAGCTCGAGGCTGGGCCGGCCGTTCTTGTCGCCGACGAAGCGGTCGATCTTGCCGTCGCTGTCGCAGGTGACGTCCTGGAGCGTCCCCCGCCGCGTCGGCTCCTCGAGCAGCCGGTGGATCGGCATGATCGGGAAGAGCTGGTCGATCGCCCAGCTGTCCGGCAGCGACTGGAAGAGCGAGAAGTTGCAGAAGTAGCGGTCGACGAGCGCCGCGTCGAGGTCCATGATGATGTCCTCGTACTCGTCGCGATCGGTCTGCGCGATCTTCGAGATCGCGTTGATCGTCGCCGAGTAGAGCTGCTCGCCGATGGCCCGCCCGCGGAGCGAGAGCACGCCGCTGTTGAACAGCTGGTGCAGCCGTTCCTTGTCGAACGTCGCGTCGTGGTAGGTCTCGCGCACCTTGCGCACCGAAAGCTTCTTCTTCGACACCGTCTGCTGGTCGGCGAGCATCTCGTGCAGCAGCTGGTGGTCGTCCTCGTGCAGCGTCGGCAGCGGGGCCTCGGCCCCGCTCTCGACGTCGATCACCTTGAGCAGCAGCAGCGCGTGATGCGCGGTGAGCGCGCGCCCCGACTCGCTGATGATGTGCGGCATCGGCAGCTCGTTCTCGGTGCACGACTCGGCGAACGTGTAGATCACGTCGTTCGCGTACTCCTGCAGCGAGTAGTTCACCGACGAGACGGAGGTCGAGTTGGTGCCGTCGTAATCGACACCGAGCCCGCCGCCGACGTCGACGTGGGTGATGTTCACGCCCATCGCGCGCAGCTCGGCGTAGAAGCGCGCGATCTCCTGCAGCCCGTGCTTGATGTAGCGGATGTCGGTGATCTGGCTGCCGAGATGGAAGTGGATCAGCCGCAGGACGTCGAGCCGACCGAGGGAGGCGAACTTGTCGATCGCCCGCACGAGATCGGCCGCGTTGAGCCCGAACTTCGACTTCTCGCCCCCGCTCTGCGCCCACCGCCCGAAGCCGGCCGACGCGAGCTTGATGCGGATCCCCGCAGTCGGCTGCACTCCCAGCTCGTCGGCGACGCGCAGCAGGGTGTCGATCTCGTGGATCTGCTCGATGACGATGAACACCTGGTGGCCGAGCTTCTGCCCCATCAGGGCGAGGCGCATGAATTCCTCGTCCTTGTATCCGTTGCAGACGATCAGGTGCTCGGTGGTGTCGCTGAGCGCGAGCACGGCCTGCAGCTCCGGCTTGCTCCCGCATTCGAGGCCGACTCCGTGCGCCTTCCCGTATTCGACGATCTCCTCGACGACGTGGCGCTGCTGGTTGACCTTGATCGGGTAGACGGTGGTGTAGCCGCCCTTGTACGAGTACTCCTCGATCGCGCGGATGAACCGCTCGCTCAGCGACTCGATCCGCGAGCGGAGTATGTCGGAGAATCGCACGAGCACGGGGAGCTGCACCCCTTGCTGCTCGAGATCGGTCGCCAGCTCGTGGAGATCGACTTCCCGGGAGTTGTCGTTGCGATCCGGCCGCACGACGACGTGTCCCTTCTCGTTGATATCAAAAAAGCCGGCGCCCCAACCCTCGATGTTGTAGAGAGCCCGCGCCGACTCGATCGACCAGTCCCTGGGAGCCTCGACGGGCTCCGCCTGTACCTTCGTTGCCATGGACGGAAGATAGGGACAGTGGGGGGCGAGGGGTACCGATCTCTGGAGCTTCGGGAGCGGCGTCGCGACGCCCGATGAAGGCGTTGGCGGCTGTACGTCGGGGCGGCGGCGTACAGCTGGTCTTCGGAGACACGGAGCACGGCGGGGGACACGGAGGGCGCCGTGCCGCTTCACCTTTCGCTGCGCCGGCACAAACAGCTTGGGGGCAAGCGGGGCGAGATCATCTCGCCCCGCTTGCCCCCAAAGTTGTCACGGGCGGGCGCGCCAGGCCCTCGAATACGAAGGTTGCCCCACTGTGTCTCCCGCCGTTCCCAGTGTCTCCCAAGACCAGCTGTACGCCCCACTCTTACGACAGCCGCAAACGCCTACGCAGATGCACGCTCACTCCGCCGGAGGAAGAGCTACGGGTACAACGTCTCCACCCGCCACCGCGCGCCGTCCCTCGTGTACTTGTGCCTGACGTGCAGCCGGTTGGCCATGTTCTTCCAGAACTCGATCGCGGTCGGCGCGAGGCGCCAGCCGCCCCAGTGCGGGGGGCGCGGGACGTCGCGGCCGGCGAACCTGGCCTCGAACTCGGCGACGCGGCGTTCGAGCTCGCCGGGTGGGTCGATGACCTGGCTCTGGCGCGAGGCCCAGGCGCCGATCTGGCTCCCCCGTTCGCGGGAGGCGAAGTACGCGTCGGCTTCCGCGGCGCTGACGCGGACGACGGGACCCTCGACACGGACCTGCTGCTCGAGCGGCTGCCAGTGGAAGCAGAGCGCGGCCTTGCCGGTCGCGCTCAGCTCGCGCCCCTTCCGGCTCTCGAAGTTCGTGTAGAAGACGAAGCCTCTCTCGTCCACCTGCTTGATGAGGAGGATGCGGACCGACGGCTGCCCGGTCGCGTCGACCGTGCCTAACGCGAAGGCGGTCGGCTCGGGGAGCACGGCCCGCCCCACCTTCCTCGCCTCGTCGAGGAGCGCGTTGAAGCGGACGATCGGATCGGCGGGGGGGAGCTCCTGCCGCTCGAGGGCGCCGGGGATCGTCATCCGATCGCCCGCCGCTCGAAGCTGCGGATCCCGAGGATCCAGAAGATCACGCCGATGACGACCAGCGCGGCGACCGAGACGAGCAGCGGCATGTGGGGCACTCCAGGGGTCAGGGCGCCGCGCATCCCTTCGGCGACGTAGACGAGCGGGTTGATGAGTACCGCATACTTCATGAACGGGACCGCGCTCAACCCCGCCCACGGGTAGTACGCGCAGCCGAAGAAGAGCATCGGCGCGATGATCACGCTGAACATCAACCCGATCTGCTGCGGCGAGATCGCCGTGCCGAGCAGGAGACCAAGCGCGGAGAACGCGGTCGCGCCCAGCACCACGATGAGCACCACCTCGGGAAACCGTTCGAGCGAGAGCCCGGGGATCGGTCCCATGATCAGCCGCGCCGCGGGGAGGACGAACGCCGCCGAGATGAATCCCTGCAGCACGCCGGAGACGATCTTCTCGGCCGCGATCAGCCGCGTCGGCACCGGGGCCAGGAGGCGGTCCTCGATCTCGTTCGTCCAGCCGAAGTCCTGCACCATCGGCAGCGCGACGGCCTGGATACTGGAGAACGTGAGACTGACTGCGAGGATCCCGGGCAGCAGCGTCGCGGTGTAGTCGCTGCGCATGAACCCCATCCTCGGGAGGAGGAAGCCGAAGACGATGATGAAGAGCAGCGGCTGCAGCGCGGTGCGGATGAGGAAGAAGGGCAGCTCCTTTCGCGCGACGCGCATGTCGCGATGCAGCAGCGCGAGGAAGACCTGCGACCGCCTGACGCGCGGCCGCACGTCGCCTTGAGGCAGCACGGCACCGGCTGCGTTCATTCGAACGTCCGCCCCGTCAGCGAGATGAACAGCGTCTCCAGGCTCGGCTCGCGCAGCGAGATGTCCTTGACGGCGCGGCGCTGTCCCTCGGCGGCGCGGATCAGCGCCGGGATCACTTCGCCGCCCCGCGCCGAGTAGGCACGGAGCGTCGAGCCCTCGGCCTCGGCGCGGTCGATGCCAGCGACTTCGCGCGCGGCGATCGCCGCCGAGGCGGCGTCGCCATCGAGCGTCAGGAGGATGAGGGTCCCGCCCGGGGCCCTCTCCTTGAGCGCGCCCGGCGTGTCGAGCGCGAGCAGCTCGCCGCGGTCGACGATTCCGAGCCGGTCGCAGAGCTGGTCGGCTTCCTCCATGTAATGCGTCGTCATGACGATGGTGCGACCCGCGGCGTGCAGCTCGCGGAGGATGTCCCAGAGGTCGAGCCGCGCCTGCGGGTCGAGGCCGACCGTCGGCTCGTCGAGGAAGATCACGCTCGGCTCGTGGATCAGCGCGCGCGCGATCATCAGGCGCTGCTGCTGGCCGCCGGAGAGCTCGTCCACCTTCGCCCGTGCCTTGTCGGCGATGCCGAGGGTGCGAAGCAGCCGCACCCCGTGCGCATGCGCCGAGGCGCGCGGCACCCCGAAGTAGGCAGCGTGGAAGACGAGGTTCTCGAGCACGTCGAGGCTGCGGTCGGGGTTCGGCCGCTGCGGCACCACCCCGATGCGCTGCCTGACGGCGGCGGCGCCGCCGACGACGTCCTCCCCGGCGACGCGCGCCCGGCCCCCGGTCGGACGGATCCGGGTGGTGAGGATGCCGATCGTCGTCGACTTCCCCGCCCCGTTAGGCCCGAGCAGCCCGAAGAACTCTCCCTCGCCGATCTCGAGGTCGAGGCCGGCGAGGGCGACGATCTCACCCGACCCGGGTCCGCCGTTAGGCAGCGCCGCGCCGCCGCCGCGCCCGATCGGCGGCGGACCGGGCGGGGTGACGCGCTTCTTCCCGCCGCCGGGCGCGGGATAGACCTTGCGCAGCCCCTCCGTCCGGATCGCCGCCGGCCGCTGCCCGTCGCTCACGCCCGCTCCGCGAAGCTGCGGAGACAAACGGGCGCCGGAAGGGTGACGCGATGGCCGGTCGAGCGGAGCTTCCCCGTCGTCGAATCGATCCGGAAGCTGTGAATGGAATCCGATCGCTGGTTGGCGACGATGAGGAACTCTCCGCTCGGGTCGATCACGAAGTTGCGAGGCCAGTCGCCCTCGGTCGAGGTCAGCTGGAGGGGCGTCAGCTTCGCGCTGCCCGGATCGATGGCGAACGCGGCGATGCTGTTGTGCCCGCGGTTCGACACGTAGAGGAAGCGTCCCGACGGATGCACGTGAATGTCGGCCGGGAAGTTCTGCACCGCCGCCGGCTCACCCACCGACGGGACGGCTTGAAGCCCGGTGAGCGACCCAGTCTCCGCGTCATAACGGAACGCGGCCACCGTCGAGTTCAGCTCGTTGGTGACGTAGAGGACGCGGCCGCCGGGATGGAACGCGAGATGGCGCGGGCCGGCGCCCGGAGCGAGGATCCCCTGCCCCGCCGTGGCGGTGTTCAGCACCCCGCCCTGCGCGTCGAAGCGGTAGACCATGATCCGGTCGATCCCGAGATCGGCAACCAGCACGAAGCGGTTCATCGGATCGGGGATCACGCAGTGCGCGTGGGGCCCTTCCTGCCGCCCGGCGTTCGGGCCGTCGCCGTGATGCTGGATGAAGCCCGCCATCGCGCCGATGCCGCCGCCCGCGAGCACCGGGTACATCGCGATGCTTCCCCCGCTGTAGTTGGCGACGAAGAGAAATCGTCCCGTGTTGTCGGTGGATGCATAGCATGGATCGGCGCCCCTCGTCAGCTCGCGCCCGAGCGTGCGGAGCGCACCGGATGCGACGTCGCGCCCGAACGCGGTGACGCCGCCGCCGGGCTGTCCATCGAGCTGGCCGACCTCGTTCACCGCGAACGCCGCCGCGCCGTCGGGGGAGAGCGCGACGAAGGACGGGTTGAGGGTCGCGGCGGCGACACCGTCGATCGCCAGTGCGCCGGAGCCGGGGGACAGCCGCAGGAGGTAGATCCCCTTGCTCGCCGTCTTCTCGGTGTAGGTTCCGACGTAGAACATCCGATCGTCCCCCCGCGCTCCGCCGCCGACACCGGGCACCGCGCAGCCGGCGATGCCTAACGCCGAGAGGGCGAGGAAGTCCCGGCGCGAAAGCTCCCGTGCGTTCTGGTCGCTCATCGCGCGGTTGCCGTGTCGATCTCCCACAGGCGCAGCGGCGCGTCGAGCACCGCCCGCTGGACCGCGTCGGCGACGGCGCGCCGCAGCGGGCCGACCTTGGGGTTGTCGCGCGAGGGATCGACGCGGTTGGTGAGCAGCACGACGAAGAGCTGCTTCTCCGGATCGGCCCAGATCGAGGTCCCCGTGAAGCCGGTGTGGCCGAAGCTGCGCATCGAGAAGTAGCGCCCCGCGCTCGACGGCGACGACGGCGTGTCCCAGCCGAGCGCCCGCGACTGGTCCTTGAGCTGGCGGGCGGTCCAGCGGGCGATCGTCTCCGGGCGGAGGATGCGCACCCCGTCGTACTCGCCGCCGTCGAGCAGCATCGTGACGAAGACGCCAAGGTCGCGGGCGCTCGAGAAGAGCCCGGCGTGGCCGGCTACCCCGCCTAACGCCCAGGCGTTCTCGTCGTGGACGACCCCCCAGACCTGCCCACCGCGGAACTCCTGGATCTCGGTCGGCGCGATCCGCGGCTTGAGCGAGCCGGGCGGGTTGAACATCGTGTCGTGCATCCCCAACGGCCGGAACACCCGCTCGTCGACGAGCGCGTCGAGCGTCTTCCCGGACAGGCGCTCGAGCACGAGCTGGAGGACGATCATGTTCCAGTCGGAGTAGGTGTACTCCTTCCCCGGCGGGGTGACGACCGGCTTGGCGTTGATCCGCTCGAGGTATGCCTCGCGCCCCCTGACCTCGCGATAGAGGAACTGGTACTGCCGCATCCCGCTCGTGTGGAGGAGCAGCATGCGGATAGTGATCGCCGCCTTGTCCGGGGCGTTGAACTCGGGGAGGTAGTGGACGACGGTGCTGTCGAGGTCGAGCTTCCCCTCCTCCTCCATCATCATCGCCGCCGTCGTCGTTGCGATCACCTTGGTGAGCGACGCCATGTCGTAGAGCGTGCTGTCGTTCGCCAGGGGCGCCGCCGGTGCCCAGTCGGTGTGTCCCCACCCATGCGTGTAGACGACGCGCCCGTGGTGCCCGATCGCGACCGCGATCCCCGGCGACGCGCGATCGGCGATCGCCGCCGTCATGATGGAATCGAGCTCGCGCGGGAGCGCGGCGCTGATCCCCGCCGCCTCGAGCGCGCGGAATGGGGCGGGCGCCGCCGGCCGCGGGCGCGGGCAGCCGGAGAGCACGACGAGCGCGACGGCGGCGATCGGTGCGAATGCACGAG
>OEPS010000234.1_pt1 | contig 20567 bp, 20 predicted proteins | sample 1539411 | NCBI WGS metagenome assembly OEPS01 (sample SAMN02671747, study PRJEB22543) | soil metagenome | biome: bacteria | place: China:Hunan Province, Lengshuijiang City | collected 2012-10-15 | depth 0.08m m
TGTACCACGCCCGGGTTCATCAATACCACGGTACCCGCCGTGACCTGCTGATGGTGCTCGCCACTCACATAGGTGCTACGGCCGCCGGTGATTGCCCCGATGGAAAAACTCTCGTGGGCATGCGGCGCATAGCAGACTTTGCGCCCATCATCGACGCTGCGCGCCTCGATGAAAGGCAGCGCCGGGTCACGCCAGAATCGCGAGTGACTGCTCATGGACATCAGCCCTCAGCGTCATGCACCACCACCAGCAGTTGCGCCTGCACCTCGCCCAGCGATCTCAGCCGGTGCGGCGTCTGCGCATTGAAGTACAACGCATCGCCGCGCTCAAGGATCACCCGCTCACTCATGAAGTCCACTTCCACCTGGCCCTCGTGAACAAACAGGAACTCCTCGCCCAGGTGCTCCTTGAAGGTTGAATCGCTGAAATCCGCGGGTGGACTGATGATGAACGGCAACAGGCTGCGGCTGCCGATATGGTTGGCCAGCACCGCATAGCCCGGCCCCTGGGCGCTGCCGGAAAGGGCCTGGCGTTCACTGCTGCGTACCAGGCTGAAACGCGCCTGGCCGGGTGAGTCCTCGGCAAACAGCTCTTCGACATTGACACTCAGTGCCCGCGCCAGCTTCAGGGCGGCGGCAATCGACGGCGTGTTCAGGCCACGCTCGACCTTGGAGAGGTAACTCTTGGTCATGCCGGATTTTTCGGCCAACACTTCCAGGGTGATCCCCAGTTTTTTTCTCAGCAATTTCAATCGGATAGACATGTGGTGCAATTTTCCCAGTGCCACGGGCAAGCTTTTTCTTGCTAATGACACATTGTGTCATTTATCCTTTTTTGTGTCATTTGCTTAACCGCCCCTTCACCTTCCAAGTAACCGGGGCGGGCCAGCCTGACATTTCTCTACACCATCGAGGATATCCCCATGGCCAAGACTCTGGCACTGCCCAAGGACCAACTGATCAAGCAGGCCCTTACACAGATGCAAGGCTCGCTTGCCGATAATACGTGGACTGCACGGGAAAAGCTGGCCCTGACCTGTCGAATTCTTTTCGACAACGGTCACGACTCGGGCCTGGCCGGGCAAATCAGTACGCGCGGACCCCAACCAGGCACCTTCTACACCCAACAACTGGGGCTGGGTTTCGATGAAATCACCGCCAGTAACCTGTTGCTGGTCAATGAGGACCTTGAGGTGCTCGAAGGCCAGGGCATGCCTAACCCAGCCAACCGCTTTCACAGCTGGGTATACCGGGCGCGCCCGGATGTGAACTGCATCATTCACACCCACCCTACCCACGTCGCCGCCCTGTCGATGCTTGAAGTGCCGCTGCAGGTTTCGCACATGGACCTGTGCCCGCTGTATGAGGACTGCGCCTTTCTCGAAGCCTGGCCCGGTGTGCCGGTGGGCAACGAAGAAGGCGAAATCATCAGCGCCGCGCTGGGCGACAAACGCGCCATCCTCCTCTCTCACCACGGTCAGTTGTCCACCGGTGCGAGCATCGAGGAGGCCTGTGTCATCGCCCAGTTGATCGAGCGTGCGGCCAAGCTGCAACTGCTGGCCATGGCCGCAGGTGTTGTGAAACCGATCGAGCCGGCGCTGGGCCGCGAAGCCCACGACTGGATCTCCCGCCCCAAACGCCACAGCGCAGCCTTCAACTACTATGCGCGGCAGTGCCTGCGGGTGCATGTCGACTGCCTGAACTGATTGTTCGTCCCTTTGCCTTACTTGCGGAGTACGTTCCATGACCACCCAATTCCACGGCATCATCGGCTACACCATTACCCCGTTCAGCAGCGACGGCCAGCACCTTGACCTGCCTGCCCTGGGCCTGTCCATCGACCGCCTGATTGCTGGCGGCGTGCATGCCATTGCCCCGCTGGGCAGCACTGGTGAGGGCGCCTACCTGAGCGATCGGGAATGGGACCAGGCCACCGAATTCAGCCTGGCGCACATCGCCGGCAGAGTGCCGACTATCGTCAGTGTCTCGGATTTGACCACGGCCGGCGCCATCCGCCGTGCGCGCTTTGCCCAGGCCCATGGCGCCGACGCGGTAATGGTGTTGCCAACGGCTTACTGGAAGCTCAGCGAAGCGGAAATTTTCGAGCACTACCGGGCCATCGGCGCCAGCATCGATCTGCCGATCATGCTCTACAACAACCCGGCCACCAGCGGTACCGACATGTCGGTGGAGTTGATCCTGCGCATTGTCCGCGAAGTGGAGAATGTGACCATGGTCAAGGAGAGCACCGGCGACATCCAGCGCATGCACAAACTGCAACTGCTCGGAGAGGGCAAGGTGCCTTTCTACAACGGTTGCAACCCGTTGGCCCTGGAAGCATTCATCGCCGGTGCCAGCGGTTGGTGCACGGCGGCAGCGAACCTGATTCCGGAGCTCAACCAGCAGTTGTACAAAGCCGTAGTGGCCAACGACCTGAAGACCGCCAAGGCGGTGTTCTACCGTCAGCTGCCCTTGCTGGACTTCATCCTCAAGGCTGGCCTGCCGGCGACGGTCAAAGCGGGCCTGGCCATCAACGGTCTGCCTGTGGGCGAGCCACGTCGGCCTGTATTCGCCCTGAATCAGGCCGGGCAAGATCACCTGCGCTCATTACTCAAGGACCTGCTACCGCCGGCTAGCCATGCGTAACCGATAGCTGCCCGGGCTTTCACCTGTCCACTTCTTGAAGGCCCGATGGAACGCACTGGGTTCCTGGAACCCAGTGCGTTCGGCGATCTCGGCGATACTCATGTCGGTTTCGCGCAAGCACTCGAAGGCCGTAGCCCTACGCACTTCGTCCTTGATCTGCTGGAACGAGCGGCCCTCGCGCTCCAGCTGCCGGCGAAAACTGCTGGCGCTAAGGCCCTGGCGTTTGGCCATGGCCACCAGCGTCGGCCACTGACCCTGATCGCGCTCACGCAGGTAACGGTAGACCTGGGCCACCTGGCCATTCTGATTGCGATATCGAATCACCAGCCATTGCGGCGCACTGCGCAGAAACGTCTTCAGCCCGGCCAGGTCCTGGATCACCGGCAGGCGCAGGTAGTCGGCGGCAAATTCGATTTCACTTACCCCCGCGCCCAATTGCAGATTGGGGCCCCAAAGCAATGGGTCGTCGTCCTGCGCCGGACGCAGATCCGTCAGTGCCGTGCGATCAATCACCAGGCGCTGGCCGCCCAGCCAGCACAACAGGCTGATCACCAACGCCAGGAAGGTCTCGTCGGCATACACCCGGGTCAATGGATCGTCGATACGCGACTGCACGCTGATCACTGCCCGCGCGCCTTTGATCGAGAGGCTGGCACGCACATCGCGCAAGAACAGCCCAAAATAGCCCAGGCACTGGCGCAGGGCTTTTTCCAGGGTCGGCTCCTGGATCAGGCCACGACAGATCAGGGCAAAGCTGCCGATCGGCATGCCATGGCTGTCGAGGTTGAAGAATTCATCGTCCAGGGCCTGGATCAGGATCAGCCAGAGCCGGGTAAAGGCACTGGCCGACACCCGCACACCGGGCGTATCGAGCACCGCCGGATCGATACCCGCCTCGCGCAACAACGCCTGCGCCCGCTGCGGCTGGTCGCGCAGGGCGTGCAACATGCTATGGACGAAGTAAACCGCGACTGTATCGTTTTCCCGCATGGCGGATTCCGCAAGGTATGGCAAAAAATACCAGCTTCAGTGAACAGTTATGGCATAGGCCCGGCGAAAGGCTTTGCCTAGACTCGATGACTACCTGAACCTGGCCAGGCGTGCATTCTGTCAGAGCCTGCCACCGCCCCGCCATGCTTTCGCATACTGGAGTCGATCATGAATACCCCGGAAATCTACGTAATCAGCGCCGTCCGTTCGGCCATCGGCACATTTGGCGGCTCCCTCAAGGACCTGCCTCTGGCTGACCTGGCCACTGCCGTGACCCGTGCTGCCATCGAGCGCGCCGGTGTGGCGCCTGAGCAGATTGGCCATATGGTCATGGGCAACGTGATTCCCACCGAAGCCCGTGATGCCTACCTGTCCCGCGTAGCCGCGATGAATGCCGGTATTCCAAAGGAAACCCCAGCGTTCAACGTCAACCGTCTGTGCGGATCGGGCCTGCAGGCCATTGTATCTGCGGCCCAGAGCCTGCTGTTGGGTGATGCCGAGGTCGTTGTGGCCGCCGGTGCCGAATCCATGAGCCGTGGTCCGTATCTGCTGCCTCAGGCCCGCTGGGGTGCGCGCATGGGCGATCTGCAAGGCGTGGATTATATGCTCGGCGCGCTGCATGACCCGTTCGCCGGTTTCCACATGGGCATCACTGCCGAAAACGTTGCCGAGCGCAATGGCATCACCCGCCAGATGCAGGATGAACTGGCCCTGGTCAGCCAGCAACGCGCCGCCCGCGCCATTGCCGAAGGCCGTTTCGACAGCCAGATCGTGCCAATCGATATTCCTGGCCGCAAAGGCACCGTACGTTTTGAAGTCGACGAGCACGTGCGTGGTGCCGTCACCGCCGAACAACTGGGCGGCATGAAAGCCGCGTTCAAGAAAGATGGCACCGTCACTGCCGGCAACGCCAGCGGCCTGAACGACGGTGCCGGCGCGCTGGTGCTGGCTACCGGTGATTTCGTCAAGCGCCATGGTCTCAAACCGTTGGCACGCCTGGTGGCCTACGCCCATGCTGGCGTCGAGCCTGAGCTGATGGGCCTGGGCCCGGTCCCGGCGACCCGCAAGGCCCTGGCCAAAGCCGGTCTTGAAGTCGCTGACCTGGACGTTATCGAGTCCAACGAAGCCTTTGCCGCGCAAGCGTGCGCCGTGGCCGCAGAACTGGGCTTCGACCCTGAGAAGGTCAACCCTAACGGTTCGGGCATTTCCCTCGGCCACCCGGTGGGCGCTACCGGCGCGATCATTGCGACCAAAGCCATCCACGAACTGCAGCGCATTGAAGGCCGCTACGCGCTGGCCACCATGTGCATCGGTGGCGGCCAAGGCATCGCTGTTGTCTTCGAACGCGTCTGACTCAAGGAGCTTTCCCGGTGAGTATTGAAAACATTGCGGTCATTGGCGCTGGCACCATGGGCAACGGTATTGCCCAGGTGTGTGCGGTGGCCGGTTACCAGGTGACTCTGATCGATGTGTCCGACGCCGCGCTGGAGCGCGGCGTGGCCACCTTGCGCAAGAACCTTGAGCGCCAGGTCAGCAAGCAGACCCTGGCCGCTGCAGACGCCGAAGCGGCAGTAGCGCGTATCCGCACCACTACCGATTACGCCCAGTTGCAGCAAGCACAACTGGTGATCGAGGCCGCAACAGAGAACCTCGAACTCAAACTGCGCATCCTCCAGCAGATCGCCGCCAGCGTCAGCCCGGAATGCGTGATCGCCACCAACACCTCGTCGCTGTCGATCACCCAGCTGGGGGCGGCGGTCAGCCATCCTCAGCGCTTTATCGGCGTGCACTTCTTCAACCCGGTGCCGATGATGGCCCTGGTCGAGATCATTCGCGGCCTGCAAACCAGTGACGCGACCTACGCCACGGCCCTGGCCCTGACCGAGCAGGTTGGCAAGTCGCCGATCAGCGCCGGCAACCGTCCGGGTTTTGTGGTCAATCGCATCCTCGTGCCGATGATCAACGAAGCGATCTTCGTGCTGCAGGAAGGTCTGGCCAGCGCCGAGGACATCGACACGGGCATGCGCCTTGGCTGCAACCAGCCAATCGGTCCGCTGGCCCTCGGCGACCTGATCGGCCTGGATACCCTGCTGGCGATCATGGAGGCCTTCCACGAAGGCTATAACGACAGCAAGTACCGCCCTGCCCCCCTGCTCAAGGAAATGGTTGCCGCCGGCTACCTGGGTCGCAAGAGCGGTCGTGGTTTCTTCACCTACTGAGGAGCAAGCCGATGGACGCCGCTTTGCGCTGTACGAATTTCGAAGAGCGGCGTGACAAGGCCCTGGCGCTCTTTGCCGAGAAAGGTTTTGGTCAGGTCAGCATGCGTGAACTGGCCAGCCACCTGGGCTTGACTGCGGGGTCGTTGTATCACCACTTCCCCAGCAAGCAAGACCTGTTGTACGACCTGATCGAAGAGTTGTACGAAGAGTTGCTGGCGACCCTCAACCAGGGACGGCGCGCACATCAGCAAACCCTCACTGAAGTGATCGCCGCACACTGGGCGCTGCATGCCGAGCGTCCCTTGCAGTTCCGCCTGGCCGAGCGCGACCAGTGCTGCCTGAGCCCTGATCAGCAGGCGCGCATCGGTCAGTTGCGCCAGCAGTACGAAGCCGCCCTGCTACGCATGATCGTGCCCAAGGCGACCTTGCGTGGCCAGGCCCTGGTCGCCACCGCCCATGTGATCGCCAATCTGCTCAACAGTGTACCCAGCTGGCTGCAGGCTTCGCAGTTGCCACAAGCCCAGGGCCTGGCCTTGATGGAAAGCATGGTACTGGGCGGGATCGAGCGTACCTTGCGCGGTGAAAGCCTGAGCTCCATGGTATGAGCGTTCATTCGTTGGGATAAACACTGCGCTGTCCACTTTCATGGGGGCGATTGATGTACTTCGCATCGATCCCTTCCCTGGGAGTGCCCTGCGTGGACCAATGGCTGGAAAGATGAATGTATCGCCCGCACAGCAGTCTCTCATCTTCCGTGCTCAACGCCAGCGACGGCGTTTCACCTGATACATAGGCCGCCAACTTGGCAGCGATTGGCTGCAAGGGCAGCGGCAGCGCCATACGTTGCTCATCCAGCGCCTCGAAAGGCACATCGTGATCGACGCCCAGGCTGTGCATGATGCGCAAATAAACCAGCGCCAGATCACCCACCATCTCGCGCTTGCCGCGTACAAACGCGGTGACACGCTTTGCTCCAGCAGTATCCCGTTTCGCTGGCGGCGTCACTTCTGCCAGGCAGCACAGCTCCACCTCCAGATTCAGTTGCTGCCAGGCTTGCTGGTTGGCCAGAAATTGGGCTTGGGTGTGTAGATAGGCGCGACTTTCTTCATTCGCCCGATCATGCGCCTCGACGCTGGAGACCGGGCGCGTCAACACTAGATGCTCCCACTCACGAGGCATGTAACCGCCGCCCACATCGGCGTGAGCGCCGGGCACGACAGTGTCGTCATCACACTGCGTCAACGGAAAGTTCTTGCGCTGCTCGTCTCGAGCGACCAGGTGCACGATCTTTCTGGCGGCCTTCGGCGCTAACTTCATTTCGATACCACCGTAATTGGCGTTCGCAGGACTGAAATTGCCATTGAACACGGAAACTATTGCCGCAACGCTGTCGAATAAACCGATGAAGTTGATCGTCAGGGACTTCGACGACTGCCAGTCGAAGTCCTCCGTCAGCAGCGAAGCGGGCCAGCGCTGCGCCAGAAGACTGGTGCCCCCCCTGCCGATGTCGTTGGCAAAATGTCGGGCCGCCGCAGCCCCCCGACTGAAACCGAAGATATCCAGCTCGACCTGCTGAATCCGCACACCCGGATTCATCTGCGACCATCGCGTCAGTTGCTCAAAGATGGCCGCAGGTACTTGCCGCACCCGGGCAATGACGCCAGAGGCGTATCGGCCTGTCAGCTTGCTGAGGGTCGAGTCCGTTTCGCCCGCTTGCGTGCCGATCCCCTCGACATAGACTTTCAGACTGACACTTCTCTGATCGCCTTGCAGCCGTTCAGCGACCTGATCCCGATACAGTTCATACAGCTTGGCGATGTTGCTTTTAGCCGTGCCATAGCTGTCGGCCGGTACACTTCCCCGGCCGTCATAGCCGTAGTTTGCGCATTGTTCGCGCAGCGCTTGCGAGCGGGCCAGCTTGAGCGGATCCCTGCAGTCAGCTGCAGCGTCGCTGTTTCTAAGGTTATTGCCCGTCCCGTCGAAGAACACGCCGACGCGAAGAGTGACACTCGAATGCCCACTGTTGCCTTGTGAACTGGCAACGTCTCGCTGATCCACGATAAAAGACATATGCCGACTCCCTGTGGTTATTGACCTGGGAGTCATCACACCTTTAAACGGGGAGGCAGATAATCAGAAATTGGATTGCAATTGCGTAAGAACTGTCCAAGCGAACGCCGGCAAAATCGCTATTGTCGAGAAGTATCCGGTTGCAATGCCTCGGTTAAGGGCAGACGCAACGTAAAGGTCGAGCCCTGACCCTCGATGCTCTCCACTTCAATGCTGCCACCGTGGGCCAGCACAATCTGTTCCGAGATGTACAACCCCAACCCCAGCCCCGCAGTGCCCTGGTTCGAGTCCACCCGCTCGAACTGCTGAAAAATACGTCGCTGGTTTTGCGCACTGATGCCGATGCCTTGGTCTCGCACCTCGATACACGCCGACTGTTGCTGCTCGAAGGCACGCACCTGCACCGGGTGCTTTGCCCCGTAACGCAGCGCATTGGTCAACAGGTTGGCAACCACCTGTTCGATGCGAAACTCATCCCAGACCCCGATCAACGACGTCTCGATCTTGAACTCGATGGTTGAATCCGCTGCCGCTGCCTGGGCGGCGAAGTTTTCGATCAAACCCCCGACCAACCGCGTCAGGTCGAATTGGCTGGGCCGGATCGACAGCTTGCCGGTGCGGATCCGCGACACGTCGAGCATGTCTTCGATCAGGCGGATCAAGCTGTTGATCTGGCGCTCGTCGCGGTCGACCATGGCGCGCATCTTGTCCAGGGTAAACGCGTCGGCGTTGTCGCGGGCCAGGTGCAACTTGCGCAGTTGGGTTTCCAGGATCAGGCCATTGAGTGGCGTGCGCAGCTCATGGGAGACAATCGACATGAAGTCGTCGCGCATGCGCACGGCGTGCTCCAGTTCAGCACGGGTAACCTGCAGTTGCGCAAGCAGTTGTTCCTGCTCGGCACGGCTGCGCTCAAGTGCCTCCAGTTGCTGACCCAGAGCCTTGCGCTGGCGGAACAGGTCGACGAACACCGCGACTTTGCTTTTCACCGCCTGGTTGTCCAGCGGTTTGTGCAGGAAATCCACAGCCCCGCTTTCATACCCTTTGAAGGCGTAGTTCATCTCACGCCCGGCGGCGCTGACAAAGACAATCGGGATGTTCTTGGTCTTCTCCATCCCACGCATCAGTTCGGCCAGTTCGAAGCCATTCATGCCTGGCATCTGTACATCCAGAATGGCCAGGGCGAATTCATGTTCGAGCAGCAGCGACAGCGCCTGGTCGGCGGACTGGGCTTGATAGACCTCACAGTCGCCGCCCTTGACCAGCGCCTCCAGCGCCAGCAGATTTTCTGGCAGATCGTCGACGATCAGCAGCTTGGCTCGGATGTGGCTTAGCATTGGCAAAATTCCAGCGTGGCGAGCAATTGCCCGATGCCGCTCAGCGGCAATATGTAGTCAGGTCGTTGCAGGGCTATCGCGGCGCTGGGCATGGTGGCGATATGTGCCTCGCGCGGGTCCTGGACAAGGGTATGGCCGCCCGCCTGCTTGATACAGGCAAGACCACGGGCGCCATCTTCGTTGGCACCGGTCAGCAGCACACCGACCAGTGCGGGGCCGTAGGCATCAGCGGCCGACTCGAAAAGAATGTCGATCGATGGCCGGGAAAAGTGCACGCGCTCCTCCTGGCTCAAGGAGAAACTGCGGTCCAGCTCCACCGACAGGTGATAGCCGGGGCCGGCGAAATAGATCATGCCCGGGGCCACGGCCTGCTTGTCCTGCGCTTCACACACCGGACGCCCGAGCCTGCGCTTGAACACGTGCGCAAGCTGGCTGTGACGGTTATCGGGCACATGCAGCACGCACACAATCGGGATCTGGAAATCCACCGGCAAGGCATGGAACAGGCTGAGCAAGGCACTGACCCCACCGGCCGAGGCCCCGACTGTGATCGCCTGAATGCCGTTCATGATTTACGGTAGATCCGTTCGGGTTTGACCAGGGCCTGGAACTGATCAGCATAGGCGGAAAAGTCCAGGGTTTCCTTGCTGCCCAGCACCAGGAAACCACGGTGACAAAGCGACTCGTGGAACAGCCCGAAGGCACGATCCTGCAAGGCCTTGTTGAAATAGATCAGCACATTGCGACAGGAGATCAACTGGGTTTCGGAGAACACACTGTCAGTCGCCAGGCTGTGGTCGGCGAACGTCACGTTGTCGCGCAGGCTGCTGTCGAGGATGGCATTGCCGTAGGCGCAGGTGTAGTACTCGCTGAAGTCCCGGCGGCCACCGGCTTTATGGTAGTTCTGCTCATACTCGCGCATGTTCTGCATCGAGTAGATACCTTGCTTGGCCTTCTCCAGGGAGTTGGGGTTGATGTCGGTGGCGTAGATGATGGTGCGCTCGAGCAGGCCTTCTTCGCGCAGCAGGATCGCCATCGAATAGACTTCCTCACCGGTGCTGCAACCGGCAATCCAGACCTTCAGCGACGGCCAGGTACGCAACAGCGGCACCACCTCCTGGCGTACCGCGAGGAAATGCTCCGGGTCACGAAACATCTCGCTGACCGGAATGGTCAGGAATTGCAACAACTGCATGAACATGCCCGGATCGTGCAGCACCCGCTCCTGCAGCGCTGACACCGTCTTGCACTCGAACTGGCGCAAGGCATGCTGGATCCGGCGTTTGATCGATGCGCCGGAGTAATCGCGAAAGTCATAGCTGTACTTGAGGTAGATCGCCTCGATCAGCAGCCGTATTTCGATGTCGGTGTTACGTTCAATACTCAAATTCGCTCCAGTTGCGGCAGCCAGACACGGATCAGCGAAAACAGGCGGTCAAGGTCAATGGGCTTGGCCAGGTAATCATTGGCACCCGCCTCCAGACAACGATGCTGGTCATCTTTCATGGCTTTGGCGGTCACCGCGATGATCGGCAGTTTGCGCCAGCGCGGCTGCTGGCGGATCAGCCGCGTGGCTTCGTAGCCATCCATTTCCGGCATCATCACGTCCATCAGCACCAGGTCGATATCGACGTTTTGTTCCAGCCGTTCAATGGCCTCGCGTCCGTTACGGGCGATCTCGACAATCGCCCCCTTGTGTTCCAGCGCGCTGGTCAGGGCAAAAATGTTACGCACATCATCGTCGACCAACAGCAGCTTGCGCCCTTCGAAGACCTTGTCGCGGCTGCGCGCGGTCTTGAGCATGCGCTGACGCTCATGGGACAGCGTCGATTCGACTTTGTGCAAAAACAATGTCACTTCATCGAGCAAGCGCTCCGGCGAGCGCGCGCCCTTGATGATGATCGAGCGCGAGTACTTGAGCAGGTCGGCTTCTTCATCGCGGGTCAGGTTGCGCCCGGTATAGACAATCACTGGCGGGAATGCGCGGATGTCTTCAGCCGACATGCGCTTGAGCAACTCGTTGCCGAGCATGTCCGGCAACTTCAGGTCGATGATCATGCAGTCGTAGATATTCTCGCGCAGCAGGTCCAGCGCCTCCTGAGCCATACCGACTGCAGTGATCTCGATGTCATCATCGCCAATCAGGCGGGCGATGCTCTCGCGCTGCAAGTCGTCGTCCTCTACCAGCAGGATATGTTTGAGTTTCTGCGTCAGTTTGGCTTCCAGGCGGGCAAATACCGCCTTGAGCTCCTCGCGGCTGGCCGGTTTGACCGCATAGCCGACGGCGCCCATATGCATGGCGGCTTCCACCCGGTCTTCGACCGAAATGATATGCACGGGAATATGGCGGGTGCTGGCCTGTTCCTTGAGCCGTTGCAACACGGTCAGGCCGGAGTGATCCGGCAGGCGCATGTCCAGCAGGATAGCGTCGGGAACGTACCCTGCGGCCAGCTCGAAACCTTCGTCGGCCGCTTGGGCGACCAGGCAGCTGTAGCCCAGCTCATGGGCGAGGTCAAAGAGAATACGGGCGAAATTCGGCTCATCCTCGATCACCAGAATGCAGCGGTTGCTGAACGGTGCCCGCTCGCGGTCATCCGCAAACGACGGCTTGTTGCGCGCAACCACAACGGCGCTGACCGCGGCCTGGGGCTCAGGCTCAAGCGGCGACACTTGGGGTTGATTGATCACTACCGCCGGCCCCTGATTGATGATCGGCTCGTAGCGCTCCGGCAGGATCAGACTGAACACGCTGCCCTTGCCAACGCTGCTGTCCACCGTGATCTGGCCGCCCAGCAACTGCGCCAGGTCGCGGGAGATCGACAAGCCAAGGCCGGTGCCGCCATACCGGCGGTTGGTGGTGCCATCAGCCTGGTGGAAGGCTTCGAAGATACTCTGTTGCTGGTCGGCAGCGATGCCAATGCCGCTGTCGCGCACCGCGAAGACCACGCCGACGCCCGGCTGCCAGCCAACCGTCAGGCTGACCTGCCCGGCTTCAGTGAACTTCACCGCATTGGACAGCAGATTCTTGAGGATCTGCTCCAGGCGCTGGCGGTCGGTGTACAGGGTGGCGGGCACCTGGGGGTCGATGACCACGCTGAAGTTCAGCTTTTTCTCGTTGGCCAACGGCTCGAACAGGGCCTGCAGGCCTTCGGTCAGGCGTGCCACCTGGGTGGTCTCCGGGCGTACTTCGAGCTTGCCGGCCTCGACCTTGGCAATGTCGAGAATGTCGTTGATCAGGTTGAGCAGATCGTTGCCTGCCGAGTAGATCGACTCGGCAAACTTGACCTGGTCCTCGCTGAGGTTTTCCTGGGCATTCTCGGCCAGCAACTTGGCCAGAATCAGCGAACTGTTGAGCGGTGTGCGCAACTCATGGGACATGTTGGCAAGGAATTCGGACTTGTACTTGCTGGAACGCTGCAACGCTTCGGCACGCGCTTCCAGTTCGAGCTGGGCCTGGTTAAGTTCACCATTCTTGTGGTCCAGCGCATCGCGCTGCTCAGCCAGCGCCTCGGTGCGTTCGGCCAACTGCTCGTTGGTCTGTTCAAGCTCCGCCTGTTGGGTTTCAAGATGGGCTTGGGACTCCTTGAGTACCCGCGATTGCTCCTCAAGTTCTTCGTTGGCGGTTTTCAGCTCTTCCTGTTGTACCTGCAGCTCTTCGTTAAGCTGCTGGGTTTCGGCCAGCACTTCCTGCAGACGCTGGCGGTAGCGCGCGCTCTCGATGGAGGTGCCGAGGTTGTCAGCGATCAGTTCGAGGAGCTCGATGTCACGGTCGGTCAACGGCCGCAAAAAGCCCAGCTCGACCACACCGTTGATCTGCCCGTCGTTACTGGCCGGCATCACCAGCACACTGCGCGGTAACCCTTCACCCAGGCCGGAGCTGACCTTGAAGTAGTCCTCGGGCACATCATCAAGACGCAACAGGCGCCCCTGGCTCACCGCCTGCGCGAGGATACCTTCGTGCGTGCCGAGCACCTGTTCGCGGGCCTGCTGCTCAGCGGAGAACCCGTACGTGGCGACCCGGCGCAGGCCACCATGCTCGTCTCGCACATAAAGCGCTGCCACCACACTGCCGAGGTAATGGGAGAAAAAACGCAGAATATTGTCGCCCAACATGGGCAAGGTCAGCTGCCCGAGCACCGCTTCGGCCAGCTTCGTCTGGCCGGTGCGCAGCCAGGCCTGCTGCTCCAGGCGCTGGGTCGAGCGCTGCTGGGCTTGCAGGCTGCTGGTGTAGCTCGCAGACAGCGCCAGCAGGTCGCGCCGGCCCAGAAAGGCCAACAATGCACTGAGCAGGATGATAAAGATCAGATAGACCGAAATCGCCACCACGGTGAGGGTGCTGACTTCTTCGCTGCGGGCTTGACGCAGTTGCTGTTCCATGCCAATGAACGCGTCGAACTCCTTGCGGATTTCGTCGGTGATACGCTTGCCGCGACCGCTGCGGATCGGCTCGCTATAGTCCGCTACCTGACGACGCAGACCAATCATCTCGCTGGCAAAGGCATTCCAGTCTTGCTGCAGTGCCTTTATCCGGTCCAGCCGGTCCACTTGCTGCGGGTTGTCCTTCACCAACTGCTGCAAGTCCTTGAGCGCCGCCAACACTTGCGGCTTGGCCACCTCGTAGGGGTCAAGAAAGCGTTCATCACCGGTGATCAGAAAACCGCGCATGCCGGTTTCCATGTCAATGGACAGTTTGATTGTTTCGTTGGCGTTGTTGATCACCCGATCAGTGTGTTGCAACCACTGGATGGCCGACAGCAGATAGCTGATCATCGCCACGAACATCACAGCGCTGAGCAGGCCGACCCCCAGAGGCAGGCCAATGTTACGGCTCAGCAACTTGCGAAAGCTTTGCTGATCTATCGAGGCTGGTTGAATCATCTCAAAAGGTCCGAGCAAGTGGATCAAACGAAAGAGTGTGGCGGATTATTCGAGTAATTGTTCTACTTTCTACCCTAAGTCTAAACAGCTTTGCCAATTTCGGCAGGGCATTTAGCCAGCATTTGAGACGTCTAGTCGGCAATCGTTCCCTGCACAGGTGCAGATGCGAAACTGGCAGGGAACTTCTGACAGCACCCGGCTTACAGAGTAGTAATAGACTTTTGTACAGGACCCGCCCCATGCCCTCACCTGCCCCACCCCTTCTGGTCGTCGAGGATGACGCCATCGTGCGCATGCTGATCGTCGAAGTGCTTGAAGCGCTGGGCTATTCGGTCGTCGAGGCCAAGGACGCCGAGAGCGCCTTGCAGATCCTTCAGGACCCTGGGCAATCGCTGACCCTGATGATGACCGATATCGGCCTGCCGGACATGGATGGCAAGGCACTGGCGATCAAGGCCCGGGAGGCCAGGCCGTTGCTGCCGATCCTGTTCGCCAGTGGCTTTGGCGAAAGTATCGAAGTGCCAGCGGGTATGCACCTGATCGGCAAGCCGTTCAGCATCGATCAATTGCGCGACAAAGTGCAGCGTATTCTTGCTGTAGAATAGGCGCTTTTGCCAAGGCCTCTTCCGCTCATGCTCAAGCCCGCACTCAACGTCCTGGTCATCGGATATGTCTGGCCCGAACCGCGCTCCTCGGCCGCTGGCGGGCACATGATGCAGATCCTCGAAAGCTTCGTGCAACGAGGCTGGCGCGTGACCTTCAGTAGCCCGGCGACCGTCGGCGAACACAAGGCCGACCTTGCCGAGCTGGGCATCAGCGAGCAGGCGATCACCCTCAATGACAGCAGTTTCGACCGTTTTGTCAGTGAGCTGGCCCCGGATGTCGTGCTGTTCGATCGTTTCATGATGGAGGAGCAGTTCGGCTGGCGCGTGGAGAAGCACTGCCCCAACGCCTTGCGCGTGCTGGAAACCTCAGACCTGCAAAGCCTGCGCGATGCGCGCCAGCAACTGCTGCGCCGACGCCTGATCGAAGGACTCGATCCCAACGACTTCCGTGCGTTGTTCGACACCTCCGGCCCCGAGCTGTATCGGCAGATGGCCAGCGCCGACCAGACTCTGCGCGAGCTGGCGGCGATCTATCGCAGCGACCTCAGCCTGATGATCTCCGATGTCGAGATCGACCTGCTGATCAATGGCTTTGGCGTTCCCGAACACCTGCTGCACTGGTGCCCACTGATGGTCGATGTGCCCGCAGAGCCGTTCAAGCCTTTTGAGGAACGCGCCAACTTCCTCAGTATCGGCAACTTCCGCCACGCGCCGAACTGGGATGCCGTGCTGTGGATGAAGAACACCCTGTGGCCGATGATCCGCCGTCGCCTGCCCCAGGCCCAGTTGCACATCTACGGTGCCTACACGCCGCCCAAAGCCACGGCGCTGCACAAGCCGGTTGAAGGTTTCCACATCATGAACTGGGCCGAAGACGCTCTGGAGGTGATGAGCAATGCGCGGATCTGCCTGGCGCCGCTGCGCTTCGGTGCCGGGATCAAGGGCAAACTGACCGACGCCATGCTCTGCGGCACCCCCAGCGTAACCACGCCGATCGGTGCCGAAGCCATGCACGGTGCCCTGCCCTGGCCAGGCGCCGTGGCCAGCACTGCCGAAGCGTTGGCTGAAGCCGCGGCGCAGTTGTACAACGACCAGCCGCGCTGGCAACACGCGCAGCAACAGGGGTTGCAGCTGCTCAAGGCCCGCTACGATCGCCGCCAGCACGCCGCCGCGCTGGTCGAGCGCATCGAGTACGCCCTGAGCGATCTGGACCAGCACCGCCTGTTCAATTTCACCGGAGCGATGCTGCGCCACCACCAGCACAAGAGCACACAGTACATGGCGCAATGGATCGAGGCGAAGAACCGCCTGGCTACAGCGGCCGACGCAGCAGATAAGTGTCCATGATCCAGCCCTTGCGCGCGCGGGCCTGCTCGCGCTGCGCCAGGATCTGCGCGCGCACCGCGTGCAACGGTCCGGCGATGAGCATCTCGTCGGCCGTACCGAGGTAGGCGCCCCAGTAAATCATCAGCTCCGGATCGTCCAGCGTGGCGAATGCGCACTGACCGTCGAGCATCACCACCAGGTTGTCGATCTGCGTTTGCTCGCCAAGGCGCCGCCCTGGCAATACGGTCAGCGGCTCGCCGATACGGTTCAAAGGAATCCTGTGACGGGCGGCCAGGGCCTGGACGCTGCTGATACCGGGGATGATTTCAAGTTCGATGCCGACACCACCGGCCTGCACCCGATCGAGGATGCGCAAAGTGCTGTCGTACAAGGTCGGCTCGCCCCAGAGCAGGAACGCCCCGCACTCGCCCTCGGCCAGTTCGCTTTCGATCAATTGCGCATAGAGCGTGGCGCGCGCGTGGTGCCAGTCATGCACCGCACCGACGTAATCGCTGGCAGTGCCATCACGTTGCGGATCTTCGACCTGCACCAGGCGGTAGTTGGCGTGCAGGATGTAGCGCTCAAGGATGTCCTTGCGCAGTTGCAGCAATTCGTCCTTGGCGGCGCCTTTGTCGAGGACGAAGAACACCTGGACACGATTGAGTGCATCAACGGCCTCAAGGGTGATCTGGCGCGGATTGCCCGGCCCGATGCCAATCAACAGCAGCTGTTTCATTACAGTTCATTCCCAGGCTCGGCCAGCCGCCATTGTCGACCGGCCGAGGGGCAGTGGCAATGTACTGCTTACCAGATGGAGAAGTTGTAGCTGACGATCACCCGCGTCTCGTCCATGTCCCGCGCCCATTTTTCATAGTTGCTGCGATAGGTGGAATTGCGCAAGCGCACGCTGACATCCTTGAAGGTGCCGCTCTGCACCTGGTACTTGAGTTCGCTGTCGCGTTCCCACTCCTTACCCTCGGCCAGGCTGCCGGGCACCTTGATATGGTCGCCGTTGATGTAGCGGGTAAAGAAGCTCAGGCCAGGCACGCCGAGCGCCTTGAAGTCATAGTCATAGCGCAACTGCCAGGAGCGCTCCTGGGCGGCGGCGAAGTCGTTGACCTGGGCGTAGTTGACCAGATACGGGTTGCTGCCATCGAGGTACGGCATGGCGTTTTCACCGTACATGCGCTGCCAGCCGGCGCTGACTTTGTGCCCCCCGAGGCTGTAGCCAAGCATGCCGCTGAATGCGCGATGGTCGATATCACCGGCACGCGCATTGCCGATGTCATCACTCTTGATCAGCCGCAGGTCGGCCGACAGGCTGCCGACGCTGAGCGGCTGGCTGGCCACCACACCGAGGAAGTGCTGGCGGTAGATGTTCTCCAGCTTGGCCACCTGATACTGGGCGCTCAGGCGGTCGTTGAACTTGTAATCGACACCGGCCATGTCGAAATGGTCGGCGGTGATATTGCAGGCATAGCGTTTGTTCTTGCAGTGAACGCGAATGTCCTGGCGATCAGTGGAGTCTCGAGCGGTGTACTTGTCCAGACGGGCAACGCTGAACTTGAGGTTGTTGATTTCCTCGGAGGTGAGCATCGCGCCCTGGAACATTGTCGGCAACAAGCGGCCATCGTTGTACTTGAGCAACGGCATGTCCGGCAGCATCGAACCGTACTTGAGGACGGTCTTCGAATAGCGCATTTTCCCGGTCACGCCCAGTTTCGCGTACTGATCCACCGACTCGCGCGGATCCTGGCCACTGGACGGCATCAAGCCACTGTTGCTGTCAGCCGGGCTGGAGTCGAGTTTGATGCCGAGCATGCCCAATGCATCAACACCAAAGCCAACAGGGCCCTGGGTATAACCGGACTGTACATTGAGAATGAATCCCTGTGCCCATTCTTCGCGTTTCGAAGCGCCCTGGCTGGAACTGACATGACCATCGCGAAAGTCGCGATTGAAATAGACATTGCGTGCTTCGACTTTGGCACTGCTGTCTTCAAGAAAACCGCTCGCCTGAGTCGAGGCGGCAGTCAACATCGCAAGCACGCCGGCAAGGCCGCGCCCGGGGGCTGGGGGGAATGGGGCAAACATCAGAAGCACAATCCAAAAGAATGACAAAAAACAACCGGCAGCCTTCCAGGCAGCGGTAACGCATTCAGCGCAATAAAGCTCGAGGCTGACCGCAAATTATCTCGAAACCGCTCTAGCTCGGGCCATTGGACCTTTGTCTAAGGCACGCAACGGGCACCCGACTAGTTATTTCGTATTAACGCGCGGGCAAGTAAGAAAGTTCCATTGCAGGGAAGTTAAAATTCCCTTGTTTACCCGCTGCCTCGGGACTACTACACTCTTTATTAGTGTGGTGTTGTTCCCAACCCAGTGCTGGCTGCGTAATTGAGGTTAGTCCTCGTTTTTCCGCATGCCGGGCCACTGCAGACATAAAGGAGTGATGACAGTGTCCAGACTTGCAGAGTTTCGTGCTGCCGAGAAAGCGCTTCAAGAACAGATGGCGCAACTGGAGGCGCTGAAAAAGGATGCCGGCCTCAAGCGCGAAATCGAGTTCGAACGCAAACTTGTCGATCTGATGAAAAGCTACGGCAAGAACCTGCGCGATATCATTTCCATTCTTGACCCCAAAGCCGTGGCCAAAGGTGCGGTAGCAGCCCCTAAAACCCGCCGTGCACGGGTGGTCAAAGTGTATGAAAACCCGCATACCGGCGAGCGCATCGAAACCAAGGGTGGCAACCACCGTGGGCTGAAAGCCTGGAAAGAACAGTACGGTGCGAAAACCGTCGACAGCTGGTTGCGTTCGTGAAGAAGTTCTTCACACTTTTTTCACATCCACTCGCTCAGGATGAAGGCTGCTAACGGACTAGCGCCCCATACGCCCGCCTCGGCGGGCTTCTAATTCTTGCGCCCCGCCCCTTCCCAGGCGGGGCGCAATTCGTTTGCGCAATCCCTTCAGTTCCGTATCATGTTGCCCTGACTGTTTTGCTGGCACTGCGTGTGCCAGCCTCTTCAAGCGGAGTGCCCATGAGCCTGAACCATCTCGACACCCTTCCTGGTGTCACCGCGCAACCGGATGCCGCGACCCAGAATTTCGTCTTCAACCACACCATGCTGCGCGTCAAGGACGTTGCCAAGTCCCTGGACTTCTACACCCGCGTACTGGGTTTCAGCCTGGTGGAAAAACGTGATTTCCCAGAGGCCGAGTTCAGCCTGTATTTCCTCGCCCTGGTCGACAAGGCGCAGATTCCTGCCGACGCCGCCAAGCGTACCGAGTGGATGAAGTCGATTCCGGGCATCCTCGAACTGACCCACAACCACGGTAGCGAAAACGATCCTGAGTTTGCCTACCACAATGGCAACACCGACCCACGCGGCTTCGGTCATATCTGCATCTCGGTGCCGGACATCCGCGCCGCCTGCGAGCGCTTCGAGCAACTGGGCGTCACCTTCCAGAAACGCCTGAGCGACGGGCGCATGAAGCACCTGGCGTTCATCAAGGACCCGGACGATTACTGGGTTGAAATCATCCAGCCTACCGAGTTCTAACCCACCCGTCGGCCCGGGTCTCCCCGGGCCACTGCTGTGGTATACCCGAAAGAGCACCTGAACGAGGAGCTTTTGAAAACGGCGAGCTACCGATTCCCCAGCAGCGAGGTCAGGACGATGAAAACCCTTCAATGCGTGCATCGCAATCACACCATTACCGCCAGCATCGAAACCCATGACGGCATCCTCACGCCGTTTGCCGGCGGCTGCCTGATTACCGATCCCGAGGGCCACACCAGTCGACGCTTGTCGCTGCCGGTGAACATGGCGTTCCTGGCAGACCTGGAAAAGGCCCAGCATGTATCGCTTGCCCATGGCAAATGGCTGGTCGATCAGCAGCTGGACAAGCATCAGCATCTGTTCTGACCAGGTGGGTCAATCGCGGGGTCGCTTATGCGGCCCCTTGTTTCTGAGCGCTATCCTGGCTGTCAGGCAACCCCAGACCATAGTCCCCCGGCACATTCCAGTCCTCACCGAACATTTCCACCGGATGCATCGTGCGGTCGGCGCCATTGCCGCACGCCAGGGCGTTCGCCGCGCAGTAACGGTCGCACCCCCAGCAGATACGCTCGGGGTGTTTCGGGCTGACGGGAAAGGGCTTGGCCATGAAATTCCCCAGGCAGGCTATGGGCGAGCTTCCACGTTATGGCCTCGCTACGGTTTTGCCCTTGATGCAGATCAACAATCGCCCAAGCATTGGCCGCTGCCAGGCGGATCGCCGGGAAAATTGATAATAATCATTATTATTCACGCACAAGCTTCCTAGACTCGAGCTCCCACTCGTCAGTACCCAGGAAGTCGTCATGCGTACCCCCTTCTCGCTGTCACTCGCCTTGCTCCTGATCACACCGCTGGCCCAGGCCAAGGAATACCCCATCGGCGAACCGCAACTGTGCCCGGGCCTGGAAGTCGCTGCGGTGTACCTGCAGCCGATCGAAATGG